>Ga0209709_10001777_pt1 | contig 19531 bp, 23 predicted proteins | sample ArcticOcean_MG_C_2_FD_187435 | JGI IMG/M metagenome (GOLD analysis project Ga0209709, IMG submission 187435) | Marine microbial communities from western Arctic Ocean - ArcticOcean_MG_CB4_136 (SPAdes) (version 2) | ecosystem: Environmental > Aquatic > Marine > Oceanic | place: Arctic Ocean... | reverse complement strand
ATGACTTTAATGTACCAGGAGCAAAAGAAGATTATATAACTCAAACAACCCCACCAAGTGAAGTTATAAGTGCGGAGGTTGAAAAAACTTAATCAATTTATATGTCAGATAATTCATTAAATAATTTACCTGAAGGTTTTAAGGGCATGTCCCATGATATGGGATCAGATCAAACTGCGTTTAAAGGTGTTCAGTGGGGTAAAGTTATGATGTGGATTTTTTTATTAAGTGACACTTTTGTATTTAGCTGTTTTTTAATTTCATATATGAAAGGAAGAACTTCTACTGTGGTAGATTGGCCAAATACAAGTGAGGTTTTCTCGTTACATGTAGGTGGCGTACCTGTTCCATTATTATTAATTGCTATCATGACATTCGTTTTAATTACAAGCAGTGGAACCATGGCGCTAGCAGTTAAATATGGTTATGAAAAAAATAGAAAAATGTGTGGTTGGCTGATATTAGCTACAGCTATAGGTGGCCTTACATTTGTTGGTATGCAGGTATTCGAATGGTCTAAATTAATACACGAAGGTGTTAGACCATGGGAAAATCCATTTGGAGCCAAACAATTTGGGTCTTTCTTTTTTATGATCACAGGTTTTCATGGAACACATGTATCGATTGGAGTTATATTTTTATTTATCTATGCAAGAAAAGTTTTTAGAGGAGATTTTGATGAAGGTAAAAGAGGATTTTTTACTACAATGAAATCAGATTATGTTGCAATAGAAATTTTAGGCCTTTATTGGCACTTTGTTGATTTGGTATGGGTATTTATATTTGCCTTTTTTTACTTATGGTAAACTAAACTATGGATGAAACACAAAAAAAAGAACAAGCAACAACACACAAAATAGGAATATACCTTTGGATCTGGGGCCTTCTATTTCTGCTCAGTTTTTTTTCTTATATGGTCGACTGGTTTGCATTTCAAGGGTTTTTAAGATGGACCTTAATTTTAATATTTATGTTTCTTAAAGCTGGTTTAATAATGGCTTTCTTTATGCATTTATATTGGGAAAGATATGCTTTAGTTAACGTTCTTTTGTGGCCAATGACAGCAATAGTTGGTTTTATTATACTAATGGCGGCAGAAGCAAAATACACTGTTTTTACAAGATTATTATATTTTTTTATAGGAGGGTAATTTATATGACGGGTTTTACTGTACTTGCTGGAGTACTAATATTTTTTTTATTTTTTATTTATGTAACATGGTTTGGTACTCAATTAAAAATTGAAGCTCAAAAAGAAAAGAGTGCGTCAATCAAAATTAATCCATATGACAATTTGCCTATTAGTAGAAGATTTATTGATAAAAAAAATAAACAAGTTGGATTTTTTGATTTAGGTAATCATATTTTGATTATTGGAATGGTGGTATCACTTATATTTATTTTAATAAATATAGATTAAGTGTAGAGTAAAATTATCCAACATGATTATAAAAAAAACTGTCCCCATAGACATTAATATTTATATTAAATCTTTATATTTACTAATGAAGCCAAGAGTTATGTCTCTTGTTATATTTACATGCGCAGTTGGTCTTTTAACGTCTAACTCAAATATAAATATTATTGATGCAATGGTAGGTATTTTTTTGGTCGCCTTAGGAGCTGGAGGAGCTGGATGTTTAAACATGTGGTATGAGTCAGATTTAGATGCACTCATGGCAAGAACATGCTTACGACCAATTCCAACTGGAAAAATTAATAGAAAACAGGCTCTTACTTTTGGCATAGTGCTTTCAGTTATTTCCGTTGGAGCATTAAATTATTTTACAAATCTTTTATCTGCATCGCTCTTATTATTTACAATATTTTTTTATCTTTTTATTTATACAATATGGTTAAAAAGAAAAACTCCTCAAAACATTGTTATTGGTGGAGCCGCTGGAGCATTACCACCTGTAATAGGATGGACTATAGCCAATAATACTATTAGTTTAGAACCAATAAGTTTATTTTTGATAATTTTTTTTTGGACACCATCCCATTTTTGGGCATTAAGTTTATATAAGACTGATGATTATAAGAAGGCTAAAATTCCAATGCTGCCCCTAACAGATGGTATCGAAAAAACAAAAATATATATTCTTATTTACTCCCTATTAATGCTACCTGTTATAATTTTTCCATACTGGATCAATTTTTCAGGTTTAACCTATTTACTACCTGCTTTAATTCTTACAATATATTATAATTTTATTTGTTTTGATCTATATCAATATAAAAAAAATAAATTTGACCTAAAGAAAGCAAAGAAAGTCTTTGGTTATTCAATCTTATATTTATTTTTAATTTTTGTATTGTTCTTAGCAGATAGTTTAATTTAAACATTGTGACCAAGAAAAATAAAGTTAAAATATTTATAAATCGTTGATGAAATATATAAGCACTAGAAATAACTCAAAAGAATATAGTTTTGAGCGTGTATTTATTAAAGGTCTGGCAGATGATGGAGGCCTATTTGTACCAAAAGTAATAAAGAAATACTCCACAGAAGAGTTAAACTCACTTAGTAAATTAAGCTATCAAGACTTAGCTAAAAAAATATTATTTCCTTTTATTGGAGATTTTATGTCTGAGGGAGAACTATCTGATATTGTAAATAAGTCATATTCAGTATTTAGAAAAGAGAACGCTATAGATTTAATTAAAGTAGGTAATACTAAAATTCTAGAACTTTTTCACGGACCAACACTTGCATTTAAAGATATTGCAATGCAGCTGCTTGGAAATTTTTACGAACATTATCTTCAAAAAAACGATAAAAATATAAATGTGATTGTTGCAACATCAGGTGACACAGGAGCAGCAGCAATAGACGCAATTAAGGGCAAAAACAACATGAATATATTTGTTCTTCATCCACACGATAAGATTTCCATTGTACAAAGAAAATTAATGTCGACAGTTAAAGAAAAAAATGTTTTTAATATAGCGGTAGAAGGAAATTTTGATGACTGTCAAAATTTAGTTAAATCAATGTTTTCAGATAAAGAATTTTCTCATTCAATAAATATGTCTGGTGTAAATTCAATAAACTGGGCAAGAATAATCGCACAGTCAGTTTATTATTTTTATAGTTATTTTTTAGTCAAAGATGAGGGATTAATAAATTTTTCTGTACCAACTGGAAACTTTGGTGACGTATATGCTGGATATTTATCAAAAAAAATGGGTTTACCAATAAACAAACTTATTGTTGCAACTAATCAAAATAACATTTTAGATAGAGCAATATCTAATGGAAAATATGAAACAGAGACAGTTTTTGAAACTAATTCTCCAAGTATGGATATTCAAATAGCAAGTAATTTCGAAAGACTAATTTATGACCTAAATGATTGTGACGATGTTAAGACTAAAGATATTATGAAGGGAATTAAAGAAGATGGAAAATATATTCTTTCAAAAAAAATATTAGAAAAAATTAATCAAAATTTTTTATCAGCAAGTTTAAATGAAGATGAAGTTTTAAAAGTTATTCAAGAGGTTTATGAAAAACATAAAGTTATTCTTGACCCACATAGTGCAATAGCATTTGGTGCATTAAAAAAAAAAACGGGTCTAGAGGGAAATAATGTTGTGCTTGCAACCGCACATCCTTGTAAATTTCCTGATGCAATTGATAATGCAATTAGTGTTAGACCAAGTCTTCCAGAAAAGCTAAAGTATATTATGGATGAAAAAGAAAACTATGATATGATTTCAAATAACCTAGATAAAATCAAGAAACATATTAAAGGAAAGATAAAATGAAATTAAAAGAGAATGATATTATTCCCAATTCTAAGGTCTTTATTATGAATGATGGAAATCCAGCTCAAAAAAATACCCAAGAATTTTTTAAAGATAAAAAGGTTATTTTATTTGGTTTACCAGGAGCCTATACATCAGTTTGCTCTGCTAAACATTTGCCAGGTTATGTAGATAATTATGAAAAATATAAATCTAAAGGAATTGATTATATTGTATGTATTTCAGTAAATGATCCATTCGTAATGGATGCTTGGGGCAAGAGTAAGGATGTTGGAGATAAGATTATAATGATGGCAGACCCCTTTTTAGAATTTACTAAATCAATAGGAGCGGATATTGATAAAAGTGCCAGAGGATTGGGGATTAGATCAAATAGATATACAATGCTGATTGACGATCTAAAGGTTGTTAAATTACAAGAAGAGGAAGATGCTGGTGCATGTGAAATTTCTGCTGCACAAAATTTTTTAAAATTAATTTGATTCAGCTGCTAGTTTAGCAAGTAAATCAACCTCTTCATTTAAAACATTTCCCGCATGGGCCTTAACCCATATCCATTTAACATCACATAAATTATTTAATTCATGCAATTGAACCCATAGTTCTTTATTTTTTACTGGTTCTTTCTTTGAAGTTTGCCAATTATTTTTGATCCATTTATGTACCCAATCAGTAATCCCTAACCTCACATACTGGGAATCTGTATAAATTTCGATACGCTCATTTTCTCCTACCTCTTGAAGGGCTTTAATAGGAGCCATTAACTCCATTTTATTGTTAGTCGTATCCTTTACGCTTCCACTAATTTTTTTTACCTCTCCATTAATATTTATAATTGCAGCCCATCCACCATTACCAGGATTATTTAGGCACGATCCATCTGTATAAATTTTTATCATTAATTATAATAATCTTTATAATTATTAAGATTATTGTGAATAATTAATTTTTGTAAATATTCTTTAGGGTCTTTTATTTTTATTAATGCAGTTTTTGGTGTATTAAAATAATCATAAATTCTAGTTAAAAGATATCTCAAAGCAGCACCCCTACACAATACATTTAATGATTTTTTTTCTAATTGTGAAAGAACCCTCACACTTTCATACCCATTAATTAGGTTTTTAATTTTTTTATTATTCATTAAAAATTTATTTTTTATTTTATCAAAACATAATGCATTTATACAAATTGCTATTTCATACATTAGGTAATCATTACTTGAAAAATAAAAATCAATAAACCCAGAAAATTTATTCTTATTAAAAAATATATTATCTATAAATAAATCACCATGAATAATTCCCTTAGGTAAGTTTTTTGGCCATTCTTTTTTTATATCTCGTAAATTTCTAGTAAGACTAGATTGAAGATCTAGAGTTTTTTTTTTAGATATAAATTTAATAGATCTTAATAAGCTATCCAACTTTCTAATAGACATGGAGTTTTCTCTATATAAGTAAATTTTACTAGTGGTCTCATGGAATTTTGCAATGTTTTTTCCAATGTCAAAGCAATTTTTATAATCAAGATTAGCCTTATCTTTTCCTTTTAAAAAAGTTACAATACAAGCTGATTTACAATTAATTGTGCTTAAATATTTTCCTTTTTTATTCTTTAAAGGTTTTGGACAAATAATTTTTTTTTGATTTAGTTTATCCATTAAATTCATAAAAAAAGGTAAATCTTTTTTTTGAACACGTTTTTCAAAAATTGTTAGGATAAATTTTTTCTTTTTAGTCTTTAATAAATAGTTTGTGTTTTCTATTCCTTTTTTTATACCTTTAAAACTATTAACTTTATCTATTTGATAGCTGTCACTTAATAAATGAATGTCTTTATTAGTTAATTTTGTGTACACAGCCATTTAATTTAGTTTTCCAGGAACTTTAAAGACAATATTTTCTTTTATAATTTCAACTTCTTCAATTTTTATTTTAAATTTATTTTTAAGTTTATTGATAAAATCTTCAACTAAAATTTCAGGTGCAGATGCTCCAGAAGAAACTCCAATTATTTTACATTTTTGTAATTTTTCAAAAGGTATTAAGCTTTCTGAATGTATCAATTCTGCATGGGGACAACCTGATTGCTCTGCAACTTCGACTAAACGTACTGAATTTGATGAATTTCGGCTACCTAAAACAAAAAACATATCACATTTTTTTGCTATATTTTTGACAGCAGACTGACGATTGGTAGTTGCATAACAAATATCTTCTTTAAATGGTTCTTTAATTTTGGGAAATTTTTTTTTAAGAGCATTTATGATACCTTTGGTGTCGTCAACCGATAGCGTTGTTTGAGTAACATAGGCAATTTTTTGGTTTGGGTTCAGTTCATAGCTCTCAACATCGTGCTCATCTTGAATCAAATCCATAGTCCCACCTGGCAGTTGTCCCATTGTACCTATAACCTCAGGGTGATTATTGTGCCCAATAAGTAAAATATGAAAGCCTGCTTTGTGTAGATTCTCAGCTTCTCTATGAACTTTTGATACAAGGGGGCATGTAGCATCTATATACTCCATTTTATAACTATCAGCTTCAATGGGTACATTTTTTGGCACCCCATGTGCAGAAAATATCACAGGTCTACTTTTGTCTGTAATTTCACTCAATTCTTCGACAAAAATTGCACCTAAAGCTTTTAGGCTATCAACCACATGCTTGTTATGAACTATTTCATGCCGCACATAAACAGGAGCACCATATTTTTTAAGACTTTTTTTTACTATCTCTATAGCTCTTTCTACACCCGCACAAAAACCACGTGGTGCAGAAAGTAATATTTTTATTTCTCTATTTTTCATTTTTTTCTAAAAGATATTCAAGCAATATATGTGGAAAGGTCAAGGACGCCAAACCAATAAATATAACTTTTAGTATTGCGTCATTTAATTGATAATAATTAGAAAGAAAATAAAGGCTTAAAATATAGAAGACAGCAGTTAAAACTGTCAATGGCAAAGCTTTTTTGATGAAAAGTAAACTACCGTTCTTAAAGCTATCTTTATCTAGTTCAACAATTAATGATATTGAGTGTCTGAAAGAATGTAGAAAACAAAAATACATCGTGAAAGCAAACAAGGGTGTTAAAAAATAATTTAAAACTACAATGGAGAAGAAATCAAAAAATATTAAGAAATTAGTAAATTTAAAGTTATTCATAAGATAATAGATATTGACCAATAAAGACATTAAAAAAACAAAGAGAAGAATATAATTACTTTCTATAAATTTCAAAAATAAATAAAAATTTTCATTTTCTACTAGTAATAATTTAAAAATATTAATTGTTTCTATAAAGTGAAATAGTAATGGTGTAATAATAATTAACAAACCCTTCAAAAAATAAAGAATTATATTGGACCTGTTTTTTTTATAGAATAAAAAATCTGTATCTTCTTTGCCAAAATGATATGAGGCCACTATTAGGAATAATAAAAGAGATAATGTTGGGAAGAAAAACCAAATTAGTATTACAATCAGAACTAACATTAAATAAATCAAATAAAAAAAATAGGAATTTTCTAAACTATATATTTTTGTAAGTTTTTTACCTTTTTGATGGTCCAGGGCTCCATGTGAAATTCCAATAGAAAGTATCAAAAAGAAGCAAATTATTGGTGAAATTTTTAAATCTTCAAATTGATTCATAATTAATGCAAATGAACTTACTAACAGAAAAAATATTATCGAATGAAAAAAATTTATTTTTTTTACTGGAATACTCATTTTATTTTAAAAGAGCTTTTATAAAAGGTGATTTTGGCACACTAAAAATAACTGAAAGATCCTGAAGGATATTACTTTTGTTTGATAAAAATTGAATAACACTCTTGGGTGACTTCTCAAACATTTTAAAAAATATATCGGGCATTTGTTTTGGGTTATTATCTAAAACTTTTAAAAATATGTTATCTAAAAAATGATATTTTTTTTTTATTTCATATTTTTTAATATTACTGATATTTTCAATATTTTTTCTAATAAATTTGCTATGATCTTGAATATTTAAGAAAGTATATCCAGTGCTTAGGCGCGTCATCCCTCCAGCAGTACCAATGTTTATTTTATTTTTTTCATTAACATTTGTTAGCTTAAACAACGGTATAGCACCTTTCTCAGTATAATTAATTTTATAATTTTTAATGTTAAGATGGTTTTCTATATAATCTTTTAACTGATTCTCATAATCTGTCAGTAAATTATTATTCATTTTAGATAACCATGTAGTTTCAACTAAAGCTGTTTTTTTATCATATGGTAGTGTGTAAAAAAAATGAACGCTATCACGTTGTTCACAATCAAAGTCCATTAAATTCATAATTTCTTCATCAAAAGTATTTTTAGTAGTTTCAATTTCAATACCCATAAAATGTTGCCATAAGCTGTCTTCTTTGGGGCCTAAGGCGGGGATGCTATTAAAAATAAAAGTATTATTCAAATTTATGTCACTAATATTCTTATAAAAATAAATATTTTTATTTTTATTAAGTGTATTAATTATTTTGTCATAAAATAATCCACTGTCTATGGACTGGTATGGAAAAGAATTACACTCCACAAATTTAGTCTTATTAGTTGTGTTTATTGAAAAGTTTTTCCAGCTTTTTTTTATACAATCATCAAAATTATGTTCAGTTGTTTTCCAAAAAGACCAAGTTTTATCTCTCTTGTATTCTAATCGTGGCTCTATAATTGCGAGTGTTTTTTCTTTAAGTTTATTGTGGATTTCTAACTCATAAGCCAAAGACAATCCAGCACAACCACCACCTAAAATTGTATAATCAAATTCTTTCATTTAGATCTATCTCTTCATTTATAAGAAGATGCTCTTCATCTCTAAGATGATTTTTTTGTTTTATCAAGAAAAGTTTTAATAAATCAAATATGGATAAAACAGTTTGTTGTACTTTTCCAAGGTTGTTTACATAAATTTTTCCACATTTATTGTAAGTAGCAATATTATTATTTATTAAAATTTTATCTCCTATTTTTCGATAAACCCTTCTAGCAACCAAGATGGCAAATCTAAAATTAAGAGGAATTTCTCTAATAGCTGAAAATGAACTTTCATAAAATATGTTAGCCATATTTAATGTATGAGTTATGGTTTCAAAGTTATGTTGAATATAATATCTGTTATTTTTTGAGTCTTCAACTACATCTCTAGCTATATTAGTTAATTGCATTGCAATGCCAAGATCTATAGCTGATTTCATAGCCTCTCTATTTTTTACATTTAAAATTTTAGCCATCATTAGGCCCACTGTCCCAGCCACCCTATAAGAGTATATCAGCAAATCCTTTTTTGTATTGAGTTGCACTTTTTCTTTTAAGTCAGATTCAACACCATTAAATAAATCTGAAATAATTTTTGTTGAAATTGAATACTCATCTATAAGATTCCACATATTTTTAATTACAAGATCATCGAAATTTTTATTAGTAAAATTTTTTTTAAAATAAGATAATTTCTTTTTTTTTATCTCTAGATCACCTTCTTCATCTGCAATATTATCTATAGTTCTACAAAAATCATATAAAGTAGAGCATTTTTGATAGGTATTTTTTGGTAGAAAAAAACCTGCCCAATTAAATGATTTTGCATAAATTGACAAATAGCCTTTATTAGACATTATAAGATTTTATCTAATACTTTAGCAGAAGATAGCACACCAGGCACGCCAGCACCAGGATGTGTTCCTGCACCAACAAAATAAAGCCCCTCACACACTTCAGACTTATTATGAAATCTAAAATATGCAGATTGTGTAAATTTTGGCTGTATAGAAAACCCAGACCCAAATTTAGTATTTAATTCTTTCTCAAAATAATCTGGTGTTAAGTAGAAATCTTCAACTATATTTGCTCTAAGATCTGGTAGCAAGGCTTTCTCCATTTTATCAATTACTAAATTTTTCATTTTTTCACCTTCAGTTTTCCAGTTTATTTTTGATTGATTGTTTGGAACTGGCACTAGGACATAAAAGCAGTCATGGTTTTTTGGTGCCATGGATTTATCTGTAGCAGAAGGTCTGTGTAGATAGTAGCTTATATCTGAGTTTAATACTTTTTTATTAAAAATATCATTTAAGTGCTCTTGGTATTTATCACCAAATTTTATAGTGTGATGTTCAATATCTGGGTATGTTTTTTTTGTTCCAAAATAATAAACAAATAAGCCCATAGAATAATCCATTCTTTTTTTTTTCCACTCAAATAAAGAGTTGGTTTTATTATTTTTAAGTAATTTTTCATAAACAGCTGGTGGATCTGCATTACAAATCACATTATCAGCATTGATTTCGGTCTGACTATCCAGCTTTACACCTTTGACTTTTCCATTAGATGAAATTATACTGATAACTTCACGCTCTTTAATTAACTCAACTCCTTCTTCTGACATCAGTTTTTCTAAACCATTGATGATATTTCCAGTTCCCCCCATCGAGTAGTGAATACCCCATTTTTTTTCTAGATATAGTATTAACCCATAAATTGATGTTGTTGTAAAAGGATTTCCACCAACCAAAAGTGGGTGCATGCTTAACATGCGCCTTAGTTTTTTACTTTTCACATATGATGACACCAGTGCATAAACTGATTTATAGCTCTTCAGCTTTAATAAAGCTGGTAATTGCCTCATCATAACCAAAGGTTTGTCAAAAGGTACATCTGCTAATTCAGTGAAACCTTTATCAAATATTTTTTTAGTAAACTTTACAAGCTCCTCATAACCCTCAACATCATTTTCATTGATTTCTTTAATTTGTCTTTTCATTTCATTTTCATCTCCAGAATAATCAAATTTCATTCCATCTTCAAAAATAAACCTATACCAAATTTTAAGGGGGGTAAGCTTTATGTAGTCTTTAGCATTTTTGTTGAATAGTCCAAAAAGCTCTTCAATTAAGTGGGGGGCAGTTATTACTGTTGGGCCACCATCAAAAGTAAAACCATTTTTTTTAAAAACTCTTGCTCTTCCACCAAGATCAGGGTGTTTTTCAATTAAAGTTACTTGATGATTTCTTGCTCTAAGCCTTAACGCTGCAGCTATTCCCCCAAAACCTGAACCAATTATTATAGATTTCATTATATATTATTTAAAATATTCTTTTAAAGATAAACGCTCTTTAAATCTAGCAACAAAATTTTTTTTATAAAATAAAACCCTGATAATCTTTTTTAAAATAGGAACTTCTTTTAGAAATTTAAATCGCCCATCTATATTTTTTTGCACATAAGGAAAAAATTCTCTAAAGGAGCCATCCCACAAATATTCGTTAGTAAAACTGTTGTTATTATTTTCTAAATAATTTGGAATAATCGACTTTTTAGCATCTATATTAAACGCAACAATAGACTCATAAAAGCTAATAGAAAAAATTTTTTTCTCTATGTTATTTTTGTCTTTAAATAAAGGAAACCTATAGTTTATTTTATCAATTTTATTCTTTGCAAAATTAATAAATGAATATTTAGATGGATTACCAAATCTTTGCAGGTAACTTGTGTGTGTGTCCTCAGTAACAAGCACACCACCATCGTTAATATTTTTTATAGATTCATATGCTGTTACAATCTGTTGTTTATTTTGATGTCCACCATCATCTAAAACAATATCTACAGGGCCAACTTTTTCATAAAAAGTATTCCAAAACTTTTTAGATGATTGACTTCCTATAAAAATTTCAAATCCCCTGTCTTCTAATTTTTTAGCCTCAGGATTAATATCAATACCAATTATTCTAGCCTGACTTCCAAAATAATTTCTCCACATTTCTAAAGACCCTCCATGATAAATTCCAATTTCAACAAATACAATTTTTTTTCCTATATATTTCTTAAAAATTTCATCATAAGCAGAAAAATATGATTCAATCTTAATAGATTTAAGGGTACTTTTTGAGTAAGATTCAAATGACCTAGAATCTGAAAGCATATCTTTATTTTTTGTTGGTAAATTTTTAAGATTTTTATACATTCAACTAAGTATCACATATGCTTATTTTTTTATATTAATTTCTAGATTTAGGATTTAACAAAAATTTCCATATTTTTGTATTAATTTACAATTATACTATGAACTATAAGCTGACTTTTTTTAATACTATTTTTGTTTCCTCTAGATTTTTATCAAAAAGATTGTCAAGTTTTGATTTATCAATTGATGTACTGATAATTTTTTTAACAGAATCTATTGCAATCTTAACTGACGCATCTTTTATTTCTTTAAGAGCGGCGTCCTTCATTTGAAGAATTTTATTTTCAATTAACTTTTTTTTGATTTCAGATGATTTATGAAACTTATCATTCATCTCTATTACAAGCTGATCAGTATCTTTCTTTGCTTGTTCAAAAATACTGTTGCTTGCACTTTGAGCAGTGTTTAATTTATCTTGCGCTTTATCTAGTAAAATTTTTGCTTCTAATCTTAATTTTTCACTTTCATCAATTTCATTTTTGATATCCGTAATAAGCTTATTTAATACTTCATTAATTTTATGTGGAACTTTTAGATAAACCAAACCACCTAGAAAAATAAAAAATGATATTGCTACCCAAAAAGTGGAATTAATTATCATAGTATTTATTCATTTTTTTGCTTGATAGATCGTTAACTATTGCTGAAACACTACTATTATTAACATCAGCACCTATTAACCGTTGAAGCAGGTTGGCAGACGTCTCTACTGCTATCTTATTAATTCTTTCTGGAGCTTTGTCTCTAAACTTCTGAATTTCCATCTCTACTTTTTTAATTTCACTTGATAAATCTTTCTCTAGTGCTTCTTTTTTCAAGTTAATATCTTTAGTCAATTTATCCTTTGCTTGATTTACCAAGCTCTTTGCATCATTTTTACTCTTTTTAATTATTTCATTATATTCTTCAATTTTTGAATCACTTTCACTTCTTTTTTTTTCTGCTGTGCTAATATTTTCTAAAATTAAAGATTTTCTCATTTCAAGGTTGGCACTAATCTTTGGTAGTATAAACTTAGACAATAGAACAAACAGTATTGAAAAAGTTATAGCTAACCAAAAAATTTGAGATACCCAAAACTCAGTATCAAGTTGGGGCATTCCCACTTTCTCTGCTGCATACACAGCAGAGGAAAAAAAAATAGATAAAAATAAAAATTTACCCATCAATATTTAAAAAGCGAAAAGAATGATTAACGCAACAACCAAACCAAATAGTCCTGTTGCTTCAGCTAAAGCAAAACCTAATAATAAATTAGGAAATTGTTTTTGAGCTGCAGAGGGGTTTCTCATAGCACCTGTTAAATAGCTACTAAAGATATTCCCAATCGCAATTCCTGCACCCGCCAACGAGAGTACCGCTATACCTGCTCCGATCATTTTTGCTGCTTCTAATTCCATTATATCCTCCTTATGTTAGTTAATGGTGTAAATTTAATGCATCATTTAAATAGATGCAGGTTAAGATTGCAAAAACATAAGCTTGAAGGAAAGCAACTAAGAACTCCAAACCAGTTAATGCAACCGAAAAACTTAGTGGAAGCCATCCACCAACTATCCCAAGGCTTATTACAAAGCCTCCGAAAACTTTCATCATAGTGTGTCCTGCGAGCATATTAGCAAACAAACGAACAGAAAGACTAATAGGTCGACTCAGGTATGAAATAACTTCAATAATAATTATTAATGGTAGTAAAAGTGCAGGAACACCACTTGGTACAAATAGTTTTAAATAGCCCAACCCATGCTTCATAAACCCTATGACAGTTACTCCAGTAAAAACAAAAAAAGCTAAAACAAATGTAACAATTATATGACTTGTTACTGTGAAGGAATAGGGCATCATACCAAACATGTTACAAAATAAAACGAACATAAAAAGTGAAAAAATAAATGAAAAGTAAGGTTTTGCTTTAGATCCAGCAGTATCACTAATCATCTTTGAAACGAAAGAATAACTTAACTCTCCTAAAAGCTGGATTTTAGTGGGTAATAAAGATTTTTTTTTTGATCCAAGATTGAAAATCAGCAGTATTGCTAAAGAGCTGATTATCATAAACAAACTTGAGTTTGTAAATGAAATATCTATTGATCCTAATTTTATTTCTGGTCCAATTCTATATACTTCAAATTGAGCCATTGGGTTTGTTGCCATAGTTTTTATTTATTCTTGCATATTTTTTGCAGATCTGAACACATTTACAATTCCAGCGACCATACCTAAAAAAAAAAATATAATTATTAACCATGGTGTAGTACCAAAGGTATTGTCTAAAATAAACCCAATAATTGTCCCAATTGCCACCGCAGCTACTAATTCTGTACTTAATTTGAAGGCTGCGCCAATAGGTGAGGTTTGACCCTTATCTTTATATAGCTCTTTCTCTAAAATTTTAGATTTTGCAATCTCTAAGCGAGTTTTAAGAGAATCTTTGGACATTAATTTTTAAGCAACCATACTCTCAGCTTTTTCAAGATCAACAGCTACTAATTGGCTAATACCCTTTTCAGGCATAGTTACTCCATAAAGTCTATTCATTTTAGACATTGTAAGAGCATGGTGAGTTACAATAATAAATTTCGTATTTGTTATTTTGGTTAGATCTTCTAGAAGGCCACAAAATCTAGTTACGTTGGCATCATCGAGTGGAGCATCAACTTCATCTAAAACACAGATTGGAGATGGATTGGTTAAGAACACTGCAAAGATTAGAGACAAAGCCGTCAAGGCTTGCTCTCCACCAGATAATAAAGTTATCGACTGCAACCTTTTACCAGGAGGACTTACTAGCATTTCAAGTCCTGCTTCTAATGGATCATCAGAATCAACCAATTCTAGTTTAGCATTTCCACCATTAAATAGTTTCGTATAAACTTCATTAAATTTTCTATTAACTTTTTCAAAGGCCTCTAATAGTCTTTCTCTTCCTTTTTGGTTTAATTCATTGATACTTTCTTTCAATTTAAGAATTGCAGAGACAAGATCTTCTCTATCTTGTTCCATCTTTTTTATTTCTACTTCATATTTACTTGTTTCTTCATCAGCCCTTAAATTAACTGATCCAAGTTTTTCCCTTTCACGTTTTTTTTCATCCAATGCATCTTCTTGAGTGGTGGAATTAGGTAATTCTTCAACACCATTTAAATTAGATTTTTCAAGAATATTTTCTTCTTCAAGATTTAATTCAGAGCTTATTCTTTCTAACAAGTCATCTTTACGTTTTTTTAAACCTTCAATCGTTGCACCAGAACTTGCTTTTCTCTCTCTAATTTGGATTGATTTTTCCTGTACTTCGTTTAGCTCAAGTCTTAATGAGTTGATCTTTTTATCAGTTTCTTCAATAAATTTTTCATTCTCCATCTTTTCATTTCCAGATATTCTTAAACCTTCAGTTATTTGTCCTTTTTTCTCAGCTTGTACTCTAGGTTGTTGATCGCGTTCATTTAATTGAGATAATAGTTTATTTTTTCTCTCTGTTAATTCAGTGAACATTTTTTGGGAGTTTAAAAGTAAATTTTTCCAGCTTTCAACTTCAATTTCAATGGCTTTAATTCTCTCATTTCTTTTTATAGATTCTTTTTTAATTGATTGGTTTTTACTAAAACTATCAGCATATTTTTCTTGTAATAATTTTATGTTGTCATTTTTTTCATTGATACTTGTTAGTTTAATTTTACTTTCATCGTTAGCTAAATTGTTTAAGAAATTGTTTAATCCAATTTTAGTTCTATCTAACAATGTAATCGCCTGATTAACTTCATTGCTATTAATTAATTCTTTAATTTTTTCGATTGTATTAATAACTTCTTTAATTGGATTGATACTTATATTTATGTTACCATTTGCAAAGATATCGATAATCCCATCAACAGCTTTTTGTTCATCTTTAAGTAAACTTTTTGCTTTTTCCAGGTCTTTGTTGGATAATTTTTCAGTTTCAAAGTACTTTGAATCTATTTCTATTAGTTCTCCTTTTTCTTCTTTTAATCTTTTTTCATTTGAATTTGCGTCAATTACTATGCCTTTTTCTCTATCAATATCCTCTTCAATAGTTTTTAGTGATTTTTTAAAATTTTCTATTTCATCCTGGGTTCTTACATTTTCTTCATCAAGACTTTGTAGTTCTAAATTCATTCGTTGAATTTTTGAAAGGTTTTCAATATTTTTTTCTCTTAGAGGTGTAACCTTATCTGTTTCAGATTTAATTGAGTTTTCATATTCAGTTATTTGTTGATTAAAACTACTTACTCCTCCCTCAGCCTCAGTATTGATTTCATTTTCTATTCTAATCTCGTTATCAATATCCAATAATCTTAAGTAATATAAACCTGCCTCAATTTTTTTAATTTCTTCAGATATGAGTTTATATTTTGTTGCTTCCTCAGCTTGCTTTTGAAGGTTTGCTAGCTGTTTCTCTTGCTGTTTTCTTAATTCATCAGCTCTTTTTAAATTAGTTTCTGCTGCATTTAATCTCAGCTCCGCCTCATGTCTTCTCACGTGTAACCCAGAAATATTTGCAGCCTCTTCTAAAATTGATCTTCGATCTGTGGGCTTTGCTGTAACTAAAGCACCAATACGCCCTTGACTTATCATTGATGGAGAATGAGCACCAGTTGATAAATCTGCAAAAAACATTTGTGCGTCTCTAGCCCTAACTTCTTTATTGTTTATATAAAATTTAGAACCTTTATCTTTTTCAATCTTTCTTCTAATTTCAACTTGATCTAGCTCTTTATATTGTGTGGGTCCTTCATGACCTGTATTGTCTAAAGTGATTGAAACTTCTGCTATGTTTTTTGAGGTCTTATTTGATGTTCCGTTAAAAATAACATCTTCCATACCAGAGCCACGCATACTCTTTGCTGAGGTTTCACCCATCGCCCATCTTAATGATTCTACAATATTAGATTTGCCACAGCCGTTTGGACCAACGATTCCAGTTAAACCAGTTTCAATGAAAAAGTTAGTTTTATCAGCAAATGATTTAAATCCATTTAATTGGATTCTTTTAAACTCCATGAGTTAACTTATATCAGCTTTTCCAGATATTTTTTTAAATTCTTGTAATTAAGGGCTTTTTCAAACTTTTTGTCATTGATTATTATCGTAGGGGTAGAATTAACTTTGAATTTTTTTACCCCATCGATTCGGTCATTTAAAATATAATCTTCGATGGCTTTGTTACTAAAGCATTTTTCAAAATCTAACTCAATACCAGCATCAGTTATAAATTTTTTTAAGTGCCCAATTGCTTCTTCTGGTGTTTTTCCTTTAGCCCATTTTTTTTGACCTGAAAACAATGTATGAAGAACTTCTGATTTTCCATCATTGTTGCATTGACCAATTTTCGATGCGTTAAAAGCAGCAATATCCAAAGGGAAGTGTCTAAATTCAATTTTAACCAATCCTTTTTCTATAAAGTCTTTTTTAAGTTCAGGGTAAACATTTTTATGAAAATCAGCGCAATGTCCACAAGTCAGAGACTCATACGTAATTATTGTTATTTTAGCATTTTCATCACCCTCAGAAATTCTTTTAATTATTTTACTTTCTTCAGCAGATAAATTGGCACTAAACCCAATTATGATAATGATTAATTTTATAATTATTTTTTTCATCTTTGTTTAAATATTTTAGTTAATTCAAGTAATGAATTTTTAATTTTGTCATTTTTAATATCTTTAATTCTATCTGCATACTTGCTATTTGTCACATTATTTTCAACTTCATTAACCTTCTTAAATCTATTTTGAACATCATCAAAACCTATAAATTTTAATTTTTCTACGACGAGATAACCAAAAAAACTATTCATTTTATCTATTATTTCTTTTTTTGAATATTCCAAATCCACTTCATGTCCTCTTTTTACCATCACCTGAAGTGTGCTGACACCAAACTTATTAGAATTTTTAAATAATTTTGGATAACATATCTGAAAAATTTCATCTCCAACTATATATTTCCAATTATTAAGAGTTTCGGAGAATATATGCCCCTTCTTTTTAATTATTTTTTTGATATTATTTGGCAATGTATCCTTAAAGGATCTTAAGCCTTGAATAGTTTTAAGCCTCTGCTTAGTATTATTCTTAAATTGCATATGTCTAACTCTATACTAACAAAAAAAATTCTTTATTGGTACGATAATAATAAAAGAACATTACCCTGGAGAAAGAAAATCTCACAAATTAAAAAAGAGTATTACACTCTTGTAAGTGAGTTTATGCTTCAGCAAACTCAAGTAGCAACAGTAATTCCATATTTTAATAGTTTTGTTAAAGACATTCCAAACATGAGCTCGTTAGCAAAAATTAATGAAAATAAGTTATTAAAATATTGGGAGGGACTTGGTTATTATTCGAGAGTAAAAAATTTAAAAAAAACAGCAGAGATTGTAGAGCAAGATTTTAATGGAAAATTGCCACGTACCATTGATGAATTAAAATCATTACCAGGAATTGGTGATTATACAGCAGATGCAATAATGGCAATTGCGTTTAACAAGCCTTTCATTCCACTTGATGGAAATATCGAAAGAGTAATTAAAAGACTGTTAAGTTTAAAATCAGTAAAGGAGATATCAAAAGAAAATCTTATCAAGGAAAAAAGGATATTAGGAACCTCTTTAAGGTCCAATGATTATGCACAGGCTCTAATGGAATTGGGGGCTCTTGTTTGCCGACCTAAAAACCCTTTATGTGGTCAATGTCCCTTAATAAAAAACTGTAAATCGTTTAAAAAAAATGATTTTGAAATTATAAAGCAAAGAGTTAAAAAAATTGATAAATTTTATCTAATAGAAGTTTATAAAAAAAATAATCAATTTCTATTAATAAAAAACACTAATCATAATTTTTTGAAAAACTTAAAAATATTTCCGATGAAACAAATATCCAAACCTGATAATTTAGCCAAAGCACTAAATTTTAAAATATCCAATATGAATATGAATGTAATTTTTAAATTCGCTAAGCTAAAAAAAAATATTCCAGGCTTTTCTTGGGTTGATAGCTCTAATTTTGATAGTTATACTTTACCAACATTTACAAAGAAGATTTTTAGATATTTAGAAAAAAACCAATGAAAAAAATAGCAATAATAGGTGGTGGAATATCAGGACTATATATTGCAAACCTTTTAAGAGAAAACTCAAGTTACGAAATCACAATTTATGAAAAAAACAATTCTGTTAATGTAGAGAAGGGTTATGGCATTCAACTTTCGGTTAATAGCATTAAATTATTAAATGAAATAGGTTTTCAGAACATTAATTTAGAAGATAAATTTCATCCTAATAAAGTAGATTTCTACTCTTTAAAAAATAAGAAGAAGATATGTGATTTGAATATATCAGTTTTTAATAACACTGAAGTTAAGTACACAACACTACAAAGATTTACTTTAATTAATTTTTTAAAAAATCGACTTCCTGATAATCTCATAAACTATAATAAACAAGTTACTAAAATTAATTATGAGGGTGATAATATTGAAGTAACTTTTGAAAACAGTGCTTCAATTAAATGTGATTATTTAGTTATATCTGATGGGATATTTTCAAAATCAAAATCATTAATTGCTAAAAAAGAAATTAAACTAAAATATTTTAAATCTATTGCTTTAAGAGCAACTATAGATCGTGATAGTTTTAAAGGCATTGACCCAAGTAACATATCTTTGTCTTTAGGGTCTAATTTACATTCTGTATCATACCCAATTGATAACAAGGGTCAGTTAAATTTTATTAGTATTTTGAGAAAAAAGCT
>Ga0209709_10001772_pt1 | contig 19582 bp, 20 predicted proteins | sample ArcticOcean_MG_C_2_FD_187435 | JGI IMG/M metagenome (GOLD analysis project Ga0209709, IMG submission 187435) | Marine microbial communities from western Arctic Ocean - ArcticOcean_MG_CB4_136 (SPAdes) (version 2) | ecosystem: Environmental > Aquatic > Marine > Oceanic | place: Arctic Ocean... | reverse complement strand
AATGTTTTAAGAGACCCAGCTCCAAATTTCACTAGATCAAAAGCCAGTTTGCCTATTATAGCCACGAATACAGCTATCCCAGGTCCAGTAATTATATTACCTATACCAGCCACTATTCCTTTTGCAAATTTAGCCCCTAAAGAATCTCCGTCAAAAAGACCTGAGATATCTTCTATAACAGAAGAGAAAAATCCTAATAGAGATTTAAGATTATCAGTGACCCCTATCTTGCCTAAAGCTTCCGCAAATTGAGCTACACTTTGAGTTGTCCGATTAATAGCTGCAGAAAGAGTGGCGTTTTGAGCCTCATTTCGATCATAAGCCTGACTTGTCGCATTTTGAGAAACTTCAGTTATAGCTATTGCTCTAGAGGTCTTAGAGATATAATCATCAAGTATAGCTAAGAATGGAGCGACTTGGAATTTACCTACTAGCCCCTCTGCTATCTGGAGTCTCCTAGCGTCAGGTACATCTTCTAAAGATTTAGCTAAATTTTGAATAAGTTTTGTAGCTCCCAGAACTTGGCCAGAAGCGTCTGTGACTTCTACCCCTAAGTTCTGCATAGTCTTTAACTTATCTATAGATTGTATTCTAGTGAATATAGTCTTGAATGAGTTACCTATAACAGCTCCACCTCGCGCAGTCTTAGCTTGCACTGCAGTAATAACACCAACCAACTCATCAAATGATACACCAGCTTGAGTAGCGACAGAACCTGAGCGCTTAATACCTTCGATCAAATCCTTCTCAGAAACAGCCGCTGACACAGCTGCCGCCGATAATTTATTAAGTACTTGGCTACTCGAAAGTCCAGCCTTATTAAAGGAGTTTATAGCTGCAGTTAAACCAGCCACAGCTTCAGAAGCTCCTAGACCTGACAAACGACTCAAAATTAAAGCGTCATTCAATCTGCTCGTAACCTCTTCTGCTTTTAAACCTTGACGACTTAATTCTAAAGCTGCTTGGGCTACTGTGCTAAAAGACTGTTCTGTATTTCTAGCGACATCGAATATAGTATTCTTAAATGACTCTAACTGTCGAGTCGAAACATTTAAAATAGAATTAATACTAGTTAAAGATTTTTCTACATCAATAGTGACTTTGATGAGTTCTTTGAACCCTCTAGTAACAGCAGACAATATTCCAACAGAAGCTCCAAAAGCTAATACGCGAGCATTAGCAGCCTCCATAGACTTAGTGAACTGATCAGCCTTACCAGTAATTCTGCCTAAAGGCTGAGACAAACCCTCAATACTTTTGGCGTTACCGCCCATATTGATCTTAAGATTTCTACCCGCTTTTTTAGCCGCCGCCTGAATGCTGGCTTCTAATCCTGTTTGAACTGTTGGTATTTTTATTGGCATATCCTTAAACCTTTAATGTATTTACACAAAGATTTACACATCATGCCCAGCTAATCGCATCATTTGTGTCATATCAAGTTGACCACCATGTTTTTTAGCTTCTTCAGAAAGGGAAACAGCCTTCTCACCACCCAAAGTTTTTACATCATCATCGGTAGCTCCGAAAACAATAGATCTATCAGCATCATCTTTTAGTCCACCTGAGTTACCGCCAGACTTATTTTGAGAGAACGCCAATAGTTTTTCTGGGTCATCCCTAATGTGATCGGGGATGTCTTCGGTATGTTGGAATATATTAAAAAACATACGACCATACAAAACTACCCGCAACTGATATATAGTTAATTCTGTTATAGGTTTTTGGTAAAAGCCATAAGCATCTTCGCATAGAGAAAGATACATGCTGAAAAAGGGTCTCAATACAGCTTTTTGAATTTGATCATCGTTTAGTCTAGATTGTATCTCCAGATGTAAATCCGTTAACTTTTTGATTTCCCAAGCATCTAACTCTGAAAATTCGTCTTCCGTATATAGGTTTTCTTTTAGGTCTTTATCTTTAAACAATAAAAACCTTAATAATTCGTCCGAACTTCTGCCAGCACCATAATCTTCAGCTGTTTTTCCGACAATTTCAGATCGACTCTTCTTTAATTCGTACAGCTCTGTTGAGCGATCTAATATAATCTTGTTATAACTATCTCTTTGAGAAGCCAATAATAGTTGATTTACGGTTTTTTTTAAGTTGGAAATCTCATTTTGAAGAGATGCTATTTTCAAATCATCTTTTTCACTCCAAAGTTCTTCCTCTAGAATGGATTTGATCCTTTCCTCCTCTGTTTCTAGACCTCTTTTTAAAGCTACATTTTTATATTTTTCAAAATACTTATGCAGGTATCTCTGGTCTCTAATGTTTACATGTTTAATATAAACAATATTATCACCTAAAGATGCCTCTGTATAGCCATCAAAAGCTTCTCCTATTAAAGAGATATAGAACTCCTCTTTCAAACCTCACCTTTTTCGACATCTTCAATAAGTTGATTAAATTCGTCAGGAGTAGATGCTTGGTTAAAGAACCAGAAAGCTAAGATCGTAGTTACTTTTTTTACGACATCAGCATAGAAGGCGGAAGACTCGTCTTCTTTCTCATAGTAATCTTCTATCTTTTTATCAAAATCATCCCCTTTAAAATAAGCAGTGAACTCAGCATCAGGATCGAGTTTAATGTTCGTAAGCATAAGAGTATACCAGAGCAAAAGCCTATTCTGAGCTTTATTGTCAGCCGTGTGGTTAAAGAGACTCTCCATCGAAGTCTCAGCGTCTACTAGTTTCCTTCGGATCTTTGCAAGGTCAGTTTTTAGCTGGTCTAGCTCTTCTAGTTGAGCTTTAGATTTTTTCTCGATAGTCTCTAATCTGACATATTTATTCTGAATTTCGAAAGTCTCTTTGTAGAGTACGCCATAATCTTTAGCTTCATCTTCAGTCCAAACTCCACCAGTATCACTATATTTCTTATATAGCATAGCTTTAGTTAGAATGCCCTTCTTAACACAGCGGCTCATTTCTACAGAATACTCCAACTCGGCCTCTTCCAACTCTCTACGCGAAGGCCGCTTAATAGAAATTTGGATCGGGACTTTTTCCTTCACTTTTTTTGTGACAGTAGTCTCTTCTCCAGTCTTTCTGTTTTTCCTTTTAGATACCTTTTCGACTTCTTTTTCTTCGTCGATAGTGAATGAATATAATTCTTTAAATGCCATAACCTTTTTTCTTATTTAAATACGAAACTTACTTGATAATTATCGATCCTAGAACACAAATTTCTAATAGATTCATTACCGCAATCTAAAATTCTTTTACGAATCCAGTTAGCCTTATCAGGGGTAAAGTGATCTGCGGTATCAATAACTGGATGATACTTCTTCGGAATATTTTTATAGAGCTTCTCGTAATGAAAATCGTGGTCTTTTTTCATATCTTCGACCATGATCAACATCATTTTGAAAAGCCTAGAAATCTCGTCATTAGACATTTCCTCCAAATTTTTTTTAGCGTTCATCCTTAAACCTATCTCATTATATAAATAATAGTGTAAAAATCAACATGGCAGGTTTTTTATCAAGCGACCAAATAACAAAAGTTCAGAATTTGGCTGATACTTTACATACTACATTTGCACGAACCATCACAGTTTACAAAAACGCTAAGAAAACTCTCATAGCTTCTAGTGGTTCATGGAACTCTCTATATGGGAGAACAAATACTGGCTCTAATAGCGCAGTAGAATACACCACGGAATCTCAAACGTTTGAAGCTCGTATTTATTATGATGATATGGATACCTCATATTTCACAGATGATGGCCCAGCAGATCAAGCTGGAACCCAAAACAAAGTGGTGGTATCTGATGGCACAGTCAGAATAGTAGTTAAAGTCGATGGTTATAACTATCTTAACGAAGCGCGGAGAGTAGAGTTTGATGGAACTATGTTTATAATAGAAAGCGACGGTACGCCTAGAGGGTTCACCTCTAATCAGTTTTACACCTTCGTTCTGAGTCCAACTGAATAAATGGCAAAATTACCTATAGATGCCCAAAACGCTTTAAAAAGGCAAGCCCCAAAACTTCTTAGGCGAGATTTCGAAAAGGAGACGCGCAAGCAATTTAAGAAACTCAAGAATGAAATGATTAAAGACTTTCTAACTGATTCTGTGACTCTAGAGCTATTGGAAGGAGCAGGAGCTACAAACATTAGCGGCACTTTAGGGGGAATTAGTAATTTATTCGCATTTATAGGGTTTGATTCTGGGGATCAACCAATATCTCCTATTTTGCAATTATTAGAAGGCACTCAAATAACTTACAAACAAGAAATTCGACACAGAGGTATAGGAGTAGAGTTCGAAGTATCTTTGCCTACTGCACAAGATATATTTGCGATTACACCTCTCCCTTGGGCTTCTGGAAGAAGTTGGTCCGAAGGTATAGAAAGAGGATTGTCGGGTTTAGGCTATTTATTAAGGAAAAATAAAGGAAGATCGGGAGCTGCGATACAAAGCCGTGTAAACAAAGTAAGAGGCGGTAAATTTCAAAACAGACCTTATATATCTGCTTTGATTAAAAAATACAAAAAACGATTTGAAGACTTGAAATGATTGAGCAATTCCAACATAAACTAACCTCATCTTTCTTTTTATGGTTTGACAACTTTCTGCTAAAAAAAGGTGAAGCTTATAGTAACAAGACTGGAGAGCTATTTAATTATGCTGACCCCAGATTAGACTCCAGATACGTGGCTTATGGAAGCCCTTATAAACAATGGGTTACGGATTCATCTATCGCTGGAGCTATTATACCTACAGGGGTTTCAGTCGTCGGAGCGGGGACATCGGGTCGGGATAATGGTGTTGTTTTCGATTTTGAAAACGGCAGAGCTTTATTCTCTGGCAGTGATACAAGTATGACTGTCACAGGGGAATTCGCGGTAAAAGATTTTAGTGTTTATCTCACTAACGACACAGAGGACGATCTAATTGTAGAAAACAAATACACTGTTAATTCGAGGATTCCATCTGGCCCACTGACTTACATAGATCCTTATGATGATGTGATACCCGCTATTTTCCTATCTATTTCTCAAGCAGAAAACAACCCCTTTGCTTTAGGTGGTATGCAGGAAACAAAAATCCAAGCGAAAGCTGTGATCCTCGCTGAAGACACATACCAATTAGATGGGGTGATGTCTATTTTCATGGATTCTGTTAATGAAGTCATCGCGGCTATCCCAATGTCAGGTTACCCGATCACAGAATTGGGAGATCTAAAAGATGGAAACTTTAATTATACTGGTCTAGCCAACGATTATCGAGGGGAAACTAAATTTTGTATAGAAAAAGTGAAGACCTCAAAACTCACCGATAGGACTAGAAATGTCCTAGCAAATGAACTTTATGTTGGTTTTGTGGATTTCGACATAGAACAATATAGATATCGCTTCCAATAAATTTCATATTTTAATTTTAAAACTGTAAACAAAATAAAGAATCTTTAATTATGGCAAGAAACAGAGTAATTTACCAATCAGAAGGCTTATATGTCAGTGACAACGCTAGCACCACAGGCGCGACAGGTCACGAACAGTTAAACCGCGTTCAAAGTGCAAACTACAGCTTTACTATCAATCGTCAAGATGTCAACCAATTCGGCGATTTAGCGAGGATTGATTCTTTAGTGCTAGAACCGCCCACTGTCAGCCTTGATTTTAGTTATTATCTTGCAGACGGATTCAATGAGAGATCTTTAGGGTTCTTCGTTGAAACGACTGGTAGTAAAATGAATAAAGATGGAGCTGGTAGTCCGAATAGCAAAGGAAACTTCGCATCTGGCCACTTGACTTCTAATTCTGGAGTGAACTTCTATATAGCAACTTCTCCAGATGGCGTTGATTTAAACCAATCACCAGCAGCAGCATTAGACTCTTCCGATAGAGCTATAGGCGTGGGTAATTGCTATATTAGTGATTATAGCGTAGAGCTTGCGGTTGGTTCTTTGCCCACGGTTAATGTCACAGTTGAAGGAGCCAATATGAACTCCGCTCCAATCTCATCGAGTGGGACGATACCGACTCCAGCAGTAAATCAGACCGCTGGAACGATCATTGGAAATCAGGTGAAACTGCCATCTCCAACTACAGATGGAGGTATCACTGGAACTTTAGGAGAAGCGACTATTACAGCTTTACGTCCAGGAGACGTTACTCTTACCCTAAGCGGTGTAAATGGAATGTCTCTAATACAACTTACTGGCGATGACGGAGCGCATGTCCAAAGTGCTTCAATCTCATTGCCTCTCTCAAGGACTCCTATTGATAGACTCGGTAGCCGTTTCCCGTTCGCTAGAGAAGTAGACTTCCCAGTGACAGCGACGATGAACATCAGTGCGATTGTAGCAGATTCACAAGCAGGTAACTTAGCAAATCTATTAAACTCTGGGGTCCAAGAAGCGAGTATCTTAGTTAAAGATACAGAAGGAGTGAGCGCTATTCAATATAGGATGAAAGGACTGAAAGTAGACAGTCAATCCTTCTCCTCTAGCATCGGATCGAACAAGACTGTAGATATAACATTCTCGACTCAAATAGGTGGTCCAAATGACGAAGTCAATGGATTATTCATGAGTGGCATTAATGGGGTAAACAAAGTCTTCGATAACGTGTAATATGAGTGATAAAGAAAAGCCAGAAAGCAAGTTCTTCTCTTCAAAAGAGGAGAAGAAAGCTACCAAGGGCGAAGATAAACCAGTCGCTGTTAAATTAAATGATCCAAACGCGCCTATGAGACGCAAAAATAGGATACTTAATGACGGCAAAGATTGGTTCGACACCCACCCAGACGCATAATTAAATCATTGCCCTAATAAGCGCCCCCTAAAAAGGGCGCTTTTCTAGTTTACTGGGTAAGTGATCTAGGTATAAACTATGCCTATCCCGCTAGCGTCTATACCGCCTAACTGTCTAGGTTGGGCTTGATATATGTTATATTGAGCCGCCATCTGAGTGACCTTGTCCATAGAGTCGTTAGCTAATCCTCGATACACCTTGGAGACCTCATTGCGATTAATGAACGTCACAGCACTCTCACCGTCCTTTAGGGACAAAACGTTGTCTCCACTCACAGATGACTTGGTAATGCCTCTGAGGGCGTTCCTAGCCTCTTTATTGTAGTAATTAGAAAGGTATAACTCCTTAAGGACGTTTTGAGCTTCAATATCCATAAACCCATAAGTCCCTGTAGCGTTATCTCCACTAAAGTTTGTATAGAGATAAGTATTAACTTGGCCTAAGTTTTCGTAGAGCCACCCGCTGACACTAGCGACTGTAGCTATACCCGTGTCACCATCGAATTCTGTAGTGACAATCCCTGAAGCGAGGCTTTCTAATACATTTGGCATATAGGGTATTACACTATCTTTATTGATTTAACCAATCATGAATTTCTTTATGTTTAGGATCAGTAAGGTCCAACTCTATAGCTGGAATTGGTCGTGGGGCCGCAGCTATATTACCTCTGCTGTTATACCTATTAAACTCTTTAATGATATTATCATGGACAGCGCTCTTTTCATAGTAAGGGTTAACACCGACCTTACGTGAGAAAGTTTGGAGATCTGCTTTGCTCATTTTATCCAATTTCTCTTTAAGAACATTTATGTCGTCAGTCCCGAAGCTATTCGTTTCTCCTGAGCCGAAGATAACTTCGATCTCCTTTAATACTTCCCTATACCTAGCTGTACTAGTTTGCCCAGATTTCTTAAGTTCTTCTAGCTCTTCCAGTAAACCTTTTTTAGGCGGAATCTCCTGCCCAGTAGTGACTTCCTTGAAAGGCATTTTATTCTCTTTTTTGTTTTTTGCTTTAGCCATACAATATTATATACACTAAATTAAAAAATTAAAAAAAAAAGCCACTCCCGAAGGAATGACTTTCTTTGTAAGTGTTAAGTTTAGCTTAGACGATAACTCCAAGAAGAACACGGTTGTCGAGGACAACTCGGCCTTCTTCGATTTGACCGTAGTAACCAATCTTGTTCTGACGAACACTGTATTGGTCATCTGCAATCAAGTTCATCTCGCTATTGCTATCTGGATCGACAGAGACGACACGGATGAGAGAATCGCGGGTGCGATCAACTCCTACGACAATCTCTTCAGTGGCTCCAGCGAATTGCGCCGCTGTACCAGTATTCCCGAAATCGTTGAAGGTTTTTGTACCTGCTGCAGTATCGAATATAGTATTGAACTTCTGCCCTTTACCCATCTCATTGAATTCCAAGAGGTTAAGGCCCATGAAACTATCAAGACCAGCATTGCGGAAAAGCTCTTCACGAAGAGATTCTGGAGCCGCAAGTGGGTTAGCAGTTGTAGCAGTTCCACCTGCACCTGCGCCGTTACCGCCGCGAGTGTTAACAGGATTGTAAGCCATAGCACGAATACTTGCGATAATCTCTGGAGAGACAATCAGATCAGTAATACCGCGAGTACGGGTGGTGGGGGTTCCACCAATCCATGAAGTATTAATCCTCTTAGCGAGAGTCATAAGATTGTTCAAGTCATCGAGAAGGAATGAGCCAGCGAGAGCTGAACGGAATACCTGACGATCAGCAAGAAGTGGCGATGAGCTAATGGTAGCGTTCGCAAGTGAAGTCATAACAAGGGAAGCGGAAGTCTTCTGCTGTTTCAGCAGAATCTCTTGCGCGACACGGGTAAATGTCTTTCCAATAACGTCCATGCGACTCTTGGCAGCATAACGACGATCAAAGTCAACAGCGGAATCAAGAGTGTAAGTGGCGAGCTTCAGCTCGGAAGCCGTAGGAAGCACTTGGTTACTTGGGAGTCCACCAGCATGGCTTTGGCTCCAAACACGAACATAATCTTCATCAGAGATGTTGTAGTAGAGGTCAAGCGGAATGCTAGGATTGTCGTCAGCGTCAAATTGAAGCGACTGGAAGAGAGTGCTAATAGTAGGAGCGTTGTTGAGAACTTCGGCCAAAACTGGTCCGATGAAATCAGCAAGAGCTACTTGAGCCTCATGTGCGACAGTGCGGTTGCGAGAAGCCATAGCTTTCACAAGCTCGACTTGCTCTGGGGTGCGTTTTAAAGTAATTTTCATATTATAAAGTTCTTTCTATATTAGTTACAATCAAAGGACACAACGATGTAATCACCAGCAAACTGATCAGTAGTAGGTCCGACACTTGTTCGGGTTCCCGTTCCAAGAACGTGGCCGAAAACGTGGATACCGTCAGCGCGAAGAGCGTTTGTCAGTTTCCCAGCATTGGAATTGGAAATCTTAATACCTTTTCCTGGAGCGTAACTAGCGACTCCACCATCAAAGGCGGAAGCGGCTAAAGTGAAGATCCCTTTGGTAGCGACTGGGACAGCTTGTCCTGGGAGCATAGCTTGGAGTTCTTCTTGCTTTTGCGGGTTATAGAGCAGCTTCTCGCCGTTCTCATCATTTTTCGCTGTTTGATACAGAGTCATTCCTATTGGAAGTTCGCCAGAAACAGCGCCTGTGATCTTGAGATTAACTTCAGGATACATATCTTGCGTACCAACGAAAGGATAATCGGTTTTACCCAAGTAGCTGTTCGTTTGGTATGTTACAGGATCGTTATCAAAGTTACCGTCTGATACCTTCACAAATACGCCAGCATCGCCAGCTCCTGTGTCGGTAGTACTAGTGAGAACATCAGCGCTGACAACAGCGTACATGTTCACAACGTCGTGGTCAGAATATTGTCTGAATGGTAGAATTCGTAATGCCATAATCTATTTTTGTTTGTTTTTCTAAGAAATTTGGATGTTTTCGCGAGAGAAAGCTGATTTAAACTTATCACGCAATGATGGTTCATGAGAAGCAACGGCTTCATTAGTATTGGCGACCTCTGCGTCTACTGTTTCAGCAGCGTCGAGAGCTTCTCCAATTTTGACTTCTTCAGTAGAAGCAGTCGAAAGTTTTTTAGCGACCTCTGCGTCAATACGTGCTTGAATCTGAGAGTCGAACTCTTTTTGGACCTCTTTATTCTTGGTTTTCCAAAGGATATCGAGTTTAGAAGCGAATGCCTCATAAGAGGTTTCGTCTCCCAAACCTTTAAGCTCAGAAGCGAGGAATTCACGATCTTGGTCATCAAGTTCGAATTTCTCGTCAATCTGATCCATACGAGTGTTGAACGAAGCGACTGCTTCTTCAGCTTTCTTTTCGTTCTCGAAAGAACCGATTTGCTCACTGGCTGTGCCGAGTTTAGCTTCTAGTTCTGCAACAGAAGTTTTGAGGTCTTCGTATTCTTTGATTTTTGTTTCTTTGGCCAATCGCTCTGCGTCAAGATCCTTACGGTATTGTTCGTCCCGTTGACGGATTGCATCAGCAAAGGTATCAGTCATAGAAGCTACTGCTTCTTTTGAGAATTTCTTCTCACTAAGAAGATCCTTTAGTTCATTTAGAGTTTTTTCAAGTTCCATATCGATAATGTTCTTTTCGTTGTTTACATTTAAATTGCTGTTTTGTGAAATTTTATCCCGTTTATCGGATATAAAAACTTGCACAGTTTCTTCAGGAGGCGAGTATAAGCCTTTCACATCGGCGGCTGGATTCAAAGTATAAGCAATACCCAATGGGTAAATATCACCTTTTATTAACCTATTAATAGTTTCTCCTTTGTCTGTTTTTCCATTCCCTCCATAGCTCCGTAAAAAACCTTGCATCTCTTCTATTTCTTCAGGGTCAGAAATAATTCTCGACTCACTCAATAGGTTACCGCCTACAGCTAAAACATAATCATTAAAACCCACTTCCCAACTAGCAGAAACTTTTTGGTATTGATTACTATCAGGGTCTAAAGACTTCTCGACTAAGTCGGTAAAATTAGAATTAATCGTCTTATATAAAACGGCCCCCAAAGCTATATTGAAAGGTTCTTTCATAGAAGCGGCCCGATTTTCTTCTATAAGCTCACTGGATTTATAATCGCTATAACCAGCAGAAACTATATGCCCTACAACTTTTTGTTTGTCATGCTCGATATTTGTAGGCTTATGAATGAAATTGTTAGCATACTTGACAGCGGTAGCTGAATCCATACCATCACCATTCTTATTGAATTGGTTTATGACGGCGGCATTGAAAGCTACACCCATGAGATCTACATTATCGTTGTAGTCTATATCTTTTGGGATAAGAGGCTCTAAGTTTTTTAGAGAAGCTTCAGAAATTAACGAAGCCCCCAAGGTTATTGGGTTTATCTCGCAAGATAACAGTGGGGCTTCGAAAGTCGCGGTATATTTATAATCCATATTGCTCTTAGTCTTTTTTGTTAGATCGAGCTTCAGACATGTCTACTTCGATCCCGTTTTCCGCATATGTAAAATTATTTTTCATGGCTATGATATAAAATTGCTGCTGGATAAGTCTCTAAAGAATGTTCAGATGATATATCTAAAACTTCTCGTAAAGTGCCTAAGTCCTCTATCTTATTGAAATCTTTTACACATGATTCAAGGGTTTCATCCCAAGATTCTTTATTCTGTGAACAAACAATAGATTCGCATAGAGTAGAAAGCGTTCCCTCTTGTGCTTCACTAAGTTCTTTGACTTTTAAATGAGAAGCCATTTTTTCTTTAGAATCATGAATGAAACTATCTATAGAATATATAGTCTTTTGTATATTAGCTCTAGAGTAAGTTCCATTAGCTAAAGGTATGCCTGTAGTGCCTTCTGGCCTACCGCTTTCTTTTCTCGGCCCCGATGGTGTGTCTAAAGGGGAAAAGACGGGAACTCCGCCGACTAAGGGGTTGAAGTGTCCTTTCTCACGCTCCTTAAGTAATTCTTTCTGAGCTGACTCTAATTCTTTAGGATCTGGGAATTTTCCGTTTTCGAACATTTGCATCCCTTGTTTCGGGGTAATGATGCCTAACTCCATAAGTCGAGTCGAGGCTCTCATAAGCTGGACCTCATCCCTCATGTCCATATCCTTCATTTTAGCTTCGGGCCAAGAGCGAAACCCTAAGCTTTTCGCTACTCTTTTTATTTCCTTGTTTAAGAAATCATTCAAGAACCCATGACGGGACTCTTTAAGTCTATCGATGAAGATTTGGGCTTTGACTTGAGTTGAGTTAAATTTCTCTTCCCCGACTATAACATTTTGTAACCCTTGTTTGATATCTTCGTTAAGCACCTGATATTTTTCAGGCCCAAGAACTAAATTCAATTCAGGCATAATAAATTCCGCTTTAGTAGTATAGTCGGAAACAAGAACACGACCTACACTTTCATTTTTGAAAAGGTTTTGCATAGCCGCCATGTTATTGGGGTTAACTCCACCTTTTTCAGGGTCTGCGCCCATAGTGATAAGCAATATTACATTTTCTACTGTGCGGGTAATGGATTGATCCATTTTTTTCAATTCAAGCTTAGCATTGATATCGTCCAACACTGGGAAGCCAAATGGTATAGCAAAAGGTTCATAATCTTGTTTTTTATAAAAAGAATAAGAAAGTCTTTTTGGATCTAAGTTTATACTGATGCCTTCGTTAGAAAAAGATCCTCCCAATATAGATGTTTTGATCTCATCGTCTAGAGCTTCGAATATAGCTATGTCCTCTTCTGTTTGCGGGTTAGATAATCGAGCTAACTCATATTCAGACAAAACTTTTTGATAAACCGACCCATAGTTAAAAGTGGTGGTTCTTTTCGCTACGACATCATAAGGATTAAGTAGAATATACTTAAGAGGGATTTTATTGGTAGAAGAACCGATGTTCCCCACTTGATTCACAAGCTTGGCATAATCATCGACTTGGAATTTACCATCAATTCTATAGAGAAAGACGTTGCCGCTGCGGTAATACTCTCTGAAGTATTGGTCTTTCAAAGATGTAAGATTAACTCTTTTAAACCACTCATAAAAAAATTCTCTACTCTTTTTCGAGCCACCCTCCAAATAAACATCAGTGTTCGTAAACTCTGACATGATATCTATAGCGTTCCTAAATACAGCCACATTGCAATAAGCCTTCTGGCATAATTCAATAGCATCCCGACAAGTTATACCTTCTGATGAATATTCATATGGTAATAAACCCGAACTTATACTCGAATAACGATTATGGAGGGTCGTATAAGCAGCGCGGTTCGTGCGAGATCCAGAAAATCCGCTGGTTGATGCCCCCTGCCTCCTAGCTTCAGATACTCCATTGTAGGATGCTTCAGAAGTATAAAAAGGCTCTCCTAGTAATTCAGGAGTAGGTTCATCACTATTATCGCTAGCGTCTGATGGGTGATCTGAAATGTTGAACTTCTTCCAATATTCAGAGCTTTTAGTATATTTTCGTTTCGACATAAGATACAAATCATCTTACACCTCAAAGTTAACTTTCAACTTTTAAAAGTCAAGAAATGAACATTGGCTCAAAAGTATTTTGCCGATCTGAGATATCGTCTGATTCCATATCATAGAATACATTCATCATCCAATTGCCTAAGACCAAGGCTGAATAAGAATCTTTACGGGCTTTATTAGCTCCCGTCTGCCTTCTTAAATTACGTGGCAGATCGAAACTCTGAGTCCCTTGAGAAGAGGTTGTAATTTGGACCATGGCGCATTGGACTTTAATTAGATCCATCATGTCTTTTTGATGCTCGACGAAATCAATCATTCTCGCGCCTTTCGCACCTTTTTCATCAGTGTCGTTCTTCAAGAACTTTAAATCTTCTATAGGGACTCTGGATTTCCTTTGATTATTATAATCATCATTCATAGCGGCTCCTGCAAAAAATATACGCTTGTGGTCGAAAGAGGATTGTAAAGACTCATTAGCTAGCCTAATCCAAGACGAAGTGGGCTTTCTTAGGAAAACAAATTTCCTGTCTGATTTATTGTATTGATTTTTAAGCCTACCCAAGTTTCTATTGTAATCTTTGGATTTATCTAAATCAGCTTCAATTATTCCTAGATTTAAATTTTTACTTTTGAATATCTCACTCTCATTACAAGAGCTAATAAATTGAACACCTCCATTATAATCGCCTACCACAGCTGATATATTAAAGTGGGTAAGAATGTAAGCCATATACTTAATATGCGTTTTTAAGTTTGCTCCCGATAAAGCGTAACTATGAACTATCACCCCCTTCTTAGATTCTCTGTTAATTTTAATTAGCAACATAGCGAAATCGTCAGAACTCTCGCTCTCAGACCAAGATGGGTCAAAAGATAAGATATATTCGTCTTTGCGGTTTCCTACTACTTCGACAGATTGCCCTTCTCCATCTGGTATGGTACAATCCGCCATTTTACTGACCTTAAAGTACCCAGCGCTATCATCAGTGAATATAGCCCCAAATTCCCTAGCGAACTGGGCATCGCTCATGGTAGAACGGGATTGATTAATCAAATTCTGATCATATAGTTGCTGTGGTGCGCAATCATAACTAAAGTGCATAATTGTTCTATGCGCTCCATCCTGTTTGTTCTCATTCAGAATCAAAGCTTCATACTGTTGATATATTTTGTAAAGGTACTCAAATTTATAAGATGCGGATGATAAACCAATAATTTTGTTGTTTGGCCAGCGCTTACGATCCTTTTCTTTCATTTTATCCTGTTCGATCATTTTGGTTTCTAAATCATAAACCTCTTGCCTCTCAGTGGGGTTTTCGACTACAGATAGAAAAGGCATAAGAACCTCATTATAAATTTTTTCAGGCATTAACAATAATTCATCAACGATTATCCTTTGGAATCGGAAACCACGCAATTTTTCACCATCACCCAAAGGCAAAGCTCTAATACTACTCCTACCTATCTCCATTACCCATTCGTCATTCATCTTTGATGTCCGAGTAATACATTGAGCAAAGAATTCTGCTTTAGGGCTTTTAGCAATATCTTCTATCTTTTTGAAAATCATTTTAGACTGTCGAAATGACTTAGAGATAATTCCTATCTGGACACCCTGATTTAAAATAGCGTCTAATAGCGCAAAAATGCCCGTAGAGAAGCTTTTGGACATTCCACGACTCCAGATCCCCAAAAAGTAATCAGACTCCATCATGGACTTGATAGCCATGTGCTGGAAAGGGAATAATTTTACCCCTGTAAACAATTCACAAGCAAAAGAAGTATTTTCTCTTAGAAATTTATAAAGAAGAACCTTAGCTTCTGTTTCTTCTAAATATCCCTCTTTTTCGAGAATGAGTTTGTTGATATCCCTGTACTCTCTGTGGAGTTTCTGTTTTCCTATTTCCCAAGCCATCTTTTTTAATTTGTTTATCCCAAAAATATTGTAGGTCTACTTTCCAAAGCTTCTTGCCCAAAACGAGGATTTTAGGGATGAGTTCCTCACTTTTCTCTCTAGAGCCACTAAACACAAACTGACAACAATCAGTATACTCAGATTGTATAGACCGCATCTGATGATAAACATAATCTAGCTTAAATTTCTTGAAGCCTTTTCTATTTGTTGCCCACATATCATCGAAAGCTGTTTCTGTAACTACATAAAGATAACACCCCAATGACCTGCACCTCTCAAGCTCTTTTATAAAACGAGAGTAGCCATTTGTTATAGTAGAGCAAAAATCCTGGTAAGACTTCCTATCCACACATGTATAGTCGTATAGATCTCCGCCCACGGCATAGTCGCCCACATCCAATTTCAATAATTCAGAATTAGAGAAAGATAATGGTTGTTGTTCCCTAGTATCAATTAGTATAGGCGTATTAGAATAATCTTTTTGGAAATCTTTGTGTAAAGGCGCTGATAGCATAGGGAGCATACCCAGATGCTCGCAGGTTTCACGATAACTGCCAAAAACCTGTTTACAGATATCGATATCGGGCAAACCGCTCGTTTGTAGGTAAGTGGAGGGTGGTCCCGCTTCAATGCCCTTGGCCCCTAGCTTTTCTTTTAAAGATTTTTTTATAAATTCCTTAACCTCTTCACGCGGAGCCTGACCGCACCACTTTTGCATATTTCCCTTGCTAGTAAAGTCAGCACCGAAATACTGATCGTAATTTTTAAAAGGTATAAGTTCTTCAGTGAGCTTGTCCCTCCTATTGTAATTCTTAACGTAATACTCGCCCAAGAACATATCGTGAGCTTTTACATGGGTATGTAAACTCCTTCGGCTCTTGAACTCCCTATCGCACTCTTTACATTTAAATGGCATCTTCTTGGCTTATTCCTAAAACTCTGGCTTTCCATTCGGACATACCCTCTAACCTCTCGGCTTCTTCCTTGATGGACTCTTTTTGCATCTCTGCGATGTGGATCATCGTCTCTCTTTCTTGTTGTTCTTGAAAAAGCTGGACGATAGCGAGAAATGAGGCATTTTCTTTATGCATCTTTTTCATCCTATCTCCCCTGTCACCCTGTAGCTTCTTGGTCAGATTCTCAATACGAGTTTCGCACTGATGATACTCTCCACTCTTAGCTTTAATGATCTCAGCCAATCGTATAGACATCTCTTGCTGTTCGTCAGCATCATCGAACATGCTGTTCAATTTATTTAGGTGTGCGCTTATCACTTCGAGATTGATGACTTCTTTACAAACATTGAGGTAAAGATTCAATTCGTCCGCTGTTAGATCGGGCTTATCCCATGTCAGTCGAATAAATTCATGCTCAAACAAAACTCTGTCACTCCCGTTCAATAAATTATTAATAATTTTAAGAAATCTAGAGTTAGAAAGGTTTATCCCTAGCCTTTCTACACAAATCTGCTGCTGTCTATTGATCCTCTGTTCGTTTAATGACTGCCCAGTAGCATCATTTATTTTTTTTATGATTCTTGAGGGAGATTTTGGCGCAAGGTATGAATTTAAAGCTCCCGAATCTTGAGATGGCAAGATATCTGGGTTGACTTCTCTTATTTTTTCTAAAACTGCTCGCTGTTCTGAACTTAACGGTTTTACATTCCTAGACGGGAAAATAATTTTAGCTATTTCTAAGGAGGACAAACCGTCTTCCGCTTGCTGTAAAATAAATGCACACTGTTCACTAGTCAGATTTATGACTTCTGCTGGAATTCTGCAAGTTGTTTTGAATTTTATAGAGTTTTCTACCAAGAACTTCCTAACAGCCCTCCCTTCTTTAGATCTGCCGTCTAAAGAATCGTCACCAAAACATTTCTTAGTCAAATCAATAAGATCAGACACTTCTTTAGATTGAACCCTTAAGAATTCTTTTTGTTGTTTATTAAGATCCATCACCTATAATATCTTGATCTTTTAGTATCTCTATAGCTACTTGAAGAAATTTCTTCTTTAAGTTTTTAACTTGCCTATAACCAAGCTTCTTTTTCTGAGGGGAAATCTTATAACCCATAAATTTAGCCACATCTTCTTCGCTGCTACTTTCAAAGTATAACATCTGGTAGGCTACGTAATGCACACTGCTTAAACGCAATTCCATTTCAGTATTCAACTTCCCTACAGATGATGAGAAATCAAAATCTAAATATTCTTTATTGGTGACTTCTTTTATGAAATCTTCAGTGGAAAGCGGTATTTTTAATTCTAACCCCGCTCTCTTCGATTTTTCCCATTTACTGCACACAGGACAGTGAGCCGTGGAGTGGTTAGGCAATTGGTAATCAGGGCAAGGATTGACATAATTGCCGTAATGATTCCTTACGAGGTTCCTAATTTGGTTAGATATGATTCTACCTATCCATGGCTCAAGAGGGCGTGTCTGATCCCACATATCCCATTTTTTAGCAATATGTATTTTGATGATTTGCTGGACATCCTCAAAGTCAAACCACTTAACAGCGTAAAGCCGCCATTTATATTGTTGCTTCTTTACCGCCTCATCTATTACTTCAGAGAAGTCTTCATATGTATAATCACTTCTCTTTTTTCTTTTCATTAATAAAGTCATTAACAGATTGAGGGTTACTCCTTCGATTCGTCTCGATTGGAGTTGGCTCACCTAATAATGACCCTAGTGTCCGATTGGAAATATCAGCAACTTCGAAATCTACTTGGAAGTCGGTAATTTCAGGAACAAACTCAGCGTCCGTCTCATCTGACGAAATAACTGAAGATTTTCTGTTTATAACTGAAGTGTTTGTGGAAACAGTAGAGGCTTTAGAGTTCAAAGTATATCCGCACTTCGTGCAGAAGTTTGGTTTCGCATTGGCGAAAGCGATTTTAGTACCGCAGCTTTGACAGAATAAATGAGCCATACTATATATTTTACTGTTTATGAATTAATTTTCAAAAAAAACAAGGCTTGATGCGTCCTTTTGGGTTGTAAGCTGTTCGCCGCTTTCGCGTTGACGCATTTCTTGTTTATGATATATAATATTATATGATATGTAGTATTACACTTTTTTCCAATTTTCCAACTTAGAAATGATGAATTTCAAAATCTTACTTCTAACGATATCTTTATTAGTGAACTTGAAAGTATCAATACCATTAGCTTTAGAATCGTCGTCGGAGAATATATCAACCATATTTTTGAATCCAGTTTTCCCATCAATATCGCTTTGCATAAAGTCACCGCATATAATTAGCTTAGTATTTTCACCAATACGAGTAATCAAAGTAGTCAACTCCTTAAATGTGAAGTTCTGAGCTTCATCCGCAACTATAAGTTTGTTTTCCCAGTTCGCACCCCTCAAAAAGTTGATAGGTATAGCGTTCACCCTTTCTTTCTGCTTCAGGTAAGCCGTATCGCCCTCATGTATTATTTCTTCCAGCTTATCATAAAGAGGCAACGTGAAAGGGTTGAATTTCTCCGACATGTCTCCAGGAAGACTACCTAGACCTTTGTCGGCGCTTTCTACAATACTACGGACATACAATAAGTCTTTGTCTTGATCTTGAGACATTAATCTCAAACAACCATATAAAGACATATAAGTCTTACTCGAACCAGCAGGTCCAGATACAAACATTATTTTTACCTCTGGGTTCAGCAATATATCTAGAAATTTGTGCTGATTTTCGGTAAATTTGAATTTCCTCTCCTTAAACTTTATTGAGAAAAAGCTGTGAGGCTCTAACTGAATATTAGACAGTTTCTTAACTCCCATATGCTATATATTACACTTAATTTACAATTTCACCTGTTTAATCGTCGCAGTTGTTTGAATAGTCTCCCCTCCTTGGACTGAATATGATTCGGTCAAGACCCTCGCACCAGCGGGGAATTTAATCAGATCATTGCCTAATCCGCCCAAGACAGTGCTAGATGTATTACCCTTGAAATTCAATATTAGGTTTATGGCATTTGTAAGCTTCTCGCCGCTGAAGCCTATTAAAGTATTCAAACCTGTAGACGATACAGATATCTCCTCCTCAACTCCATCCAGCAACATAGAAGACGCATTCACCGAACCTAAACCGTGAATCGGGGTGCGGGTGTATTTTCTCTTGAAATTTATTTGAGATTGCACCTGACCCAACACATCTGCGCTATCATTAACAATACACGTATGACCATAAACAATAATGTCAGTATCTAAGGGCGGCACTCCACCACCGTATGCATCAGTATCCCCAGTTATAGTCCCACCCACAACAGGATCTAATGAAACAAAATTAGCTTGCAAAATCACTGGCTCAAATGGACTTATGCTCAACGATACATCTGTAGCGTAACACTGGTTGTATATACCACTACCCAACTTCATATTAACATACCCCTCTTGATTAG
>Ga0209709_10001771_pt1 | contig 19584 bp, 19 predicted proteins | sample ArcticOcean_MG_C_2_FD_187435 | JGI IMG/M metagenome (GOLD analysis project Ga0209709, IMG submission 187435) | Marine microbial communities from western Arctic Ocean - ArcticOcean_MG_CB4_136 (SPAdes) (version 2) | ecosystem: Environmental > Aquatic > Marine > Oceanic | place: Arctic Ocean... | reverse complement strand
TAAGTTTGTTACACCAGATTGTTTTTTCTTTGCTATATGATTTGCAATCTTGCTTAAGGTCTTAGTTTTTGCAATACCAATACTTGTAGGTATGCCTGTCCATTGTAAAACAATACTTCTAATTTCCTTTCCAACATCTTCAACTTCATCATCAGGATAATTACTTAAATCTAAAAAAGCTTCATCAACAGAATATATTTCTAGCTCAGAATTAAATCTTTTTAAAGTTCTCATTACCCTTCTAGATAAATCTCCATACAAAGAATAATTCGAAGAAAAAACATAAACCTTATTTTTAAGTATTATATTTTTAGCTTTAAAGTAAGGCTCTCCCATTTTTATACCAAGAGCTTTAGCTTCATTTGATCTTGCAATGATACAGCCATCATTATTAGATAAAACGACCACAGGTTTATTTCTAATTTTAGGATTAAATAATCTTTCACAAGAAACGTAGAATGAATTGCAATCAACAAGTGCTATTTTTTTAGTACGTTGAATGGATGACATAAGTCACAACCCCCCAAATAAATACTTCAGTCTCATCACCAATAATTATTTTGTCTTCAATATTTTTTGAGCCTGATGTTAAAAATTGACCATCTTTAGATCTAACAAAGCTTTTAACAACTAACTCATCATGAACATTCGCAACAACTGTTGAAAAGTTTTTAGGTTTTAAGCTTCTATCAATAACTAATAAGTCACCATCATAAATACCAACATCAGTCATAGATTTTCCCTGAACTCTAATGATGAAGGTGGCAGGAACATTTTTAATTAAGTGAACATTAAGATCTACATCTTCTTCAATATAATCTGTTGCAGGAGAAGGAAAGCCAGCGCCTGCTTTATGTAGATAAAAGGGAATAGTTAATTTCATGTTCTTATTTTGTTCTAATTAATAGAGCACTTATACAATACAGTCAATAGGTTGTATTTTGAGTCTGTAACTGAATCAAAAGTGAATCAAAACGTGAACATCCAAACCACATTTTGCAGCCTTGTGGATAACTTCAACCAAAGATAGTTTAAACCTCATATTAAAATGAAAAAAATTATATCGATCGTAGTTCTGTGTTTAATTATAACTTCTAAATCTATGGCTTATGAAGAAGTAAATTATGATGTGGTAAAAACAAATAAAATTTATGAAATTAGAAAATATTTTGATCGTTTAGCTATTGAAACAGCAATATCAAATCAAGGCAGTAGTTTTAGAAAATTATTTAATTATATCTCTGGTAATAATGAAAACAATGAAGAAATTAAGATGACAACACCGGTCACTCAGATAGAAAAAAAAGGAAATATGACTATGCAGTTTTATTTACCTTCAAGATTTAACAAAGAAAACATACCGAGCCCATCTAATCCAGATGTTAAAATATTAAATATTAAAGGTGGTTATTATGCGGCTATTATATATTCAGGAAGAACATCTGATAAAAATTTCATTAAACATAAAAGTATTTTAGAAAATGAATTAAAAAAGGATGATATATTAATTTTGAGTCCACCTATTAAAGCAACTTATGATGGACCTTTCACACTGCCTATGAGCAGAAGAAATGAGGCAATGTTTGAGATTAATATAAAGGATAAAGGATAAATATAAATGAAAAAACTAAAATGCCACTGTGGAGAAGTAGAAGCAGAAATAAATGTACCTGATAACTTGGAAAAAGTTTTAAAATGTAATTGTTCTATTTGCAAAAGAAAAGGTGCGATTATGTCTATGGTTAAGAATGAAGATTTTAAGATAGTTAAAGGTGAAGATAGATTAAAACTTTATCAGTTTCATTCAAAAATTGCAAAACATTATTTTTGTTCTAACTGTGGAATTTATACACATCATAACCCAAGAGCTAATCCAGCTATGACAGGATTTAATCTTGGATGTGTAGACGAAATAAATACTTTTGAATTAGAAAATATCGCAGTCAATGATGGTCAAAATCATCCTCTTGATAAAAAATAATTTTTTATGCAAGAAGTTAAAAATTGTTTTATTAAAGTAAAAAAAGATTGTTTTAAATTTATCTCATCTCAAGAAACAAAGAAAGATAAATTTAAAAATAAAGAAAAGATGATTAAATCTTTTTTAATTCCTGTCAGCTTCTGGATATCAAAAAAGACGAATGAAAAAAGACCATTAATAATTGGTTTAGCTGGAGGGCAGGGCTCAGGTAAAACAACTATCTCATCAATTTTAACTTTAATTTTACAAAAATATTTTAAATTAAATGTTTTTAAAGTTTCCATCGATGACTTTTATAAAACAAGAAAAGATAGAAAGTTATTATCTAAAAATAAACACCCTTTATTAATGACAAGAGGAGTTCCTGGAACTCACGATATAGATTTAATGTTAAGTTTTTTTAAAAAAATTAAAATTAAAAAATTTAAAAACTTACAAGTTCCCACATTTAACAAGGCAATAGATGACCGTTGCCCAAAAAGTTTATGGTACAAAATCAAAACAAAGCCCGATATAGTAATTTTTGAAGGTTGGTGTGTCGGAGCTAGAGCTCAAACAAATAATCAGCTTAAAAAACCAATTAATTCACTTGAGAAGGTTTATGATCAGGGTGTTAAATGGAGATCTCATGTTAATAATCAATTGAAAACAAAATATAAAACATTATTTAAACAACTCGACGGATTGTTGTATTTAAAAGCTAAAAATTTTAACCTATTAAGAACATGGAGATTAAAACAGGAGAGAAAACTTTTGGTGCAGACAAAAAATAAGAAAAATTTAAAGATTATGAGTAGTGGTGATGTAATAAACTTTATGCAAACCTATCAAAGAATTACTCAACAAATGTTTAAGGATGCGTTAAAAAGCTCATCTATAATTATGAATTTAAATAGTAATCATCAAATTGAAAATATAAAATTTAAAAAATGATGAAAAAAATATTATTAATATTATTATCTTTAAATTTATTTAGTCAACAATCCTATGCGATTACTTTGTCAGAAGCACTGTTGCAAACTTATAAAAATAATACAGAATTAAGTGCAGAAAGAGAAAATATAAATATTTCAAAAAAAGATTTAAAAATTTCAAAAAGTGAATATTTGCCATCTGTCACAATTTCTTCTAGTAAAAGTAAAGAAGATACAAATAAGTTAACAAATAGATCAGGAGCAGATGTTGCGACCAAGAATGTTAATCCTTTAACTTCATCAATAATAATTCAGCAAACACTTATAGATTTAGGAAGAAGTGCAGAAATAAAAAAAAATAAAATTGGAATTAATCTTGCTGATGCGAAATTAACAAAAAAAGAACAAGAAATTTTATTAAAAGCAGTTGAAGCCTATTCAGGTTTAATATTGGCAAATAAAAAATTTAAAATTAATCAGAGCAACTTAGCTTTGTTAGAAAGACAAGTAGAAACTGATCGTGCAAGATTAGAACGTGACCAAATTGCTTTAGCAGATTTAGCACAATCAGAAGCCTCTCTTGCTGGTGCTAAAGCAAAATTTATTCAATCAAAAAATGAAATTACAACTAATAAATTAAATTATGAAAATGTGATTGGACCAATTTCAAATCCAAATTCTTTAAATAAAAATTCTGATATTAATATTATATTGCCCAAAACATTAAATAATGCATTTGAAATTTCGAAAAAAAATAATCCCAATTTAATTATTGCTAAATTAGAATATCAGCAATCTGAAAAAGATGTATCAATTGCAAGATCTGATTTATCTCCTACGGCCAAACTTTCATTTGAAAATTCTAGATCAAAAGATATTAGCTCAACATACGATGAGCAAAGTAAAAGCATTTTAAAAGCAACAATTTTATGGCCAATTTATTCCGGTGGAAAAAATAGAGCTTCTTTAAGTAAAAACAGGAGTTTAAAAAATAAAAAAAAATTATTACTAGATAATGCTCTTAAAACTAATGATACCAATGTTGCTAGTGCGTGGTCTACTTTTCAAACATCCGAAAGTTTATTGAATTCAGTTAAAGCACAAGTAAAAGCGGCTGAGATAGCCAATGAAGGAATTACTGCTCAATATGAATCTGGACTAGGAAGGTCTACTTTAGATGTAATTCAATCTAATGCTTTTTTATTAGATTCTAAAATTTCTTTAGCAAACTCAGAAAGAAACTATCTTCTTTCACAATTTAAACTTTTGCAGTCAATTGGTCTTTTAAATGGTAGTTATTTAAAAATTGAGTAAATAAGGGTTTTTTTAGTTAAAATTATTAATTGTTGAAAATAAGAACAAAATGTGTACATTTAACAGATGATTCGAACACTAATTATATTAATAAAAAAGGTAAAAAATGACTAAAAATAGCCTAAAAGTAGTTAAATCTACAAAAGCACAAGAAGCAGACGGTAAAGAAAAAAATAAAGCCTTAGAGGCAGCAATTAGCCAGATTACAGATAATTTTGGAAAAGGTTCAGTAATGAAGCTTGGCCAAAGAAGAGCAATGGATATTGAGTCAATATCAACAGGTTCATTAAGTTTAGATTTAGCCCTTGGGATAGGTGGACTACCAAAAGGAAGAGTTGTTGAGGTTTATGGACCAGAGTCGTCTGGAAAAACAACACTAGCTTTACAGGTGGTTGCAGAAGCTCAAAAAGCAGGAGGAATATGTGCATTTATAGATGCGGAACATGCTTTAGATCCAGTTTATGCAAAAAAACTTGGTGTAGATACTCAAGAATTATTAATTTCACAGCCAGATACTGGTGAACAGGCATTAGAAATTGCTGATACACTGATTAAATCAGGGTCAATTTCTGTAATAGTTGTTGATTCAGTAGCTGCATTAACTCCTAGAGCAGAAATTGAAGGAGAGATGGGAGATCATCATGTAGGACTCCAATCAAGATTGATGAGTCAGGCTTTGAGAAAATTAACTGGTTCAATCTCAAGTACAAATACTATGATGATTTTTATTAATCAAATTAGAATGAAAATTGGAGTTATGTTTGGAAGTCCCGAAACTACATCGGGCGGAAATGCACTTAAATTTTATTCATCTGTAAGAATGGACATTAGAAGAATTGGTGCCATCAAAAATGGAGATGAAATTATTGGTAATTCAACAAGAGTTAAAGTTGTAAAAAATAAAGTAGCACCACCATTTAAAGTTGTAGAATTTGACTTAATGTATGGAAAAGGAATTAGTAAAGTTGGTGAGCTTGTTGATCTTGGAGCCAAAGCAGAGATTGTTGAAAAATCTGGTGCATGGTATGCTTATAAGGGAGAAAAAATTGGTCAAGGAAGAGAAAATGCCAAAATATACCTAGAGCAAAATCCGAAAGTTGCAGCAGAAATTGAAATGGCAATAAGAGAAAAAGCAGGTGTAATTGCTAAAAAAATTGAAGGGAATCCGCTTGATCCAGAAAAAGCTGCCAAAGATCAAATAGAAGACCCTAAACTGGAAACTAAAGAAGAAATAGTTCCATCAAAAAAAGATTAATTAAAAGTCATCTTTAATTATTAAAAGGCGCTTAATTTAAGCGCCTTTTTTCCCTTACTATGTTTAGGAAAACCGCGCCTCATTAGAAGACACTCGCACAAGAAACTTGTTTTATCTCTAAAGTCTCTAGTCTGGACACTAGTTTGTTGTTTAATTTGACGAGTCTTTATGCAATTTATTTTTTATGAATTTTAAATTGTTCGTATAACTAGTGCGAACCAAGGCCAACCAAGGCCAACCATTGTGTCCCTCAAGTGCATAATTTAAGCGCCTTTTTTCCCTTACTGTTATCTAGACATCAAATAAAAAAGCTGTATTTTAAAAGGATGGCTGACAAAACATTGAATGACATTAGAAAAACTTTCTTAAATTATTTTGAAAAAAATGATCATAAAATAGTTGAATCAAGCAATCTAGTTCCCAACAATGATCCAACATTAATGTTTGCTAATTCTGGCATGGTACAATTTAAAAATGTATTTACTGGGTTAGAAAAAAGAGATTATAAAAGAGCTACCACTTCTCAGAAGTGTGTGCGTGCCGGTGGAAAACATAATGATTTAGAAAATGTTGGTTATACTCCAAGACATCATACATTTTTTGAAATGTTAGGAAATTTCTCATTTGGAGATTATTTCAAAGAACAAGCAATTAGTTATGCGTGGAATTTAATGACAAAAGATTATGGTATAGATAAAAATCGATTATATGTAACTGTTTTTAATGAAGATCAGGAAGCTTTTAATTTATGGAAAAAGATAGCAGGCCTGAATGACGATAAAATAATAAAAATAGCCACATCAGATAATTTTTGGTCGATGGGTGAGGTAGGCCCTTGCGGCCCTTGTTCAGAAATATTCTATGATCATGGTGATCACTTAGAAGGTGGTTTACCAGGAACGAAAGATGAAGATGGTGATAGATTTATAGAAATTTGGAATCTTGTTTTTATGCAATATGAACAAATTTCAAAAGATAAAAAAATTGAGCTCCCAAAACCTTCTGTAGACACTGGAATGGGCTTAGAAAGAGTTGTAGCGTTACTACAAGGTACACATGACAATTATCAAACAGATCATTTTAAAAAATTAATAGAATCTACTTCAAATGCTGTAAATAAAAAAGTAGATCCATCTAACTTATCAAGTTTTAGAATTATTGCCGATCACTTACGTGCAAGTTCATTTTTAATTGCAGATGGAGTTTTACCCTCCAATGAAGGCAGGGGTTATGTCCTTAGAAGAATTATGAGAAGAGGAATGAGACATTCTCACTTATTAGGATCAAAGAAACCAATTTTTTATAATATTTTTCAAACATTAGTAGATGAAATGCATAATAATTATCCAGAGCTAGGTAGAGCCCAATCTTTAATTAAAGAAACTTTAAGAATGGAAGAGGAAAAATTTTTAGTATTGTTAGATAGAGGAATTAAAATTTTAGATGATGAAATTTATAAAATTGATAAAATTTTACCTGGTGAAGTTGCTTTTAAGCTTTATGATACCTATGGTTTTCCTTTAGATTTAACTCAAGATATTTTAAAAGATAAATCATTAAAAATAGATAATGATAAATTTCAATCCTTAATGAAAGAGAGCAAAGAATTAGCTAAGAAAAATTGGAAGGGTTCTGGAGATGTTTCTATAGATAAAATTTGGTTTAAAATTAAGGATCTTTTAGGTTCAACAGATTTTTTAGGATATGCCTCAGATAAAGCAGAAGGTATAATCACATTTTTATTAAAAGATAACAAGGGAGTAAAAAAACTAGATAAAGACGACGAGGGAATTATTGTTACTAATCAAACTCCTTTCTATGGAGAGTCTGGTGGACAGGTAGGTGACACGGGTAAAATATCTAATGATAACTTTCAATTTGATGTAACAGATGTTCAAAAGAAATTGGGAGATTTATTTATTCATTATGGAAAAGTTAAAAAGGGATCTGTTAAAATAAAAGATAGTGTAGAATTAAAAATTGATATTGAAAAAAGAAATAACATAAGAGCCTACCATTCAGCCACACATTTATTACATGAATCTTTAAGAAGAGTTTTAGGAAAACATGTTACTCAAAAAGGATCACTGGTTGAATCTGAAAGATTAAGGTTTGATTTTAGTCATATGAAGCCAATTTCATCAGACGAAATTCATAAAGTAGAAATATATGTAAATTCAATTATAGAAACTAAATCTGAAGTCAAAACCAGAATAATGACACCTAAAGAAGCAGTTGAAAATGGTGCTTTAGCTTTATTTGGTGAAAAATATGGTGATGAGGTAAGAGTTTTGTCTATGGGAGATGAAAAGAATAGATATTTTTCTACAGAATTATGTGGTGGAACACATGTGAAAAATACTGGAGATATAGGTTTATTTAAAATAATTAGTCAATCCTCAATTGCAGCAGGTGTTAGAAGAATAGAAGCTTTAAGAGATAAGCAACTTAACCATTATTTACAAAACAAAGAAAAACTCTCTGATCTATCAGATCAAAAAAATGAAGAAACGATCAAAGATTTATCAAATAAAATCATTAAATTAGGAGAAAAACCTAATTTAAACAATAATGGTCAAGCACTACTAATAAAAGATTTAATCACACAATTTGAAAGACTTTCAGTTGGATCAATTTTAAATGATAAATCAAAGAACATTATCAAAGACAAAAATATAAATAATATTAAAGTTAGATTTCAAAAAGTTTTAGAACTTCCATTTAAAGATCTTAGAAAATTAATTGATACAGGAAAAAAAGAATTAAAAGAAGGTATTGTAGTTGTTTATGCTATTAACGACAGTAAAGTAGGTTTAGCTATCGGTGTTACAAAAGGATTAGAAAATAAATTTGATGCTGTTAAACTTGTTAAAATTGGATCAAAAATTATAGGTGGAAAAGGTGGTGGTGGTAGAGCTGATTTTGCTCAAGCAGGGGGAACTTTGGCAGATAAAATTGAAGACTCTTTTGAAAATATAATAAAATTAATTAGTTAAGTTTTTTTTAAGCTGACCATCTAACTCATCTAAGAATTGAGTAGTAGTTAGGTATTTACTTGATGGACCAATTAATATAGCTAAATCTTTTGTCATAGATCCATTTTCTACACAACTAATACAAACTTCTTCTAAAGTTTTTGAAAATTTAATTAATTCATCATTGTTGTCCAATTTACCTCTATGAGCCAAACCTCTAGTCCAAGCAAATATAGATGCAATTGGATTGGTTGAAGTTTCCTTTCCTTGTTGGTGTACTCTATAGTGTCTTGTAACAGTACCGTGAGCAGCTTCAGCCTCCATGGTTTTTCCATCTGGAGTTAATAATACGCTAGTCATTAATCCTAATGATCCATATCCTTGAGCCATTGTATCAGATTGAACATCACCATCATAATTTTTACATGCCCAAATATATTTTCCACTCCACTTCATTGCGCATGCAACCATGTCATCAATTAATCTATGCTCATAAGTAAGGTTCTTTTTTTTGAATTCAGCTTCAAATTCATTTTCAAAAATTTCTTGGAAGATATCTTTAAAACGACCATCATATTGTTTTAAAATTGTATTTTTTGTTGACAGGTAAACTGGCCATTCTTTAATTAAACCATAACCAAAACAAGATCTTGCAAAGTCTTCTATAGATTTATCTAAATTATACATAGATAGAGCAACCCCAGGCCCTGGAAAATTAAATACCTCATACTTGATTTCTTTACTTCCATCTTCAGCTGTCCATTTAATTTCCATTTTCCCTTTCCCGGGGACTTTAAAATCCGTTGCTCTATATTGATCTCCAAAAGCATGTCTTCCAATAATTACTGGATCAGTCCAAGAAGGAACTAATTTTGGTATATTTTTGCAAACGATTGGTTCTCTAAAAACAGTCCCTCCAATAATATTTCTTATCGTTCCGTTAGGAGACCTCCACATTTTTTTTAGGGCAAATTCTTCTACTCTTGCTTCATCGGGAGTAATCGTTGCACATTTAATTCCTACACCATATTTTTTAATAGCATTTGCAGAAGCTATTGTTATTTGGTCATCAGTACTATCACGACTTTTCATTCCAAGGTCGTAGTACTTAATATCTACATTTAAATATGGAAGAATAAGTTTATTTTTAATAAACTCCCATATTATTCTTGTCATTTCATCCCCATCAAGTTCAACAATAGGGTTTTTAACGTTTATTTTAGCCATATTTGATTATTATATCTTAATAATTGTATTTTGCTGTTTTATATACATATTAATAAAAAATTATCAAATATAAGCTTATGCTAGACAAAATATTTCCAAAGATTCATACAGAAGGTTACAAATTTTTAGCCATTGCTATAATTCTAAGTATTTTTTTATACTTTATAAGTACATTTTTAGGATCTGTTAGTTTAGTTCTAACTGTATGGGTTTATTATTTTTTTAGAGATCCAGAAAGAATTTCAATAAATGATGATAATTACCTTTGCAGTCCTGCTGATGGAGAAGTTTTAATGGTTCATGAAACAGATGGACCAAAAGAACTGGGTCTAGGAGATAAGAAATTTACTAAGATAAGCATATTTATGAATGTTTTTGATTGTCATGTGAATAGAACACCATGTGATGGAAAAATTAGCGAAATAGTTTATAAGCCTGGAAAATTTTTGAATGCTTCACTGGATAAAGCGAGTGAAGATAATGAGCGCAATTATTACAAGATTATAAACAATCAAAGTGAAGAAATTATAGTTGTTCAAATAGCAGGATTAATTGCAAGAAGAATAGTTTGTGAAACATCAAAAGATCAAGAATTAAAACAAGGTGATAGAATTGGAATGATTAGGTTTGGAAGTAGAGCAGATGTTTTTTTTAAAAATTACAAACCACTAGTAAAAGTTGGACAAAAAACAATTGCTGGCGAAACATTATTGGCTAAAAGATAGTTTATGGAACAACCAAAAAATAATTTCAAAATTGTATCAGATAAAAAAGCAAGAATGATTTTACCTAATGCAATTACTTTAGTGGGAGTTTGTATTGGATTGAGTTCTATTAAATTCGCTTTAGATGGAAAATTTGCACTTGCAGTCATAGCTATATTATTTGCAGGACTTATGGATGCGCTAGATGGAAGAATAGCAAGACTAATAAAAGGAACATCTAAAATGGGTAAAGAGCTAGACTCACTTGGTGACGTAATTAGCTTTGGTGTAGCACCAGCGTTTATAATGTATTTTTGGAGTCTACAGTATTTAGATAAGTTAGGTTGGTTTGTTTGCTTAATTTATGTGGTTTGTGTGGCTTTAAGACTTGCAAGGTTTAATGTTAGCTCTAATGAAGAATCCTCATGGAAAGATAACTTTTTTGAAGGTGTGCCATCACCAGCTGGAGGAATTATTGTTTTAATGCCTTTAATATTAAGCTTTAGTGGATTAGGGGAAATTTTTTTTAAAATTAATTATGATGTGATGGTCCCAATATTTTTTATTATAGTTTCAGTGCTACTAATAAGCACAATTCCAACATATTCTTTTAAAAAAATAGTTATACCAAGAACCATGACAAAATTTCTATTATTTGGAATAGTTATATTTTTTGGTGCCTTACTAGTTTACACGTTCAAGATTCTTGCTTTTACTTCATTCCTATATTTATGCTTAATTCCAATAAGTTATTTTCATTTTAGAAAAATAAAAAAAGAAAAAAATATTATTAATGAAAAAAATGAGGATGAAGAGTTAGAAGATATACTATAGATGAAAAAAAATGTAATTGTTTCATTAGCCGACTCAAATTATTTTGAACTACTTAATGAATTAATTAATTCAATAATTAGGTTTCAAAAAAGTAAAGAAGTTGCAATTTGTATTTTGGATGCGGGTCTGACAGACCATCAAAAATCAGTGTTATCAGGCAAAGTGGATGAAATTAAACCTGCGGAGTGGGACATAGATGTTCCTTCTTTTAAAGTCAAAGACAAAGAGTGGTTAAAGAGTCAGGTATCAAGAGCATTTTTGCCTAAATATTTCCCCAATTATGAAAAATATTTATGGATCGATTGTGATGCTTGGGTTAACGATTGGAATTCAATTGAACTTTATTTTAAAGCTTGTGAGAATGGTAAGCTTGGGATTACACAAACGCTTGGTCCTGGTTATAAGGTAATGTCAAAAGTAAATTGGCTCTTTGGAAAAATTGCAATAATCAAGTCTCAAAATTTTAAACATGCTATAAAATCAAAAATAGGTTTAGAAAAAGCAAGAAAAATTGCTTTTTCACCTCATATTAATATTGGAGTTTTTTCACTAGAAAAAAATTCACCTGGATGGAAATCTTGGCAAACAAACCTTGAAAAAACATTAAAAGCAGGAAATATTTTTGGTTCAGAAGGTCTTGCAATCAATATGTCTGTTTATATTGATGATTTAGAAACTGAATTTTTGCCTTTAAATTGTAATTGGATAGCAAGCAATCTTTTACCTAAATTTGATGAAGATCAAAATACATTTGTAGAACCTTATTTGCCAAATTATAAGATTGGAATTATGCATTTAGCAGCAGGAATTTGGAATGGTGATAGGGATATGAGGATAGATAAAAATGTAAAAATTAATATTAAAACTCTCCAAGATAATTCTAAGATAAAAAGCTTAAGATTTGGTCACTAGTTGAAAAAAAACAGAATTTCACAAAACTGGATTAATAAACAACGAAGAGATATATATGTAAGAAAATCACAAGTTGATGGATATAGAGCAAGATCAGCTTATAAATTAATAGAAATTGATCAAAAATTTAAAATTCTTAAAAATGGAATATCTGTAATTGATTTAGGAGCCGCTCCAGGTAGCTGGTCTCAGTATACAGCTAAAACTGTAAGAAGTGGACGTTTAGTTTCTATTGATCTTAAAGAAATGGAAGAAATTAATAATACGACACAAATAAAAGGTGACTTTACAGAAAAAGAGCAACAAGATAAAATTAAAAAATTGTTTAGAACCAGAGTTAATGTAGTTCTTTCAGATATGGCGGTAAACACAACGGGCATTAAAGACATTGATGCAATTTATACCGGTGAACTATGTAAAGAAGCAATGCTATTTTCAAAAGAAATTTTAGTTAAAGAAGGCAGATTTATTTCAAAAGTGTTTTTAGGAACATCGTTTAACGAAATAGTAGCAGAAGCAAAGACAATTTTTAAAGAAGTAAAGATTTTTAAACCAAAATCTAGTAGAAAAGAATCTAAAGAAAGTTTTATTATTTGTAAAAATTTAAGATAGAGACTTTAATTTCTAATGGAATCGTATATAATTGATTATGGATCCTATTAAAGAAGCACTTACCTTTGATGACGTTACAATGGTACCGAAATATTCAGAGGTACTCCCATCAGAAGTTAATACAAAAATAGAATTATCAAAAAATTTAATATTACATATTCCAATTTTATCTTCTGCAATGGATACAATAACAGAATCTAAAATGGCCATTGCGATTGCTAAAGCAGGTGGAATAGGCGTTATCCATAGAAATTTAAATATAAAAAAACAAATTGAAGAAATTAAAAAAGTTAAAAAAGAAAAATTATTAGTTGGAGCTGCAGTTGGAGCTGGTCCGTTAGAACTTAAGAGAGCCGAAGCAATTTTAAAAGAAAAAGTTGATTTAATCGTAGTTGATACTGCACATGGTCATAGTAAAAAAGTAGCTGAAATAATAAAAGTAATAAAAAAAAAAATAACAAACAAAACAACTTTATGTGCTGGAAATATAGCTACAGCAGAAGCTGCTAAATTTTTAATTAAACTCGGCGTAGACGTTGTTAAAGTTGGAATAGGACCTGGTTCTATTTGTACTACTAGATTAGTTGCTGGAATTGGTGTTCCACAGTTAAGTGCTATATTAGATGTTAAAAAAGCAATTAAAAATAATAAAACTAAAATTATTTCTGATGGAGGAATAAAATATTCTGGTGATATAGCAAAAGCAATAGCAGCAGGAGCAGATGCTGTAATGATAGGATCATTATTTGCTGGCACATTAGAGACACCAGGAAAGTTAATTAAAAAAAATGGAATATTATATAAAAGTTTTAGGGGCATGGGCTCAGTAGGAGCAATGAATAAGGGGTCTGCAGATAGATATTTCCAAAAGAAACAAGTAGATATGTCCAAATATGTTCCAGAAGGTGTTGAAGGTTTTTCTAAATTTAAAGGAAATGTAAATAACATTATTTATAAATTAATTGGTGGTTTAAAATCATCAATGGGATACCTAGGAGCAAAAAAAATTGTTAATTTAAAAAATAAAACTAAATTTGTAAAAATAACAAAAGCAGGGTTTTATGAAAGCATGGTTCATAATGTTGATGAAATTAAAAGAGGAAATAAATACTAATGTTAAAAAAAATTAAATTTTTATTCTATATTTTTTTATTTTTAAACTTTGCAAATTTAGTGTTTTCAAATCAAAATTTTTTTGAGCAAGGTAAAAAAAAATATGATGAAAAAAAACTAGAAGAATCAAAATTTATACTTCAAAGAAGTATTTTATTTAATCCAAAAGATTCACAATCATATTTATATTTAGCAAAAATTTACAATATTGAGCAAAATTTAATAGAAGAAGAAAAAAACCTTAAAACGACACTTTTATTAGATCCAAGTAATGAGGAAGCCACCTATATGATTATAAAAATAAAATTAAAAAGATCTAATTATTCAGAGGTCAAAGAGCTAACCAAAACTTTCTTAAAAATTTGTAAAACATTGTGTGGAAAAGAAAAATCAATATTAGAATCTATTAAAAATTTAGAACCAAAAAATGAGTCTTAGTAATAATTTAAATAAAATTTTAATCATTGATTTTGGTTCTCAATTTACCCAACTCATAGCTCGTAGAATAAGAGAACTCGGTGTTTTTTCTGAAATTGTTAGTCATAAAAAAATTAATAAAAAGGATACTTTTAAACAAAATATTACAGGAATAATTTTGTCAGGTGGGCCACTAAATGTTTATGAAAATAATAAATTTAATTTTAATAAAAAAATTTTACAATCAAATATTCCAATTCTTGGCATTTGTTTTGGTCATCAAATTTTATCAAAAGAATTAGGTGGAAAAGTAAAAAGATCTAATAATAGAGAATTTGGTTTAGTAGAAATAAAAAAAATTTCTAATAGTGTATTAACTAAGAATTTTTTTGATAAAAAAAATAAAAACAATGTGTGGATGAGTCATGCCGACCAGGTTTCAAAAATGCCAAAGAATTTTAAGGTAGTTGCTTCAAGTAAAAACTCAAAACTTACTATAATTGAAAACCATAATAAAAAATTTTATGGAGTACAATTTCATCCTGAAGTAACTCATACCAATAAAGGTAAAATTTTATTACATAATTTTTTATTTTCAATATGCAAAATTAAAAAAAATTGGACCTTAAAAGATCAAAAATTAAAATTAATTAAAGAAATTAAAGCACAAGTTGGAAAAAATAAAGTTATTTGTGGCTTGTCTGGAGGCGTTGATAGCAGTGTAGTTGCCCAGCTATTAAACAAAGCAATTGGTAAAAATTTAACATGTATATTTGTTAATAATGGTCTTTTAAGAAAAAATGAAGTATCTGAAGTTTTAAATACCTTTAAAAAAAAGTTAAAAATAAACTTAATTTTTGTAAACGCAGAAAAAGAATTTATCAAAAAATTAAAAAATATATCGGATCCAGAAAAAAAACGAAAAATAATTGGAAACCTTTTTATTAAAATATTTGAACGATATGCACATAAAATAAAAAATGTAAAATTTCTTGCACAGGGAACCCTATATCCGGATTTAATTGAAAGTAAATCAGTTACTGGTAGTCAAACTTCTAAAATTAAATCACACCATAATGTTGGTGGCCTTCCAAAAAGAATGAAACTTAAGTTAGTTGAACCACTTAAATTTTTATTTAAAGATGAAGTTAGAAAATTGGGGTTAGAACTCAATTTATCAAAAAATATTATTTCAAGACATCCATTTCCTGGTCCAGGCTTAGCTATTAGAATCCCAGGGATTGTAACAGATAAAAAAATTCGAATTTTAAAAGAAGCTGACTATTATTTTATTAATGAATTAAGAAAATTAAATTTATATGACAAAATTTGGCAAGCATATGCAGCTTTACTGCCAGTCAAAACAGTGGGTGTTATGGGTGATAATAGAACTTATGAACATATTTGTCTCCTTAGAGCTATAACTTCAGAGGACGGTATGACGGCTGATTTCTTTAACTTTGATAAAAAATTTATGCAAACTATATCTAATAAAATTATTAATAATATTAGAGGGATTAATAGAGTTGTGTATGATATTACCTCCAAACCTCCAAGTACTATTGAATTAGAATAAATGAATAAATTTCAAAAATTACTTAAAAAAAAGCATAAATCAAAAATTGTTTGCTTGACTGCTTATTCTAAAAATATTGCAAGTATTCTAGATAATTATTGTGATATTATTCTGGTAGGAGACTCCCTCGGTTCTGTTCTTTATAATTTTAAATCAACCAAAAATGTTACTTTGGATATGATGATTGATCATTCTAAAAGTGTTAAGATGGGAATTAAAAAAAGCATATTAGTAGTGGATATGCCTTTTAAAACTTATAGAAATAATAAAGAAGCTCTTCAGAATGCTAAAAAAATAATTTCTAAGACAAAATGTGATGCTGTCAAACTTGAAGGTGGAAAAAAAATTATTAATATAATTAAATTTTTAGTAAAAAATAAAATACAAGTTATGGGACATTTAGGTTTGTTGCCTCAATCAGAAAAAGGTAGTTTTAGTTTTAAAGGAAAAAAACTTATTGAAAGAAATAAAATTTTAAATGATGCAAAACTTTTAGAATCTGCTGGAGTTTTTTCAATAGTTTTAGAATGTGTTGAATTCTCGCTAGCCAAAATAATAACCAATAAAGTAAACATACCAACAATAGGAATTGGAGCATCACACCATTGTGATGGTCAAGTATTGGTTGTCGATGATTTAATAGGCTTAAACCCAATCAATGTAAGATTTGTTAAAAAATATTGTAATATCCAAAAAGTAATTAAAAATGCAGTCTTAAACTTTGCTAAAGACGTTAAGAATAAAAATTTTCCAAAAAAAAAACATTCTTATTTAATTAAAAATACTTAATAAATTTTTCATTAATATTTAGTATCTCCAAATCAACTAACCCCCCAATTATTAATTGAACTGCAACAATCAAGATAAATACTAGACCAATATAAGCAACCCAAATATGTTTTTGTATATAATTTGCTAAATATGTGGCTAATGCTCCTGTTAAAATAACAGATAAAACTAATCCAAAAATCATAAATTCAAAATAACCTTTTGCAGCACCAACAACACCAATTACGTTATCAAAGCTTATTGTTATGTCTGCAAATAAAACTTTATAAACACTTCGTATATAAGAGGGTTCTTTGGATTTTTTTGTAGGAGATTTTATTTTTTTAATTTCAAGTAAATCTTTTCTCAGATCATTAACAATCCAGATTAAAAGTAGTCCACCTAAAATCTTAATAAAATAAAATTCAAATAAATAAGTAGCAAAAATAGCAAATAAAATTTTAAAAACTAAAGCACCGGCAACGCCCCATAAAATAATTTGTTTTCTATTTTTAGGAACAAAGTTTGCAGCAATTAAACCGATAATGATTGCGTTATCAGCTGCTAAAACTATATCTATAAATACAATTTGACTTAAAATTATGGATTGTTCTATCAAGATTTTTTATAATATTAAAAATTTAAATTATTTTATTGTAATGCTCATTCAGATTCAAATCAATTTTAACAAAAAGTATTAATTTTTAAAATTTATCTTCAATACACAGAATTTTATGATCAATTTAGGTTTTTTTAGTTTAATTAATGTTGAGAATGTTGATTAATTTAAACGTATATAAAAATTATTGAAATTATTCTTTGACAAGCATCTCATAAACCATAGTGTCACAGGTTGAGATTACTGTGATTTATTCATGGTAATAATTATGTAACAAAAAAATGGGGGATAATATGAGTAGATCGTCAAAACTCTACAATGCAGATTTGGCTCCAACTCCAAGTAGTAAGAAAAATTGGGGATGGTTCGAAATTTTTAACGTGTGGGCTAATGATGTTCAAAGTTTATTTGGTTATACTTTGGCAGCTTCATTATTTTTATATTCAGGACTAAATGGTTGGGCCGTATTTGCTGCCTTAATTCTTGCAGGATTTTTCATTATGTGGCTTGTCAACCTTTCAGGTAAACCAAGTGTAAAACATGGAATTCCTTATCCAGTATTTGCCCGTGTAAGTATGGGTGTATTTGGAGCAAATTTTCCAGCAATGGCCAGAGGTATTGTTGCAATGTTTTGGTATGGAGCACAAACTTATGCTGCATCGACTGCAGTAGCACTTTTAATAACTGGGGTCACAGGAATACAAGGTGAGGTTATGCTTCTTGGTATGACAGGTGTAATGTGGGTTTCATTTATATTTGTATCAGCATTCCAAGTTTATTTATTTTGGCAAGGTGTAGATCTTATCAGAAAATTTTTAAACTTTGCAGGACCAGCAGTTTATGCAGTAATGATTGTTTTAATGATTGTTATTTGGTTCAAGGCAGGTGGTGGACTTTTATCAGAAGTTGGAACTGTATTTTCTGGTGGAACTCGTTCAGGTGGTTTTGAAGGACTAGGATCATTTGGAGCTTTCATCGCTGTATTTTCAATTATGGTAGGATATTTTGCTGCAGTTGTAATTAACTTTGGTGACTTTGCTAGATTTGTTAAGAATGAAGATGAGATGAAAAAAGGTAACCTATGGGGATTAGTAGGAAACGTGATTTTCTTCTCTTTTATTACTTTAATGATTACTGGTGGAACAATTGCAATTTTTGGTGAATACATTGCAGAACCAACAGCAATGGTAGCTAAAGTTGATAACGTATTTTTAACAATTATTGCAGCATTTGCATTTTTTGCAGCGACAGTTGGTATTAATATGGTTGCAAACTTTATTCCTCCAGCTTACGACTTAGCCAACTTAATGCCTAGTAAGATTAGCTTTAGAACAGGTGGATTAATTACAGCAGGTTTTGGTTTTGTTATAGGTGGAATGTGGGTTGCCGTTATTACTCAAATGGGATTATTTCCATTTGTTAATACACTTGGAGCAATCCTAGCACCTGTATTTGGTATTATGATTGTTGATTACTATATCATCAAAAAAGAAAAAATAGATGTAGATGCATTGTTTGATGCTAGCCCCAGTGGAAAGTATCATTACAATGGAGGCTTTAACTACAAAGGAATGTTAGCTTGGATTCTTTCAGGTTACATCGCCGTAGGTACTGTATGGCCAAACATCTTAATTTTAGGTTTAGATGATTTCTTTGCTAACTTAGGTGGCGGAGGAGGATATGCGTGGATAATTGGAGCATCACTTGGTGCTGTAATTCATTTAGCTATATCTAAAAGATAACTAAAGTTTTAACTAAAAGCCCATCAATAAATTGATGGGCTTTTTTTTATGCTTGAAATTCTAAAGTGATATTTTCTTTATTTAAATCGTGAAGGATTAGGTTGTCACCTTCACCTTTTCTATCCACTACTAAAAAATTCATATCCTCAGTTGCAATTAAAGGAAAATGCCAAATTCCAGCATTATAATTAACACCAATTCCTTTTGGAATAATAAAAGCCTCTACTTTATTTAAATCAGGTTTATCACCTTCAGGAGCAACAAAAGCTAAAAAAGTAGTTTCTTTCATTGGAATAAAAGCTTGGCTTCCAAGCGGATGTTTCTCCATCATATCCACTTTCATGGGAAAAGATCTTTTTAAAGCAGAAAAAATACTAATTATAGACTCTCCATCATCCTTCTTTGCATCTAGGTTAGCTATCCCATCATATCGTTTTGCATAACCACCATTTATTTCTAAAGGCTTGATATCATCTGTTGCGATCATATCTCCAAACTTTTTAAAATTTTCTTTATTAATAGGCTTAGGTTTGGTTACTAAGTTGGTCATACATTTTTTCCATAAATTCTAAATCGAGATATCCCACCATCTGGAAAAATATTAATTTTTATAAAATTAAT
>Ga0209709_10001770_pt1 | contig 19586 bp, 20 predicted proteins | sample ArcticOcean_MG_C_2_FD_187435 | JGI IMG/M metagenome (GOLD analysis project Ga0209709, IMG submission 187435) | Marine microbial communities from western Arctic Ocean - ArcticOcean_MG_CB4_136 (SPAdes) (version 2) | ecosystem: Environmental > Aquatic > Marine > Oceanic | place: Arctic Ocean... | reverse complement strand
GACGCCGTAGTGGCGACGAACCCTGAGATCTGTTTGCCGCCAGCGGCGAGCCGTCGCGCGGTGCGGTACATGGGATTTGGCTGAATGCCTTTGTGCGCACACATGGTCGACGACACGATTACCAGCACAAACGCGATCCACCAGAACAGCAACGGGACTTCCATTTTTGTTTAATCACGTTGAAGAAAAAAAAAAATCGACGTTAATCCGACGCAGTGCAACAAATTGCGATCTCTTCGGACGCCGACACGTTTCTCGAGTACGAAGGAAACACGGTCGTACACATGCTGGATTCCGCAGCTGCTCCAGAGGGGGTGCTGTGATACCACAAAGACTGGCTATGGTTGTGTCATCGCGACTGGCGGCTCGGCTGTGCACTCTGGTACGCTTCCGGTCATGTTTGGGGAACCACCCCAAAACGTCGTGGTGGGATTGAAACAGGATTCCGAGGTTAAAAAGTAAAATCTTGCACTGAAATAAAAAAAAATGAGTGTTGTCGTACCACCCACCACGCACGACCTTCTGCGTCGCGGCCATCCCGACGAAGTTCTGCAATACATGCGAGCCAACGAAGCAATTGAGCGACTGGAGTCGTCCATCACCACGCTGAAACGCCACATGTGTGCAATGGAAGCGGCCGTAGATCAGTTGCAACAAAAACGAACCGCCATTATTCTAATGTCCACCGAGCGTGAAGATTTGGTGGCGGAACAAGAGTGTTACATTTAAAAAAAAAATTATGTATTTTGTGTTAAAGTGAGTTGGTTTGAAGTGCTTGGAAAAAAATGTGGTCCGCCCTGTAAATGACGGTCTTCGACCAAATGAACGGTCTGGGCTGGTGCCTTACCACCCGTAAATTCCCACTGGGGGGCACGCGGTGGCAAGGAGATCTCATGTTCAAGAAAAACAACTGTGTAATGATTATTGAAACGCGGCAAAAAAGTAAGACAGGGGTGGACAAGCGCACGTCGGCACACATTACAGCAGATTTGATTGGACCACAACTGCGGATACATGGCCTGCGACTTTTTTACGGCTATTTGTGCCTCCTTACGGGCAGAATTCGAGGCATTCACGAGTGGCACGGGAAGGACGGGATTCGAACCGTAGTGTTCTGAGTGCAAGATTTTAAACATCCAAATTGACATTTTGGGGACCGGTAGTCAAACAATTGAGACGTTATAATTTGGAACAATTTATTTTTGTTCCTCCGATCGGGCGGGAGTCGTGGTCTGTGGGCAGCTCCACTGGTTTGTTTTCGAGTGATCCGATTCGTTAACTATTTTTTTTTGGAACACACCAATGTTTCTTCTTGGTATTCACTGTAAGATGCAATAACAATACACCTTCTATTTTCGCATAAAACTGGCCAAAGTTCCAGCCTTCCTTTTCGCAGGACGGTGGGCAACCGGAGACGGTGACGACGAGGAGGACGACGAGGAGGACGACGAGGAGGACGACGAGGAGGACGACGAGGAGGACGACGACGAAGTTGGCGAACTGTTCTTGGAAACCCCATTCGAGCCACTGTTACTTTTATGCTCAACGGCCTCTTCCGCGTGCGGTTGGTGTTGTTCGCTTAAATATTTTTCGTACACGGACACTTGTGGCTTTGAACAGGTTGCCGCTGACACTGTCGAATCATCCCCACCCGTCAGCGTTTCGTTGTTGCGGGTTGTGCATATTGACGCCAAGACTACGCTCGTGTCCCCGGAGACGCTGGCCATACACGCCGGCAGAAGCGGCGGGTGCACCGTCTCCGTTGGTTTGTTCTGCATGCATTGTAGTCGAAAGTTTTCGATACTGATTTTGTTAGACAACAGCACCCATTTTTCCGGCGCAGGTTCGATGGTAGGTTGTTTGTACCGAAACAGCTCCTTGGCCATGACGGCAAGCCAACATCGACTGATGGGAGTGTTGAACGACGGGTTGTTGATCTGCCACGCCTTTGCACACTGGAAGCAACAAAATTTCCCAAAAACGCGGTAGCTCTTCCGCACTTCGTCGTACGCGGTGGGCACTGGCACCGGGAACCAATCGAACGGGTGTCCGTCGTACCAGCAGATATGCTCATCGCCCTCCTTCCACTTCGACGCCCATTTCCCGGATGCGTCGAGCAGGTCGTGGCTGTACTCGGTGATGGGTGCCGCCATTCTTCGTTCGATATTCGCTCGGTGGCCGTTTTATGGTCGCTCGGTGGCCGTTTTATGGTCGCTCGGTGGCTGTTTGGTGGTCGCTCGGTGGCCGTTTGATGGTCGCTCGGTGGCCGTTTGATGGTCGCTCGGTCGGTGGTCGGTGGTCGGTGGATCCGAATTTGAAAAAAAAAATATTGCAATTTCAATTAAAAATGAACAAACAACAACTCGTACTACTCTTTGGAGTAACGTTCTGTGTGGGTATCGACAACCAGATTTTCCAATGGGGATCCCAAAGTGTAAACTGGTTTAAACTAGGGTGCATTCGGTACGGTATACGAGGCCTTTTCGCCATTGTCGGTGGCGTTCTGTTGGCCACATGCGTCGGGAATCGATTCAAAGACCCGCCCGTCACGAAACAGGCATGGTCCCAAGCGGCGACAATTGCGACCGTGGTGGCAAGCGCAGTCACTGTCACGTTTGCGGGGTACGCGATTAGTTACCTTATTTCTCAGACCCCGGAACCCTCCGTATTGTCGGCGTCGCTGAGCGTGGGTATACTGTTTTTCACGCTGGCCACGGGGTGGCTGTTCTTCGAGGAGAAACTGTCGGTACTCAAGATGTGTGGCGTTGGTTTGGCGATCGTGTCCGTTGTACTCATGCAATATGAACACTCGGCTTCCCAACCGTTCATTTTGGCGGACGTTTCGCCGATTCTCATGAAATGAACGGGTACCCGTTATTTTTTTGAAAATGCATCCATGGCCACAGTCTTCGTTTCGTGTTGGCCGCGCGTAAGCTGCGTAGTTCTGAAGTCAAAAAAGTCAAAAAAGTCAAAAAAAAAATACTAAGTTCGTCGCTCAGCGTTTGTAATTCAGACAATTCTCGGCTATCTTGCCGCCGGTGAGGGGACGTGGACACATACAAAGACGATAAGTTAGTTTAGGCGTCGGCGTTGTCGGCCAGTTGTTGCATTTCAAGTTGTTTTTTCACGAAATACTTGTTCAGTTCACGGTGATGGATTCCCATGTCGAGAAACTTGTCAAATTTCGTGAGAATTCGCAAGCGCTCTTCCATTTTGGCGCGCAGACTATGTTTTTCTTGTTCCGCGACGCGTCCCTCCGCGTCGATCGCGTAAAGGTCCTCCTCGTCAAAGAGTTCTGACAGTTTCATACGAGCCCTCATTTTTCCCAGCAGGCTGAGTCTTCCGTGATTGTCGAGTGTGAAGTCGTCGTCGTCGTCGTCGTCCTCTGAGAAAAATTCTTCAACCTCGCTGTCCTCGTCGCTCCGGTCGCTTTTATCGTTGCTGGCATCGCGCGCGCTATCGTCTTCGAGTTGTACACTTACTTCGGACATGTCCGACAAATCTTGCAATGTGGTCATTTTTTTGTAGCCCGTATCATTTTATACAAGGATACATGCAACGCGGTCCCGAAACGTCTTCAAAAAAAAATGAAAACCAGTTTATGCTTTACCTATGAGATCTTTAAGTTGTGTAAAGTTGGGGTCGTTGTTCCGCGCCTCGTCTTCGACGTCCAAATCTTTCCAATCTTCTTCGTTGCTCTCGCTGTGCAGGCGCACAAGGTTGGCGTTGTGGGACTGTTCGTGCAATCGGTTTATGATGAGCACGACCGCGATGACGAGCAGCACAATGAACCCACATACGCACCCCGCTTTGATCGGATTCCATTTGCTGGAAGGTGCATTGCCTCCGACCAGAACGGGGAAAGGTGTTTGGTTCGGCACCGGGTTGTTTGGAAGTTGCTTTTGCTGGGCCGCCGCCTGTTGGAGTTTCTGGAGCAGTGTCGACATTGTTTTACTCCATTCTTGAAAAAAAAAGCAAGCCACGTCGTAACACGACATCAGTCCGGATGTAACTTATTTTGAAAGCGTTTTCTGAAAAGCGTGTTGATGGAACACATGCCAGTTTCCGCGGACACGCGAAATCGCTTGTGTTGTTTGTCTAAATTCTGGATGCGTTCCACTTGCAGTGCCATGGCTTCGGCAGTGGGTTCGTCCAGTACGCACTGGAGCGTGGTCACGTGCATGTGAAGATCCTGTGGTGTAGTGCGGAGCATCATCGATTTCCGTCTGATTTCTCCCGCTTCTGCGCCGCTGTTTCGCATGGGAAATTCGCTTTTTCCTCGGGGTATGGGACGCAGTTTCCGTGACTTACCAAAGGCGATGGCCGATTCAAGCGCGTACCGTTGGTGTTTGAACGCAGCGGTCGTGACGTCTCCGAAACTAGCGTTCTCCAAAAAGTCGCTGTACGTCTCCAAAGAGCGCGACGCCGCCTGCCACTCCACGAGGGCTTTGTGATAAATGCCAGCGACAATTTCATTGTCGGAGAAGCGAGCCACGCAGAAATCACGCAAATGTAACCACAATTTGAACACCGTTTCTGGAGTGGCGTGGTGCAGAGACGTACGCATGCTTTCGGTGCTCACACCCGTGGTCCTTTCAATGTCCAGCATCGCCTTCTCGAGACCATATTGTGTCGTCATTTTGCGAGGGTGTGCGTTCGTACCGAGGGCAATGTGTGGGGCGTTCGCGTTCCAATAATCCAAAAGGGGCCGGGTAGCGGCAGACCTTGCGACGTTTGCGTCGCCTTTAATAAGCGCGTCGCACCCCTGAAATTTGTTTGCCTGTTTGTCTACGACAGTCACTGAATGTCGGGTCGCCTGAATTTGTTTGTCGTGATAGCTCCGAACCGTGTGTTGTTGTTGTGTCGTCGTGCTCGGCAGGGTGAGTGCTATCCTCTTTAGTTTGCAACCCGTAATTGCAAATTGATGCGCTTTTCTGCCATCTCCGTCGGCAACCACAAGGCCCTCTCGCATGTTATCTCGACGCATGACGTTCGCATTCATGAGAATGAGTTGAATGTCTTGTTTTCGAAGTCTGTAGAATCGCGCGGTGACGGTGGCAAGGGTTCGGTGGGTGCGCAATGGGTACATATACTTGTGGTACAAGTCGTTCAGCACAATCACAAACCCCAACTGACTTTTGTTCTCCACGGCATTCGCGATAGTGTCGCATACTTCTTTGGCGTGCGTGGCCGACTGCACGAGTTCTTCCAGCGGGTCAATCAGCACGATCTCGCGCGCGAAATGGCGCTTGGACGAGGCGATATAAGTCATCTTTTGTAAGAACGGTTGTCCAAGAGAACGAAGGTCGTGGATGAACGTCTTTTCGTGGCAGGCCAAGCGGCATACGGACGTTTTTCCGACACCGGTAGGACCCCATACGACCAGAACGCGGTTGTTCGGGTTCAGCATGAAGTCTTTTATTACTCTCGTCGCGTTTGAGTTTCCCGCAATCTTTTTCCATTTGGTTGGACAGTCCGGTGGAAGACGTTGTATCGGGACCGTCTCCGTGTTCGACGTCTCTTGAACAAGGTCGCCGAACACACTCGTTTTCATTCGTTTCGAACGCCGTTCCATGTTTGCTGGTGATTGTGTGGCAGTGTCCGTGGGCACTATTGTTGCGCTGGTGCCTGTTGTTGCGCTGGTGCCTGTTGTTGCGTTGGCGCTTGTTGCTGTAGCTGGTTTGCTTGTACGATTTGCTGCAGCTCCAACTTGGTCTCCAATTTGAATTGTTGTTCGCGTTTTCGAATGATGGACTGTGCTATTTTGTGAACGTCATTCACTTCTGTGTGCTGAAGACTCATCTGACGAATTCTCGTCAGACGATTTTCGAGCACCCGCATCTTTTGGAGAAGATATGCACAGGCCCCAGCAAAAACCAACGTGGTCACGAGTGTGAGCAACGTTTGTTTCATTGTGTTTGTCTTTCGGGGTTGCAAAAAAAAATATATATTATTCCCCGAACGCAGTTTATTTACATGGAGTAACCTGTCACCTCGCTTTCAACTTCGTCGTCGCTGTTCCAGTCGAATTCAACGTCGATCCACTCTTCTGATGATTTTTCCGATGGTACCGCCAACGTTGTCTCGGACGCTTTCTCCGAGTCATCCGTGTAAGACACAGTTTCATGCGAGATGGGTTGTCCATGAATCTCTGTTGCGATGCACGAAGCGGCATCTCCACCGTTGCACATTTTCGTAAGCTGTCTCAATTTGTCTCTGTTAATTCTGTCGCTCTGCAGAAACTTTCGAAGTAGCTTTTCCATTTTTTGTGGGGGAAGTGATTTGATTTTCTCACAGGCCACAACGGACGGGTGGTTTTGTAGTTCGCGGGGAACCTCATCACCGCCGTTGGTCTTCATGAATTCCGCGCACGCAATGCACTCCTCGGCCATTTCCTGTTGTGCTGGGCTTGCTTCTCCAAGCACGCGCTGCTTTGTTTCATCGCTGGCAACTTTCAACCCGGTCATGATGCCAAGTACCCCCGCGGCCAGTGCCGTGTACAGAAGGAGGGTCGAACTCATGGTGTTTTCTGTTTTTCTTCTTGGACTATATTATTTTTATCGTTCATTTCGCGAGTGCGTTGATAATTTCTGTGTCTCGCTCCGTGAGATATTGAGTTGTTACCTCAAGTGCACAGTTCTTCGTGGTGCCAAGTCGTGCAACGAGGGAGTATAACTCCGCAACTGTAAGTTGAAACGTGTTGCCGGTGTCCAACGACAGTGGGGATCGCAGGGCAACGATCGTACACTCCTTTGCATTGCGCACGATGTTCATTGCGGTGTCTGACCATCTTGTGCCATGATCGTCCCAAAAGGTGTGCTGGTACAGACTGAAATCTTTTCGCAGCACGTAAAAGTGACGATGCACGCCGTTCCCGCGTGCAACGAGTAAAACCCGTTGCCACATTTTTTTGCCGTTGTTGTTGTTGGCACAAATATTTTATAGTCCACTGAGAAAAAAAGAAATGTCGAACAGCGCAGTCGGAAACGTAGTCAACATCGACGATGTACTCGCCCAACTCGCAGCGAATCCCCAAAAGAATACAAGCAAGAAGACGGCGGAGTCGAAACGTCGAGCGGCGAGAGATTGTACGGTGTACGAAACGTGCAACGACGTGTTAGACATGTACGTGAACGCAGCGGCGACCAGACCCGACATCGAACACGCAGCCTCACTTGGGCGTCCTGATTTGACATTGCCCATTGGTGCAGACCCGACGTTGCGCGAGTTGATGACCGAACAACGGCGTCGTGTGAAGCTTCAAAACGAAATGGATACGTGCATTGTTGGTGAAGTAGAGCGTGTTGTGCGTGGTATTCGAAAGGAGGAAAAACACATCGGATCGTGGCACGCGTCACGCGTGGCGGAGCTTGAAACGTCCCGAAAGGGCTGGTACACGCGCGCCGACTCGCTTGCAAGAACACGAGGCGAGGTGCACATTCCGTCCCGTGTGTCCGTGGAGCGCGAGTGGATAGATCTGGCCAGAACGTTGCCACGCGGGCACGCGCGCGACATCATGGAGGCCGGTGTGCCCTTGGGCGCGCGTGCCGCGTTGGCTGAGTTGGCGGGTGGTGACGTCTCCAATTCGATGGTGAGCCGAACCCGTCGCCAAGAATCTGTTGGCGTGAACACCCAAACCGTGCAGTGGAAGCTGCGTCACTCCGTCGACGACGCGGTGGACAACCATCTCACAAAGGCGAACCGTGCCGCGGAAATGGCCATTCGTTCCGTGTCTTCGGGCGCGGTACGTCGCTGCAGGGAGAGCATCGACACAGCTAAGGCTACGTTCGACGCGAACGACGCGATCGCCGAAAACAAGGCTCAACTTCTCATGCAGCACCTGCATGCGAAAAACATAGCGTTCAAACATCTGATGGGGTATTGTGCCGAAATCACTAGAAGAAACCGTGCAGTTCAAATGAATCGGCTTGCTCGTCTTCTGCGGGAAAAATAATCAGCGGCAGTTCGACACCTTTGTAGGGGCGGACGGGCAAGATTAACGATATTTCTCGTTTGTCGACTTCTTTTTCTGTGGAGTTTACTTTGCGGCGTTTTTGCGACACTGTTTTGAGTACATTGGCGTGCGTTTTCTCGAAATCACGCAAGGATCGCTTTGCTTGCGTGTGCTCTTCCTCAGCTTTTTTTAGTCGCGTGACGCATTTTTTCAAGCGCGTGGGTGCCGATTTACGTTTCGCTATTTTTTTCAGTCGCCGCACGGCCTCTGGTGGCGAGACAATGATGTTCTCTTCTTCGTCGCGGCACAGCGGACATGACGGGTTACCCGCTCGAAACCACGTGACAACGCACGTGGTGTGGTAAGCGTGCCCGCACTGCAGTGTGTGTATGGGTGTTTCGCCGAACGCACCGAGACATATGGTGCATTTGTCTTTACATCTCAACACCAAGTTGTGTGTCATGTGTCGGTCGATTTCAATATGGCCGTCCTCGTTCACTTGCATGTTTTGTGTCCGACTGACTTAAAAAAAATCGAGGACTCACCCGTAAAACGTGGCAAATGAAATTGTGTAGTCGTCGGTCGTGTCGACGGTCATCCCAACTCTGGGGGCATGAGGTCGGCCATCGGGTTACCGATACCGCTGGTGGCGCGAATCGCGCGCTGGTTGTGCGTGTGCCACGGTATGCCGTAAGAGTCTTCGTACGACGTTCGGCGGCGCCGACGGCCGTCGGCGGACGCGCCGCCTGACGCGCTTTCGGACGACACGCCATCGGACAACATTCCAGTTTCTACGTCCTCTTCGGCTTTGCTCTCGCGATGGAGTGTGTCGACGGTTGTGGTGAGGGGATCGGTCCATCGGTGATTCATGCGTTCGGCGCGCATCGACAACGTCGTTTTGAGAAAGTAAAACGTGACGTCGGCCGAGGTCACAACCATTTTGCAAATGTTGTGCCGGTGGAACAACAGTTCACCGAGGGAATCGCCGACGCGCTGTATTTTGCGCACCGTGCCCGCGTCGTTCAGGGAGACGATAGATCTCCCCTCGAGTGCGGCTTCGTGCAGCAGTGGCAGAAGTGAGTCGTATATTTCACGTGCAATTACCTGCTGCTGCGATAAGGCTAGTTTGCTTAGATCTTCGCGGCTGCTGCACTTGCCAATGGTGCTGGATTTGTTGTTTTCGGGCCCAACCTCCACAAGACGCGATACGTAGTCGGAGTGGCGCTCGCATACTTGGCGCAGATTCACATTGTGGGGGCGCCGATGCCACGGGACAAGCGTCTCGGCTCTGCATACGGGGCATTTGTAAATGGGGAGGCTGTGCATGAACGGTGGAGACGTGTATTCGTCGGAGGTCTCCATACAGTGAGAGCAAACCGAGTGGCCGCACGCGTACATACGAGGTCGCACAAAAATGCTGCGACAGACGGGGCACAACGGCGTCGAATCCGAGCTCATTTTTGTTTTTTTTCAAGGGCATCGGAAAAAAAATATGTTTTGAGGCAAGTTACACTTCTGCTTTGACCGCGGCGGGGTTTGTAGCGGCATCTTCTTGAATGGCCGTGGGCTCTCCTTCTTCTGTTTCCGCTCCACCTTCCTCGAGCGATGTGTGTTGTTCGTCTTCGAGATCATTCATGAAGGCGTCCACGTCGGCCATCGTTTTGCCGCGCGAAGCAAGCAGCTTTTCGATTTTTTTGCGCTCGGCGCGCTTGCCGTGGTGAATTTCCTCGAGTTGCGTGTGGGTGTAATTACTTTCCACCTCCTCAAAGAACTTTTTGGTAAACACGAGCACTGGTGCGATCCACTCGTACATGGCTACGACGTAGCAGTTGGTCACGACCTGTTCCATGTGCACGGTGTTGCGGAGGTAGTCGCGTGCGTCGTTCTTGCTCTCGAAAGCACACATCACGTTGATCAATGGTTCGTCGTCCATGTCCGGTTCGCCCACGATGCTAACGACCGCGTACGCCTGCCCTCGCACCTCGAACTGGCGCGACACGGCCTCAACTGTGTCGCAGACGTCCGCGTCAGCCGTGCTTCCACATGATTCGTCGAGTGCTTGTTGCAGTGCTTCGCCCTCCTGCCACAGCTCGTTGGCGCGCTCGTGTCTTTCTTCGGCCTGCTCTTCCGTTGCCTGTTCGACGATTTCCTCTTTCTTAGTTGCTGACGCAGATATGTACTCCTCCACTTTGTGGATCGTCTCGGTTTGGACCTGCTCCGCTGTCTCTGCCGTGACCGGCTGCGTTGTGACCGGGAACCAACTGTGCGTCGGTTGGATGAAAATGTCCAATTCCGATTGCATACCTTTTGAATGGTTGAGTGCCTTTTCTTTTGTTTTGAAGCATCCCAAGATACGAATTGCAGCCGTATCGGATTTGCACTTTTGCTTCTTGTGCGCCATGTTGATGAGGCAAAACTGTTGTTTGTCCGTCTTGAAATCGAACGCCTTGCTGTCTTTGTCTATGGGTCTTCTTGGCAGGTCCGTGCTGGACGTGATGACTCTCTGCGTACACTCCATGTCGTCGTCCTTTGAATGGGCACTTGTCAGGTCGGTTCCTGCGCTTGAAGGTTGGACCAAACCTTGTATAGCACTTGCGATGTTGCTGCTGCTGCTGCTGCTGCTGCTGCTGCTGCTGCTGCTGTTTTTTGATTCGGACATTGGCACTGGCAGGGTTTACAGGTGCTTTGGATAAAAGTGTAGCACCACCCCAACGCACACACGCCTTCTCAAAATGAGGCAACACGTGTTTCATGCGCCACCGGAACGTGTCTCGTAATATGACGCATTGCAGTGGCATTCGCTGTGGTGGCGTGGACATGTCGCCGCGCACGATTGCCTCACGAATGTGGGGCAGCGAAATCCACTGCAGTGCTTGTTTTTCGATGTATTCTTTGTGGACTTTCAGAACGTTCTCGCTGACGTCGTCCATAACAACTGCCGGATGCGATCTTAGCATCGCGGCTTCGTCTTCGGAATGTGGTGTGTAGGAACCCGCCATGCGAGATTCGGTGCGCGCACACTGCAGTTTTTGCAGCACATCGGCGTACACCCGGCAAATGTCAGCCTGAAATGGAACTTGTTTGACAAACGTGACGTAGTAGCGCGACGCATCGATCACTGTAGTAATTTTAAACGTGTACTTTTGGTTGAGGAGCAAGGTCTCCATGTCCTCACTCGTGTTCACCGTACCATTCAATGTTACAGTGGCACACGTTTCTTCGTGGAATTCTCTTGCGGCGCATTTTTCAGCCGATTCACCCGGCATGGCACGTCCTCCGAAATCGCTGAACTTGCCACTTTCGTGCCAGCGAGGGATATTTCGCTCGGCGCCAAGCAATAGATACAAATTGTTGTGCTGTGTGTCGATGGCATAAGGCAAAATTGAGGCTCCAAGCAATTTGCGGTCTGTCATGTCGTTCGAGAGTGTGGTTGTCATTTCAAGCTAGGTGAGACCTAATGGTTTTTTTTTATACAGTCAATAAAAAATTTTGGAAAACCTCGGGGGAACGAGGTATCACCAAAACCCGCGCATCAAAAAAAAAATAAATACTTCTCGCCTTCTGTTTTTTATTTTAATTAGTGCAGTAACTCTTCTTCCTGTATTTGAAGCACTTGGTCGTTTGACCGAACTCGTTTGTGCGACGCCGAACCACCAGTGGTTGCCCGCCTTCGCTTTTTCACAATATTTTTAACTTGATTCACTTTCTTCTGGAGCATACTGAGAATCATTTCGTATTCGGTGGTGTCCTCCATGCCGTATTGCGGGTTCATGCGCGACACCCCGAGGTTCAGCAAGCGTTCCATTTCTTTGGCACGCATACACCCACCCACAGTCGAACAAGCCTGATCCCACTGGCCATCCGCTCCCTCCGCGACCGAAACACCACCAAACATCAGCTGGTGAGGAATGTCGTGAGGCTGCGCGTTCGCTGCGGCGACGACCTGTGTATCGTCCTCTTCATCCTCAAGTCCTTCGAGGGTCCGCAGATCACAGATGCCGTACACGAACGGGCCACTTTTGGGAACTTCCGCGATGTCACCTGTATCCCTGCTTTTTTTCTTGAGTTTGCGGGTCTCGTGTTTCCTCACATTATACACGATTCCACGATCTTTGAACGCCTGCTCGTACCTTTCCGGTGTCAACAGTTCCGCCTTTCCCTGCCAGTAGTGGTAGAACGCTTTCTGGAAACGCTCCATCGTAACGAACATGTCTTCAACGTCGTCGTGTGAGCGTACGTGTACGCAGGGTTCGCCACGGGCGTTGCCCACGATTTTCAGTCCTTCGGACCGACAGTTCAACAGGAACTGAGCGACCGGATTCGTGTTGTCTTCGAAATCTTTAGACATGTCTTGAAAGTACGTGTTCCCCGTTCCCGCGCGAATGTGATCGAAAATGCCGGAGAGCTCGAGACCCATAAAGTCCATACGAAACTGGCCGAACATGTAGCTCGCGGACACAATAATGTCAGAGATTTCACGCTTCGAAAGACGTTCAAAAAGCTTGCCGTCCGCGAGAGAACGGCGAATTTGGTTGGGGAGCCTGACAAAGAAGGCCCGTCGGGCCAGACTTCCCCCGCGACTGGTGCCCCAGAACTCGTTGGATGCAAACCATGGAGTCGCCTTCCAACACACGGGCACTGGTGTTTTGCCCTTGCGTAGAATCGTGAAATCCTGCTGGGCCTCCGCAATGTTCTGCACGTCCGTCATATCGACCTTAAAATCTGCTTTTACCTCGGGAAAAATTACACATGGTTTGATTTCATTCGTCCACACGTTCAGCGCCTGCTCGAACGGAAACTGTCTCTGTGCGTTGTTCGGAATGATACCAATGTCCGCGCGTTCGAAGAGGTACTGAAGCACGTTGAGCAGCGTACTTTTACCGTTGCCACCGGGCCCGAGAAGACTGACGAACACGTCCATGCAATCATCCATCTTGGCGGGGAACACGGAGCGCATGAGCATAACTGACATCATCCATTGGACGACGAAGCAGGTCATTGGGTCGTCGAACTGCGAATTGAAAATACCATCCCACGCCGGGTGCTCGAGGTAATCCCAAGCAGCAGGCTGAAGCACCGAAGCGCTGCTGCTGCTGGAACTCGAGCTACTGCTGCTGGAACTCGAGCTACTGCTGCTGGAACTAGAGCTGCTGCTGTTGGAACTCGAGCCGCTGCTACGGCGGCGGTTACTCGCCGCTGCGGTGCTCGTGTGCGGCATTTGTTTGCCGAGCACGAGTGGGCGCAGAATGTAATTGTACGGGCCTGATGGACACGCGCACATGTGGCGCCGCGCGGTACTTCCAGCCGCTAAACCTTTGCAACGCCAACATTCATCAGACGGTATGGACCGTTCGAAAGGGGACGAGTTGAGAAACACACCCCGACACTTGGCGCGGTGCACCTCCTTTGGTGCACCACAGTTTTCATGAAAGCAGTAGTTCACGTGCTGCGGGTGGGACAAAAAGACATGCGGTCGGTGCGAGTCGCAATGTTCGTCTTCCGTGCAATCGTCGCACTCACACTGCACACCCTGCGGACCGTGGTCCGGGTGGTTGCGCGACAGGTGGCACAGTTGGCATCGGTCGTCGCCGGCCTCGGGTTTGAATTTACCCAACATCCGGGACATTTTCCGAGGGTAGTCCATGTAATGGTCGAAAAACTTCTGCGCGACCCACGGTTGTTGTCTGGAGTTGTCCGCCGGAGTAACGGAATTGCAGTGCGTACACGGCGCGTGGATGTTGTGTTCGCCTTCCTGCTCACAAAAGAAGAGCCCGTCTTCCAGTCGGAAGGGAGACTGCATGAACACAACAGTGCACGTACCCGATCGGGCAATTGCCTTGGACAACATTACCTGTGTGCCGTGTACGCTGACGACGCGAGTGTCACGACTAAACGTGCCCGCATCGTCTTCCACGACCATGCCTACGTCGATATCATAAGATGGGGTAGCGGCGGCCGAAGACGACGATGCCAACCGAAGAGCGGGGAGACGGAGAGTCTTTTGACCGCACTCTACACGCACATTGCTCACCTCCTCCTCTACGTTGTCGATGGAGATTTCCCAGTCGATTGTCTTGTCAAAATTGCCACTGCATATTGCCTGCTGCTTCGGGAGCTTGGCCAGACGCACGCCATGGTTCCAGTTGAAATCCTCTCCCCCGGGTTCCATGGTGCCCACTTGTGTAAATTTGGCACATTCACAGTCGTATGGGAACCACTGCTGCGTCAAGGCGTCGTACGTTCCGTCGCGAAACGCAAAGTACCCGGCGCGAGATTTCAACCTTGGGATGGTGTCGGCCATCGAGCAAATGCGGTCTTCGACCCACGACATTATGTTCTGGCTCGCCATGGACGTGATGTGGAGCGAAAACATGCGATTGGGCGAAGTAATCTTCAGCAAAAAATCCCTGACGCTCTGGTAACTTTCGTAAGACCCTGTTTTGACGAAAACCGGGTCCCCGTTCTCGTCCGTCGCTGGCGTTTCAATGCGCGTGAATGCATGCTTCTTGCGGTTTTGCACTGGACCGTGGAGGCTGTGTTCGCTTTCCGGAAGGCCGCATGTGAAGCAAACGTACTCACCTTCAAAAACGAGCGGGATCTTGCGTTGGATAAATTTACGTCTCCACACGTAATTGTGGTGGATCAGGTACGGCTCCCCGCGGTAGCCGTTGTGCAGGCGGCCCATCGCCACTTGGAGAAGAATTATCTGCGGCTTGACGCGCTTCTCGTAGACGAGAAGCGCGTGCTCCTGCATCCCCGCGACAAAGCGGTCGTTGACGGCAGTCGGTGGGAGAGAGTCGTACACGTTGCGGCTCGCTGACATGGACATTCCCGTTCGGTACGCCATTAATGTGGAGAACCCGGAAGATCCAAAAGTCACAAGTCGGCAAATAGTGTTTTTTATGTTTTCGCTTTCGCACCTGAGTTCGGTGGACCCTCCGCCGAAGTTCACATTGGTCGCCAGCTCGGTGTCGTATAGGGCGAGGCAGCGACACTTGTGCATGAGCTGGGTGTTGTAGTTCAGCAGTGCCGCGTCGAGGGCGTCCACGCCTCTGTGCATTTTGTCAGGTCCCCTGAATTGCACCTCGAACTGATTGGTCCTTTCAACACCGAAGAGTTCACAAATAGAAGCGGTGCTTATCTCACCGGTATCCTCTTCCCATGCGTTTTCAATTGCGGTCAGTTGGTTCACAAGGGATTGCTCCACTTCTTCGCGCGTCGTGAAGTGGTCGTTGTCGTCTTGGTTGGGTGGAGCCGCCATTGGTTGGTCGGTAAACAGGAATGTGGTGTAAATTTCAAATGTGTGGTGATTTGAATTTTGGTGCTCGCGCTTTTTCGTCGTTGGATTTGACGCGTGGAAAAATCACGCGTCAAATATCAGTACCGGAGTCTAAAAAATGGGAGTAGATTGCTGTGGTCAATATACTGGTCTCAACCCATGATTACATCAGTATACAACAACGATTGGAACGATAAGGCAAAATTATACGTATAATAAACGTATAAACAAACGTAAATAACAAATAACGAGTGATATTTTTTTTTAATGTTTTGCTTTTTTTTGTGGGGATTTATTTGCCGTCGTTTCAACATATTCGACAACGAGTGGCATGTGCTCGTGCATGTACTGTGGGTCGACGTCCACGTGTACGGCGCTCCACGCTGCACGTTGTTTGATACGAAACCGTTCGAGGACACGAACGAGAGGTACCGGTCCGTAAAAGGAGCTAAATATATTGGTGATCCAGTCTGAAAATTGGAAGGCAATGTGCGACGGCGAGTCGCAAAAGGTGGATCCCGGACCCATGCCGGAATCCTTCGCGATCATCTTACCGCCGGCCTGTGGATTGTGTGATTTTCCGGCAGTTGCGTTCGGGTTGAGGGGATCGTCCGTGTCCATCTTATCTGTCATGTACCGGTAATCGTTGCCCTTGGGGGGCGGTTTGATCGGTGCGAAGAGGTCCGTCGTGTGTGTTGCAAACGTAAAATCGGTAACACCGCTGAAGACACGAAACCACTGCTCAAATTCGGCGGCAGCGTTCTCCGTTTGTCGTGCGACCTCATGGGGCACGTCTACGACGAGATACCCCTCGCATCTGAACTTTTCGAGCTGCTCGGTCGTCAGGCAAGAGGACCCCCCCGGGGCAGTACCCGATTGGGTAGATACCCACCGTAACATCTCCGGTACACCCCATTGAAAATCACTCGGTCGACCAGCCGCGATCCACCGTCGGTATTTGACAACGTAGGACGGCCACGCCCCACGAGAAGAACCCCCACCGGGGTCGCAAGGGGCGTGGCGGGCCCAGTACTCGTACCACACCCGGCTCTGCTCGGAGAGCTGGTTGACCGGCATGACGTCCACAAAGCTCGTCATTTTGGCCGAGTTGTCTCTCGCTCCGGCGGTCGCGTGCCAGCGACGCCACATTATGATTTGACGGTTTGGCACGACCTCGGGCACAAATGTGTGGTACTGCATGTCGCTGCTGAACGCCGACGGAAGTCCTAGTCCCTCGATAAACGAGGCATGTGCGCGCACCAATGACAACACGTCCTTGCCTTCCACTGTCACGGTCTCTGTGGAGTGGCTCGTTGAACTCGTTGAACTCGTTGAACTCGTTGAACTCGAAGAACAGTTGCACAAACCCACGATACAACGGGCCCGGAACAGGTCACGCAGCAACGCGTTGATTTTATTGGCCGGTTCGGATCGTACTGGAAGAATTGGCTGTTTCGGTTGCAACTTCTTGGGTAGAATAAAAGGACACGCCACCATATTTGAACCGTATATATAACGACATGCCCACACGATTAGACCGTCCAACTCGGCGCGCCATGCTTTTGGCGCCGTGATGGAGAGCAGTGACTCACCCATTCTAGGGAATTGTATCTGCACTCTCTCTGCCCCTCTTCCCGCAATTTCGCGTCGAAGTTTGCGGTGCTGTGTTCGTATCCGCGCGAACAGCTTCTTATGCCTACCCCTGTACTTACCCGCGCCGTACCTGTCCGTAAAACAGAGAAGTAGTGCAATCTTTTGATTATGGTGTGCACAAACAAGCTTTTCTTCCGACTCCTCTTCCCCCACATCCTCGTTTGCCATGTCCAACCCAGTGATTTCAATGTTTTTGATCAGCTCCATTACGAATTCACTGGAACCACTGGAACCACTGGAACAACTGGAACCACTGGAACAACTGGAACCGCTGGAACAACTGGAACCGCTCGAACAACTGGAACCGCTCGAACCGCTGGAACCACTCGCACCACTCGCACCACTCGCACCACTCGAACCACTTGATGACATTTTGAAATTTAAAAAGAAATTACTCGTGCTTTGGCCTTCTGTTTCACAATTTGCAATCTTTTTGACGCGTGTAATTCCAAAATCAACCCGGAACCATATTTTTTTTCCTCGCTTACGGAAAAAGTCATGTGGACGTCAGAGGACATTCGCCACGCGGAATCTGTATTGGGTCGAAAATTAATTCGACGGAGGAGAGAATATAATCGTCGTCTTAGGGGAGGGGCGTCGCCGCCGTCCAAGCGTCGGAAGACCACCAGCAGCAGTTCGTCGTCCACTGCCGCCGCCGCACCCATCTTTTCGTCGACCAGAAACATCAATAAGGTACCGGTCGAGGTTTGGAGAGAACACATTTGCCAGAAATTTCTCAATCTGAAAGAATTATCAATCCTGCGACGCTGCCACACGTTTTTTGAGAAGTATTGGCAGAATATGATGGCACAGAACGTGATACGGGTGCCACGGGGGTGCCCCACTGTGGAGAAAGCGATGGCGTTGGCCGTGATCTTTTCGGAGAGAAAAGAATACACGACCGACGACCCCCTAAAAATACAACTTGAGGAGGGGGTTCACGAAATCGTGGGGGGCCAATACGGAAGAATGAATGTCACCTGCAGCCACATTACGTTTGTTGGCAAAGGCAAAGATCAAACGACGATACATGGTGGCTTCAAAGTGGAGAACCAACAAAATGTTACATTTGAAGAACTGACTATAACGAATCCACGTTCATCTGGTTTGTATTTGACGGGGCGTGAGACCAATGTTGACGTGTTGAAGTGTGTTGTCAAAGAGTGTCGGGGTGCTGGGATGTGGGTGCATAATGGTGCCACTGTTATAGCAACACAATGTGAATTTATGGAGAATGCTAGTACTGGGGTATACTGCCAAGATGCAAATACAAAAGCAAGATTGAACGATTGCCAGATGCACCACAATGGAAGGGATGGTTTGTTAGCAATGAGTGGTGCTGTCGTGGATCTTCATGGTACAAAAACGGGCATTCATTCCAACAAACGTTATGGCATTTATGCATCCTATCGTGCCAAAGTAAACATTCATTTGCCTTCCCAACACAATACAACCCATGACAATGTTAGAAGGGATCGATTTCAATTGTTTGGTGGTTCCATCGCCAACATCAACGCCGACGGTACATTCACACACGTAGTTGTAGAAGAAGAAGAAGAAGACTCGGGGGTCGACGATTATTAAATTATTAAACGAATACACAAAATCTCTTTATTCGACTATTGCTTCGTTTTTTTGATTTTTTTTTACACGAGAATCCATGCTTTTAGTTCGGCGCTTGGGTGGAACGATTATTTTTTTTTCTCAGTTTACGGAAAAAGATGTGGACGTCCGAGGACATTCGCCACGCGGAATCTGTATTGGGTCGAAAATTAATTCGACAGAGGAGAGCATATAATCGTCGTCTCAGGGGAGGGGCGTCGCCGCCTTCTAAGCGTCGGAAGACCAGCAGCAGTTCGTCGTCGTCCACTGCCGCCGCCGCACCCATCTTTTCGTCGACCAGAAACATCAATAAGGTACCGGTCGAGGTTTGGAGAGAACACATTTGCCACAAATTTCTTAATCTGAAAGAATTATCAATCTTGCGCCGCTGCCACACGTTCTTTGACAAGTATTGGCAAAATGTGATGGCGCAGAACGTGATACGGGTGCCACGGGGTTGTCCCACCGTGGAGACAGCGATGGACTTGGCCGTGATCTTTTCGGAGAGAAAAGAATACACCGAAACAGATCCCCTAAAAATACGACTGGAAATGGGGGTTCACGAAATCGTGGGAGATCAACGCGGATTCATGCTTGTCACCTGCAGCCACATTACCTTTGTCGGCAAAGGCAAAAATCAAACTACGGTACGTGGTAGGTTTAATGTGAACAACCAACAAAATGTTAAATTTGAAGAACTGGCTGTCACGAATCAAAATGGGCATGGTTTGTGGTTGGAGGGGAGTGAGACCAATGTTGACGTGTTGAAGTGTGCTGTCAAAGAGTGTGGGGGTACTGGGATGTTTGTGCGTGGTGGTGCTTCTGTTACAGCAACACAATGTGAATTTATGGAGAATCGTGGTAATGGGGTGTTCTGTGCCAATGCAAGTACAAAAGCCAGATTGCACGACTGTACGATGCAACACAATGGAAGTGCTGGTTTGTTTGCATATAACGATGCTGTCGTGGATCTTCATGGTACAAAAACGGACATCCATTCCAACAAAAAGGATGGTATTGTTGCAGCCCATCGTGCCAAAGTCAACATACATTTGCCTTCCCAACACAATACATCACACGACAATGTTGGAGAGGATC
>Ga0209709_10001769_pt1 | contig 19587 bp, 15 predicted proteins | sample ArcticOcean_MG_C_2_FD_187435 | JGI IMG/M metagenome (GOLD analysis project Ga0209709, IMG submission 187435) | Marine microbial communities from western Arctic Ocean - ArcticOcean_MG_CB4_136 (SPAdes) (version 2) | ecosystem: Environmental > Aquatic > Marine > Oceanic | place: Arctic Ocean... | reverse complement strand
AGCTGCAGGAGAGCGTGGACAGCCTGATGCACATTGTCAGGACCGAGGAGAAGATTATCTCAGGTGAGATTGCATTATCTGGCAGAATATCCATCAATCTCAGTTCCGAGATAACGCCAGGTACCGTCCACTCCTGCACCTACAAACTTGAGAAGGGGGATGTCACGGCAACCACACCATTCAGCCTCCTGTTGAACGAGACAGGTAATATTGTCCATCCAGATAGCAGTTCAAATCTGGACGGGCCCACTTCAAGCATTAGGTGTCTACGTACGTCTGTATTTGTTGGGCGAAGGATTATCTGAGAAATCAATTTATGTTGATACCATGATTTTTTAGATATTTTAATACGTAATCAAAAGCCTCAACTGCAAGCGCTTCTGGTGGATTAATTCCTTCAGGAATCAACTCAGGTTTTTCGACTGCCATCAAGGCGCAAGCTGCGGTTACCAAACCTGTGGTCCGAGCCATCGAACTACCATCTGGGCCACCTTCATCACACAATTCCCAACCCAGTTCTTCATCCGCTGATGATACTTTGACTTGTAACCATGTGAACTCTTTTCGTGATTTATCAAAGCGCCAATCATCGAGATCCATTTGCGAACCCTCGGCCAACCATTTGTCGATGTGACCGGGCCATCTCACGGTATATTCGGCCATATTTTTGCCACCGATGTGCAATAGTGAACGTAGACCATCGGTCAAAAAAGCCTCCATCTCCCCATAACCATCAACTTGGATTAGATGTCTATCTCCAAGAGCATCAACTTCTAGCATCTTATGGTTGCGTACTATACGTGCTGGGCGTGTATATTCTTCGATGACATCACTGGGTGAAAACGGAGCCATGTATGACCATCCTTCGTCAGGCTCTGTTGGATTTCCACCTACCTTGATGATGACTTCCTCAAGATCACCTAGTTTTCGTTTCCCCTCGGCCACAAGCATGTTTGATAGTCCAGGTGCCACCCCTATGTCCCACAGCATTTTACCACCGGTTCTCTTGCTAATCTCAAGATACTTATCTGGATCTTCGGCACTGAATGCCAAATCGATAATTATCGCACTTCGTTCAAGCAATGGTGCTCTGACTAAATCGCCGATCGAACCAGGGAGGAGATTGAGAACGATGGATTGCTTCTCAATCGAAGAAGCATAAGTCAGAGCATCTTCCTGGATATAATTTACTTCAGCGGAGAATGGAAGTGGGGGGTTGATGTCGACAACAGACAAATCGTGCCCCCTCTCCAAAAGCCTCTCTACCACGTAATGTCCAATTAAGCCACATCCTAGAGCAGTAATTTTTACCATGATTTCAACTCCTGCTGGTCACTTTTTGTGCGACCCATTTTCTATCTATAAAGTGTGCGATTGCCCAACATATTACAGTTAGAAATACAAACATTTCAAAGTCTTCACCTACGGTCAAAATAGCGAGGGCAATCCCCGCCCATCCAGCAGCATAGAACATAGCAGCCGGGATTCCGAGTGCAGATTCTAGGGTCACCATGTCAGCTTGTAGCCAAGAAAAAGCTCGCTTGTGTAATCCTATCAAGAGCATGGGTGCCACTTTGACTAAAAATGAAGGTATCGATAAACCACTTTTTTGACCATCGTAGATCGCAACCACTGGAACTTGGGCGATAGCATACTTTTTCCGAGTCAATTCCATAAGCCACCAATTGGGATAGCCATAGCCCTTCCATGACTTGTTCCAATCCCAGTAGCGTAGTATCAGATAACTGGTAGCGGTGTAGCCACATTGTGGATCATTGATTTTGCGACCACAAGCAAGAGTTGTCAAAAAAGCAAGAATTGCGCTACCTATTCTTCGTAACATTGGCATCTTGGCCAATCCGGTTGAATGCGCCGACCTATCACCCTTTACATGGTGGACATTCCCAGAGATGATAGGTTCAATCACAGCCTCCAAATCATCGACATCCATTTGTCCATCTCCAGCCATAACCACACTGATGAAAGGATCTTCGAGATTTTCTAGCATGTCACGATGACCTGTATCGATAGCGGCACCAACACCTTCTCCTTCTAGTCGAATCACTGTGGCGCCTTCCGCTGCTTTTCCGGTACCGTCGCTAGAACCATCGTCGATAACGACGATTCTGTCTACCCATTCTGGCAGGTCCTCAATCACATCTTTGATGTGGTCTACTTCATTACGAGCCGGAATCACGACTCCGACATTCCAGCCCTCAAACATAGCCCCGATAGGCATTCCGTCCATGAACTTCTTGGGTAATGATAATCTGCGAGGGCTATGGCTAGCCTTGGTATTGTGTTGATGGGCACTAATATTGAGCTTCGTCTTATCTCGTTAATAGTCAGGGCACGTGAGGTTTCTGACGAGGTAATACTGCTGGATTTGGGTAGTGACGACGATACTATCGAGTTAGCAATTGAAAGTGATTGTAAGGTTATCGAGTATGATGGCGAAAGGGATGGTATTGCAATAGCCAAATTACTTAGTAATCATGAACTACAAGAACAAACACTTGTCATCCGGGTTGATTCTGAATTTAGATTGAGAGACTTACCGATGTTAGTAAATCGGGCAAGAGAAAAATGGGACGTCCATATGTCATTGCCCGCACAGGACTCTGCGACTGATGATGCTGAGACTGTGGTGATTTCATCAGCGGAACCCCTTCACATATGCTTTTCAAAAAATGGAATAAAGGCGATGTCGGAATTAAATTTGACTTCAAACGCCTTGGATTTACCGCAGGAACTTGATGTAAGGGTATTGTTAACCAAATCAAGAACAAAGGTGACTCAGAGGGAATCACTAGCCAGTGCCTCGAGAATAGGACAATTATTTTACTGGATGCTGGAATCAAAACATCCACTACTAACATTTTTATTACCTGGTTTCATTCTATTCGTCGTTGGATATCAATTGTCGGGGAATGTGCTTGACACCTATCAGGAACTGAATCAGACCACTCTTGGTATTGGAATGGCTGTAATTGCTGTTACCCTTATTGGTCTATTCTCTATGATGGTGGGTATAATGCTCTATGTCATGGGTAAACAAATCAAACAGGTAGAAGCGCAGTACGACGATTGGCCTGAGTGAAGAGGTGCTATGAATGACTCATTTAATCTGTTTTGATATGGACCGTGTCTTGGTCGACCATCTTTCTACTTGGCAATATGTTTATGATCAGATGGGAATCAATAATGATGAGGCTTTCGAATTATATAATCAGGGGAAACTCGACGAATGGGATTGGTTGAAACTCGACCTCGCATTGATTAAAAAAGCGGACCCTAGTCTTGATGATGCTTCATTACGTAAACATACAATCGGTACTCCCTTGATGAAAGGAATGCGAGAATGTATCTCCACATTGATTGAAAACGGCTGTCAGGTTGCAATAATTAGCGGTGGAATGCAAGAGACAGCGCGCCAAATAGCGGCTATGTTTCCGGCAGAATCACCTTGGAGACGCCGTTGGGGTGGGATAGACCGTCACCGCAGTAGTGATAGTAAATTACATGTTTTCACTAACGGTTGGCTTTCAGAAGATGGTAAGGTTGGCGATTACGGACGTTATCAAGTACAGATGAACGGTAAGGGCAGCCTAGTTAGAATCTTGCAAAGAAGACTGGGTATACCTTTGACTAAGACAGCGTCAATAGGTGATTCAGCCGGCGACATAGGCATGTTTGAACAAAGTGATCTATCTATTTGTTTCAATCCTTGGGATGAAAGGCCCGTGGCTATTGCCGATGTTACAATACGCGAAAAAGACTTATCACTGGTTTTGCAGCGATTACTAGATTGGATCAAGGAGTGACACGGCGCGAGTCCCTTGGGAAAGGTATGACCTCGCGAATGTGATCAGCCCCACTCAGCCAAGAGCAGACTCTGTCAACACCCAATCCGAATCCACCATGCGGCACACCGCCGTAGGTTCTCGTATCGATGTAAAACTGATACGGTTCACGAGGAGTACCCTCTTCGTCAATCCTCTGTAGAATCTCTTTTTCACTCCAAGTTCTTTCGCCACCGCCTATAATCTCTCCATATCCTTCTGGAGCCAAAAGGTCGTGGCACAGAACATACTTTTCATCATCAGGGTCGACACGATGGTAAAATGGCTTGGCCATTTTGGGATAATGAGTTAAGAAGTGAGGTACATCAAAGTCAGCAGTAAGCACCTTCTCCTTGGAATAGTCCAAATCCTGACCCCATTCTATATCCACATTCATAGCCTGTAGTGTCTCAACAGCTTCATCGTAACGAATACGTGGATATGGGTTGTCTGCATAGCGAGCAATCAAATCTAAATCCCGATCAATACTGAGTAATTCCTCTTCTCTCTCTTCAAGTAGTGTCTTACAGATGTGACGTACAACACCTTCACCATGAGCCATCACATCGTTATTGCCGGCCCAGGCAATCTCCATTTCAGCATGCCAGAATTCGGTTAAATGGCGTCGTGTACGGCTTTTTTCTGCCCGGAAAGATGGAGCCACGGTGTAGAGTCGTTCCAGTGCTGGCATCGCTGCTTCGGCATAGAGTTGCCAAGATTGTGTCAGGTATACTTTGCGGCCAAAATACGGCACCTCGAAGAGGGTCGATCCTCCTTCTACTGCGCCGGCGACAAAGCAAGGCGCTTGGTACTCAACGAAGTCTAGATCACGAAAGTATGAATGAATTGCACCAAATACCGATGAGCGGATTTGTAGCATTGTGGTCATACGCCCTGTTCGTAAGTAGAGGTGACGATTGTCTAGTAAGAATTCGGTCTCACCGCCATCGGCAGCACTCATCGCCGACTCGGTAATTGGGAACGGTGCATCCTCTCTGACTGCACCGACGACCTCGACGGAAGAAACGACCAATTCATGGCCCCCTGGTGCACGCTCGTCAACATTCACTGTTCCTTTGACTATTAGCGAAGCTTCGATTAATGCACTAGCGGCTTGCTCGAAATTCTCATCGCCTAATTCCTCCTTTTTAGCAACACATTGAATTGTACCAGTTGAATCTCTCAAGACGATAAAGCGAATGCGGTTAGAACCACGGGTTCTCTTAACCCAACCCTTCAATTCTACTTGGGCACCATCATGCATACCCGACTGGACGTTTCCAATCCAGATATCCTTCGCCATGTCCGGACGTAAGGTGCCACGTCCTTCAATCCCACGGTCAATCTTCACAGCGGGGAAACCATCAAACAGAAGGGGAGGTGAGTCGATGTATGGCTCGTCTTGTTATCTATGCGATTGGCGGAAATGCCCTTTCATCACCAACTGGTTCTGATGAAAAACAATCAGCACTTGTTCTTGCCAAGGTTCTCTCAGACGTGATAGATCTCCTTGAAGGTGGTTGGAGAGTTATTCTAACTCATGGTAACGGGCCACAGGTAGGTCGATTGTTAACACTTGATGCCGAAAATGATCAAGGGATGGATTCATGGGTGGCTGCGACTCAAGGAATGATAGGTCACGAGTTATCGATTCATCTTGATTCAATTCTATATAGAAGGCAACGTCCCGAAAGAACAGCGGTTATTCTAACACGGGTTGAGGTGGCAGCAGATGATCCTGGTTTCAAAATTCCAAGTAAACCAGTTGGTCCAATTCTCTCAAACGATGCTGTATTTGCTAACGAATGGGATGTAGCTGAAACCATAGATGGACCGCGTAGGGTTGTTGCTTCACCAAATCCGCTAAAGTTACTCGACATCGATGTGATTTCTCAACTTGTGGATTTGCGAGCAGTTGTGATATGCTGTGGCGGGGGTGGCATCCCTGTGATTCGTCATGGCAATGAGTGGTTAGGGATCCCAGCTGTCGTTGACAAGGATCGCGTATCTGCACTTTTAGCGATAGAACTTAAGGCAGATGCACTGATAATATCTACGGCAGTTGATGGACTGAGGACTGATTTTGGTTTGGATACCGAAGTTGCACATCCATGTATGTCCCTTGCAGTAGCCAAAGACTTCATGGAAGAAGGTCAATTTCCACCGGGATCGATGGGACCAAAAGTATCTTCATTGATAGATGCGGTAGAGATGTCCCCTTCTCTCAAAGCGATAATCTGTCAACCTGGCGATGCAATTGCTGCGTTACGTGGTGATGCGGGAACAATAATTGGCAATGTAATCGAATGAACTTCGTATCTTCAAATAATCTATACCTAAGGGTTGCTTTTAATCAGTAAGTGAATTATAAAATATACGTTTTTAGGGCTAGAATCGCACTTTCCTGCGAATGGTAAATCAAAAAGAAAAATACGCTCCGCTGTATGAAAAAATAACGGGCCATACGGGGTTCGAACCCGCGGCCTACAGATTAAGAGTCTGTCGCTCTACCTGACTAAGCTAATGGCCCATTTTGGCCGGAGTGCCGCTTGTATTTACGGTTGCCGCATTAACTGAGTCTTCCATCGGGCTTGGTTAGTGTCCGTATCCCGTTTTCACTAGCAAGAATAACCACGTCACACATATTGATGAATAACCCCACTTGAACCACACCTGCTATTTGCAATAACGCCTTTTCACAAGAGGATGGGTCAGTTATATTTGGACCGGTGTGCGCATCGGCAATATAGTTGCCATTATCTGTAGTAAGCGTGTCCCCACTTACATTGCGCAAGGTCACTTGGCACCCCAATTCCTGGGATATTCTTTCGATGGTAATGCCATGAGAAAACGGTGTAATCTCGATAGGTAGGGGGAATGCTCCGAGTGTCTCAACCTCTTTTCTGTCATCTGCGACTACGACCATTGCTGCAGATTGTTGGGCGACAATTTTTTCACGTAAAAGGGCAGCTCCTCCTCCCTTTATCAGTTGGAAATTTGAATCGAATTCATCGGTGCCATCGATCACTACATCGAGATTAGTCACATCATCAAGTTCGACTAGAGGAATGCCTACTTTTCTTGCCAAATCAGCGGTAGCAATGCTAGTTGGTACTCCTACTATCTGCATGCCCTCTTCATTGATTTTCCGTCCTAATTCTATCACAGAATATTTCACTGTTGAACCAGTCCCTAATCCCACTTTCATGCCATCTTTGACATAGTCACATGCACGGATACCGGCTTGTTGTTTGAGTTGCTCGACATCTATCATGACACCCGCTGGGGAATGTAGTCCATATGGCTTTTTGAAGTGACTATTAACTACTTGACCGACCATGCCATAGGCATGGGGATGAAAAGGGCAGCCTACTTTTTGACCTCGCTCATGTTATTGATGTTAGTAACTCCCTTTGTTTCAGCAGCCCCTCTCTCCATTGGTTCGAGCATCGACGTAGTTGTTGGTAGTAGTCCAAATGGGATCTCTGGTGACCTCTCTGTAGCCATTCCCGAAGGCAAAGTAGTCAAGGGAATCGATCTATCGCTCTCAGCAAATGTTTGGCCTGTCAGTAGTGCTTTTTCGTGGGATAGTTCGGCGGATTTCGACCATTCTTTAACCTCCTATTATGGTGTTGAGGTCAATAGTAGTGAATTGACATTGCTCAATACCGATCCAACAGTTATTGGGACAATTGGAGGTTGGAGTGGTACTCAATCAGCAGTTAAATCAATCGTTTTGACCGGCGGAGAAATGAGTATGATTTACACTTGTTCAGCCATCTATTGTTATGAAACATCGATAAAATACAAGGTTCCAGGGAGTAGTTCTTGGATAGAGTGGAAATCAACCAGTTCGATGGCAAATAACCAGGTATATCGTTCGGCAACCGAAACCCCTCCTCTGGTTTTCACTACTATTGGAACCTATGAGTTCCAAGTTTTCGATTCATGGGGGGATGGCCCGAATGGTGGTGTTCTCGATATCGAACAAATAATGCCAGGTGGCCTCGGCAATTGGATCTCTCCTGCCTTCGGGGCAAGTGCAAATAACCAATATGAAAGTCAAAATGACCGCTATGGTCTGATGTCAATCGATGTAGCCATCCCACCGAATGCATTCTTTTCTTGGACTCTGAAAGATGCGGCAAATGGAGATAATATTCCTGGGTTCAAAGACCGTAATGAAAAGTCATTCGATTTGGGAGTTATAGATTGGCAACAATACCCAGCGGTGAAATTATCGATTACCTTAGAAGCGAGTGATAAAGGTGCACCAATCATCTACGGAATCCATCTTCAAGGTTCTTTAGTCAATGGATTCCACGATGATCCCAGTCTTGATGGATGGACCCGTTCAAGTTCAAGTTGGTCATCTGGGACAGTGAGTGGGAATAGCGGCGGTGGACTTAGCACTCCAGTATGGCTCCTCTCCACTCCCTTTTCAAGAATTACACCTGAGTTAAATCACACTGGAAGCGGCAAATTAGAGGCATCCTTCGATGGAGGTAGTTGGATTGAAATCGATCTCGATAAGTCCTACCTTTTGCAGGCAGCTGCAACAGAATTACAATTGAAATGGACTGGTGATTCCAATTGGGCTATAACTCGTTTCAGTGTTGAAATCGATTCGGATTCATCACCGATAAATCCGCATATGGATGTTGGTACTGATGGAGTTCAAGAATGGACTCTATCTCACGAAGATGTGGACTCATGGGGTTTCCAAGGTGGGTTTAAAGGTGGAGATTCTGGTGTTATGTTTGACTTACAAGGCTCAACACCACAGAGCGGAGAAATATTTTTGCCACGTGAAGGGCTTAAGCACTTTTCATTCGCAGTTGCAGGAGAAGATGGTGTAATCAGTGGTGTAAATGTCGACATTAGACTCGCAGGAGTAACTGTCGTAAGCAAAAATATTGGTAATGTATTCTCCTCGCAGACAATTACTCTCAGTTCATCCGAGCTTTCCACCCTAAAATCAGCGCTTTCCTCTGCTAATTCAGAACTTGAACTTGGAGGTTTTTCTTTTGTTACTACAGAACTGAGAGTCTCATCATCTGGTGGATTATTACAGGTCAGTGGAATCAATGCCCCATGGCTTGCTTCAACTTCCTTCCAAGCTGATTATTCGCATCCATTAACTCGTTCCATCAATTCTGCAATTTCTTCATCACCAACCGCATCTGGTCAAACGGTTGTCACATTGCCCATTTCGATGGCCAAAGCTGGTTCAATAACTGTTTCACTCGACGATATCTTATTTTCCTCTTCACCACAAGCAGGAGAATTATTGGTTTACAATGCTAGTGAGACAATTTCGGCTTCGGATAAATGGATTGAGTTCGTATCGACTTTTGATTTGATGGAGTTAGGCGTCACAGATGTAATCACACATATGAGTGGAAATAATTGGGGTGTTCGTCTTGACCTTGATGGTAGTTATGCTCAACAATCAGTTAGTTGCCAAATACAGGATCCGATGCAACTTGCCAGTTGCCAAATAAGTAATTTAATCGAAGTCTCTTCGATACAAATCGAAAGCCAAGGTAGTGTTGTGATGTTTACTCATCGGCTTAGGGTAGATGCCTCTTGGGCTGAGGAGCAGAGTCTGCGAGCATCTGTCTCTTTGGAGATGGTAGACGCATCGTCATTGCCTGCTGAATATTTATTCGGCGCTGGCAGTGCTATGGGGTTAGAGCAGGATATCGAAGTTGTAGATTGGTGGATCTTGTCTGAAACTGGAATTCGTTCTTCTTGGGATGCCCCTTATGTCGAACCAGGATTAGAACCGACTTTACAGGTTCAGTTACGATTTGAGGATATTGCCGATAGCAGCCCTAGAAGTTTCGATGTAATTGCCATCGTCAGTGATGATGGTCAGGATATAGCGGTCAATAGTACAGTTGTCGATGGTATTATTTCTCTACCCATATCTGTATCTTCTATCGCCGATCAAATGGATATTTCAGTAGCTGTTAATGGATTGAAAGGCCAGGAAATAATTTGGTTAGTCGCTGATAATCTTACCTTTGAAACCGATGGCTTAGAGCCAGTCTTAATTTCTAGTTCTGTTGCAAAACTTGATCATCACCTTCCAGGAGATGATTTAGAAATACGTTTCACTGTCGCCGATAGGCCAACATTGCCTCGTCATGCTCAGGCCATGATTCTCAGTTCGTGGACTGGCCAGATACAGACAATAGATATGGAATTACCAAGCGACCTGTCTCAATTGCAAGGCGATTACTTGTTGGGGATCGACCTAGATGGTTCAGTCGAAGGTGATTTGGTACAAGGCTGGATTGAGATCGCTAATCCTGCCGGATTATTGATGGATGACGGGGGTAGTGAATTAGATCCGATGTTCACCATTAAGTTAGCAGAAGATGGTGCTCCTAATATTATTCAGGATGAAGTATCATGGTCCGATGGAGAACGTCTCTGGATACATCCATCTACCGAATATACGCTTAGTGTCCCTATCAATGAGTCAAATGGGTATGGCGACCTAGAACGTGTAATTGTTGATTTGGCAATTGATGAGGATAATTATTTTGCTATAACTTGGGATCAAAGGGCACAAACATGTGTTTCCAGCGAAGTTTTGATGACGGTAATTGATTGTGGTCCTCGTGCTGGAATTGCAGATTTTGATTCTGATGTGATAATCGACTTCACTATGGAATTCGATTGGGGATTCAGCAGTGATCCTTCAGTGGTTAGGAGTATGGGTATCTCCGCTTGGGATGATGCTGGACAATCCTCAAGAGTAACTCCTACTCACATGGATTGGCGCTTCTCAACAGAGGTAGAAGTCGATTTATCATCTGTTACTTTAGCTAATTCTTCTTATTGGGTACTGCCGTTACAAGAGAGCTTGGTTCATGGACAATTGATTTGGCACCGTGATAAAGAGCTTGTAATAGAGGATTTAGAGATTGAGGTCAAGTTAGATAATGTTCCATTTCTTGGAACTTCGTCCGCAGGTGAGATAGCAGTAGATTTCCAAACTCCAAGTGAATCCGGTGTTTATCCACTGACAATAAAAGCCAGTGATTTACCTACTGGAGGCCTTGACCGTACTGATGATACGTTAGTTGCTGCTTGGGTTATCGTTGATTCTGCGCCTCCTGAAGTGAATGGTTTAATCGCACCAAGAAGCGATGAATCAGTACCTGAATGGATGTGGGATAATCTTTCGATTGAGATTTCTATCAATGAGTTAGAAGGCCTCGATATGGATACCATGGTTCTGCAATGGGTTGTTCTTCCTGCAGGGCTAACTTTCCATTCGCTGGCGGTTGCTATGGGTAATTCCTCGCTTGAACTCCTTGCTGGAAATGCGCAAGGTCCGGCAATTCCAATGCAAGCAATCATCAATCTTGAAGAAATAATACCTTTGGAGTTAAGAGGTAATGCATTAGATCTGAGATTGTGGGTTGAAGGAAAAGATCAGGCAGGTCAACCCATTAGCCGTGTGTTCAATAATGACGATACTCCACTAGCGGTGCTAAGATTAGCAAATCGTGAAATAGATATGAGATTTTCAAAGGAAGATGTTTCTTTCTTAACCGATGAACCAATTATCGATGTACCTTTCGAGATTTACATTATGATTCACAACGATGGTTTAGCCGATGGGAAAATCAGAGTGAGAGTTGAGTCGGTTCAATCCGGAGGTAGCCGTGAATTGATTGATGTCATCGAACTAAATATTGGTGCTGGAAAAAGTAAGAATGCTTCATTGGAGTGGATTCCAGAAACTGGTGGTAGAGTTTGGTTTGAATTGAGTTTACCGGATGGCACCTCGGTAAGAACCGATGCCATGGAGGTAAGCAATGGTGAGAGTTCCTTAGTAGTGTCATCATTTAATACTGCAAATAGTATTGCTCTTTCTGCAGTTGCAATTATCGCTATTGTACTGATAGGATTGCTGGTATTCCTGTGGCGTAAACCGATTGATCTTATCGAACACGAAAGTGATGTCGATAACTATAACTCTGACTATCAGTGAGTAATTGTGTCATTATTACCTTTGTAACGAGGTTAATTGTCAGAGGAGTAGATTCTTATCTTGTAACCAGCGCGTTGGCTTGGGGGAGTAGGAGGACTGCTGACAGGGTTCGACCCTGAGGAAAGTCCCCTCTCCATAGTGCAGGCGTCTGACAGAAGGAAGAGATCAGTGATGATCAGGTCGATGTAGAAGAAACGAACGATATCGGGTGTGTACAATGAATCGGAAACGACGAGATTGCCAGAATGTCGATGAGACGAGCAGCCACGCCGGAGCAAGCTCAAACAGTCCCGCTGAGGCGGCACGCCAAGGGACAGGTAGAGTGCTAAGTTGAATGCAGTCGCCGCAAGGTAACAGAAAGGGGCTTACTCCCTACTCCCCCCACCTTGTTCTATCCTTCTAGAACTGCGTCTATGCTCTCACTATTTTCATTCAATATAACTGGTCCCTCACCAAAATCTCCCCATGGGGGTAGGCCTTTGATTCGATGCCGCAGAGTATGCTCACAAGCAATTAGCGATGGCAATAGGAAGGTACTGGTTAGGAATGCGAAGGTGATTAGCGCTATCATCAAGATGAAGAAGTTCTCTAACCCTGGGAACGAGAGGAATAATCCTGCGCATAAGCCCGAGATGGTGGTCGCAGTGGTTTCAAAAATCGTCTGCCCGGTTCTTTCAATGGCCTTACTGATACCGACCGGAGTTTCCCCCTCTTCGCGAATACGATGCATGACGTGAATTGCATCATCGACTCCGATTCCAAAGACGATTGTGCCAATCATGGCAGTAAATATATTGACGTTAACATCACCTGATTTCATCAATAGTGGTTGCCAAAGAATAACCACAGAAACAGGAATCATGGTGTATATTCCTATCCTGAATGAACGGAATACCAGCATTAATACCAGAGTTAACAGAATCAAGGTGAAAATTGTGGTTTGGCTCTGAGAATCATGAATGCCGGCATTTATGTCTAAACTAACTGGCAATCCACCGGTTAGAGGTGAGGTGCTAATCCCTGGTTCTGCCATGTCCTCAGCAAGCATACCATCGATATCGTCGCGTAGCTCGCCGGCGTAATTAAGATTCATATAGGGTTGAGTTACATAGACTAAAGCCTTATCACCTGCTTCATTCATCAACATCGACTGAACTTCAGGTGAGAGTGTATCAAAGGCTACATTGACCATGTCGCGACGTATACCCTTTCTGCCCTCTGGGCCGGTCCCATCCAAAACTATCCAAGCAGCACAATTGAGCGAATCTAGATCCGCTTCCCAGCATTCCTCATGTAGCAAATCCCACAGACTACCTTCGTAGATAACCACTCCATCAACTACCTGAAGAGTAACAGGAATCGCTTTCAAAAAAGTCACAACACTCGTGGTATTGGTCTGGTCAACAGCATCTATTCGTTGTTCTAAAGCATCCATATTGTCGAGAACCGGCAAATCTCTTATTGCTAGAGTCTCATTTTGCGCTCCTCTTACCGATGCGTCAAAGATAAACAGAGATGTTTGCCCTCCACCGAATTGCTCGGAATATTCTGCGAGAGTATCGAGTGAATCAATTCCTTCAGGAGCTTCACTTGAACCGGTTATCGGTTTGGACATCTCGTCCATCATCATCAATCCATAGCCCGTTACAACAGCGGTAAATAGTAAAATCAAACCGAAATGTTTGATCGGCAATCGGCTAACTTTACCCCACATCGGCGGGTTTGTACGCTTGTTGAATTTTAATAACCAGGCAAGAACAGGGACCATGATAATACTGAAAACCAAAGTGGAAAGGATTCCAACCACCAGTGTTAATCCAACCGAACGAATCGGTATTATCGGCACTATCGCAGGGGCGATCAATACGGCGAAACCAACTACTGTGGTCAAGGCAGAGAGAACAACAGCGACACCAGTTGATTTTGTCATTTCCATGACACACTCGCGATACATTACAGGGTCCCAGAGGTATGGTGGCTCTTCAGCCGGCAATCCTTTCCGTCTCCGCCTCTCATTTTCTTCAGTAGCATCATCGATACGTTTCCGTCTCACTTCCTCAATTCGATTTATCATATGCAAGGCATAATCAACACCTAAACCGATCAGAATAGGAAAGGTCGCGATAATCATTGGTGTCAAGGTCATATCGAGCAATACCGAAGCCCCAAAAGTCACTGATAGTGCCATCATTATCGGGGTTCCCGAGATTATTACGACCTTCCAACTCCGATGAAGAACAGTGATGACGATTACGGTTATCACTAAAGATATAGGCAACATGTCGACTAAATCGAGATATATCTCTTCAGAAATATCCTCAAGAACCTTTGAAAGACCGGTCAAAGTCATCTTGGTAGAAATACTTGAAGATGGGCGATTTTCGATGTCAATGATTTCTTCAACATGGAGAAAGAATTCACTATAATCTTCCCATTGGCCAGTAACACTCATGTCATGTGTCATGCCGATAATAACTGCGGTAGTATCCCATATTCCATCACCATTTGTGTCACGTACGAGAGCGTCCATACCTCCTTCCGAACGACCGATAATCTCGTCTATACGATCTTGTTCTGGGATGGAATAGTCTCCTCCTCCACCACTGGCTTGGTCTAATGTATCACAATCTAACAAGCCACCGATTCTAGTATTGATTCCATTCTCACACATAGCGAGATTGAAACGACCATCACTGGAATTAACCTCCTTGATGATTTGGGCGAGAGAGATAATCCACAAAACTCCGTCCTGACGGCCATGGTCATCCTTGTTCCAATCTATTCCACGTTGCAATTGGGCTTTGCCGAGATTATCAGCATCACCTTCTATCCAACTAATCTCGCGTAATATTTCGACATTGGATATGTTAGTGGAATTATCACCCGGGAAATCAATATTTGGAGACTGGATATAAATCAGTGAAATATCGGTCGACCATTCACTTCTAACCTCCATTAGCAAATCTGTTGATTGAGCACCTTCGGGTAGGAAGATTTCCACGTCATCTGCGATTTGTTCGCCAAAATCACTACCTACATTTGCGAACCATGCAGCGATTATTAGCGCTAGTATTACAACTGTTTTTGGTTGAGTCAACAAACTCGAATATGCCGCATCGACTTTTTCTTCAGCACTTCTTGCTAGGTCACCAGAGATCCGGTCGTATCGCTGCGACCAGTCTGCCATAATCAGCGGGGGTTTGGCTTGAGCAATGAAGGCTGTGCTTTACTCAGTCAGTTTAGACCGAATTCTCTAACCAGTAGGTGCCTGATGAAATTACGTGCACTCTGTAATACCAAGCCGGTAGCCATCAAAGCTAATCCTAGAATACCTATCCATATCGAGGTTAGACCTGGACCTATAATCAAATCAACCTGTTCGGTAAAACCACTGACCAATTGCATTGCCATAGCAGCACTGGTGGCGAATAGCCCAAGTCCTGGTAGTCCGAGGACAAGCAATGGTTTCTTTTGAGAAAGGGTCATCAATGCATAAGCAAGGATAGTGAACCCATGACTTATAGCGGTGAAATTACTGCTTTTTGGAACATCATAACGCACGACAACTGGAATCTCCTTTATTCTGAGGTTTTTCTCATGCGCATCCTCAAGCATTTCGAGGCTCAATTCCATACCTTCTGAACCGAAGCGCAATTTTTCCATGGCGACTCGTGAAAAAGCTCTGAACCCAGATTGAGTGTCAGAAATACCCATGTCACTAGATAGATTACTGGCTGCTGTAATGACCTTAATACCCAGTTTTCTATGCAGGGGCATATCGGTATGGCCACCGTCACCTGTGAAACGGCTACCAATCACTAAATCGGCTTCGTCGTCAAAGAGAGGTGCAATCATATTGGGAATGTCTTCAGGTCGATGTTGACCATCGCTATCCAATAGTACGAGTATTTCAGCATCCATCTCTATTGCAGCAGCAAAAAGAGATTTCAATGCCCCACCATAGCCGCGATTAACACGATGACGATGAACGATAGCACCACATGACTCTGCAATTCGAGCACTTGAATCAGAAGATCCGTCGTCGACACAGATAACTTGGTCTACATGGCGAAGGACCTTGGTGACAACAGTGCCAATAGTCTCCTCTTCGTTGTACATAGGCATACCTGCCACGACACGAAGTGGTTTTACCACGTTTTGCATTAAACCGCCGGCCACGACCGGCATATGTATGCTCTTCGGCTCCATTTACATTAGAAAACCGGTTTGGTAATATTTCAATCTTCGGTGAGCGAAGCAACACTAGATTGCGGGAGCCGCACATAAAGCGACTCCCGCTTACTATTACATTCAATCTTGTATTTGGCTGATAGTGGTCACAGCGCGTTCACCATCTAGTACCTTATTCAAGGCCCTCATGCTGATCAACAATTGGGCATAGACCTGCCCATCACTGGTGACATATGTCTGGCAATCAGCGAAAGAATCGGTATTTACCGATAATTTCAGTGCACCCCCCGCATTGGATTTGCGGGCGTAGCCCACCAATAGGCTACTGTTCTCGTTCTTTTCTTCATTCATTTCTTCTTGTTTCTTTGTTGGCATTTTTTTCAACTCCTGGCACTTTTAGTTAATTCGACGCTGTACCTTCACGTCAAATACAGAGAAACGCCAACGGTCTGATAAGTCTTCTGTGACCTTAGTGAAAGTGATTTAGAAACTCTCTTACAAAGAGAGGGCTATGGTTTCTGGAATTAATACTGAATCTGAATTATCAGCGAACCATCCCGCGCAATGCTCAAACCGAATAAGTCGGAGGCGGTCTCATGCGAGTGCTGGTTACAGGTGGTGCAGGTTTCATAGGTTCACATCTTATTGACAGATTGATAGAACGTGGCGATGAGGTCCATGTCGCCGACAATCTTTCATCTGGCCGTATAGAGTTTATCGCGGATAATATCGAGTCAGGTGCAGTTATTCATCACAATATCGACCTTTGTGATTTATCTGCGACAATCGATTGTATGAAAGGGATTGATTTTGTCTTCCACCTTGCGGCTAATGCTGATATCAGGCTTGGAATTGCTATTACAGATACTGACCTAAAGCATGGTACTATCGCTACATACAACGTTCTTGAGGCAATGCGTCTCTGTGGGGTGAAGAGAATTGCCTTTTCCTCCTCCTCTGTAGTATACGGTGAAGGGGCTCCAATGCCGACACCTGAAAATTATGGCCCTACCATCCCCATCTCCCTATATGGCGCTGCAAAACTAGCAGCTGAGGGTTTGATAGGTAGTTGGGTCGGAACATTCGGCTTACAAGCATGGGTTTTCCGCTTCGCCAATATCATCGGTGAGCGAGGTACACATGGGGTTATCTTTGATTTCATTCACAAATTAATCGCCGACCCTTCGCGCTTGGAAGTTCTCGGGAACGGACTCCAGGAGAAGTCATACATGGAGGTCAAGGAATGTGTAGATTCTATTCTTCATGTAATTGAGGTGACGAATGAACCTTTCAACCTCTGTAATCTTGGCAGCGACGATACCATCAGTGTTCGTCGTATCGCTGAGATAGTAGTCGCAGAGACCGGTTGTACGGATGCGAGTATCGAGTATACTGGCGGCGATCGTGGCTGGGCTGGTGATATTCCCCGTGCAATGTTGGCAATCGACCGCTTGCGAGGATTGGGGTGTGTGCCAACTTACAACAGTGAGGATGCAGTGCGTCACACAGTCCGAGCCTTGATTGAAGAGATCGGAATGGAGGAATAATTATGAGGAGAATATTGAAGAACTCAGAATCAGGCGATGCCCGTGCAGATGCAACTATGTTTATCATGTTGCTTTTCTTTGGCAGTTTAGCCTATGTTGCGATAACTACCAATCCCGTCTATGTTGGTGTCAAGGAGGGTCAACGTGCACCCGCACTTACAGGCAGTGTCTATAATGGTGGAGCTTGGGTTGATTATAGTCTAAACTCAACATATGATTCATCATGGGTTGAGGGATCGAGTGATGGCGATTGGACAATCGTCGAATTCATGGATATCAATTGCGGTTACTGTAAGAAAAGCGCTGGGACAATCGCAGAAAATGCAGAATTGATCGATAATAGTCCTGCAACCGGAAGAGCAAATGTGAACTTCATTGCAGTGGCGATATCTTTACCTTTAGGTGGCGAGGATTATACTAGAGAAAACGTGATTAATTTCAGAAATACTTACGGTCATGAGTTTTATTACCTTGATGGGATGGCTGATGATACACAGAAAGATACTTGGCAAATAAGAGCCACTCCTACATATTTCATAGTCAAGCCCAATGGTGTAATCGCCTGGGCTGGCCCTGAACATTCCGATGAGGATGTTTGGCAAGCATACGGACGCTTAGTCCCGGTAATAGAAGGTGCTTGAGATGGATGCAGATACCCAATTATTGTTTCATTGGATACCTATAGTCCTCGGATTATTGATGTTCACTCCTTTCGGTGATAAAATCGCACCAGTTTTCGCTAAGATGTGGCCAAGTGCAATTAGTCACCGTGGCAAACTAATGACTGGTACCTTGTTGGTTCTGCTCGGCGGATTCACCGTAAGCGTTCACACATTATGGATTCACAATAAGGCTCTTGAATTCGGTTCTGGTTCTTTCTGTGCTAGCGGCGGAGTTTGGGATTGCTCGAGTGTAATCGGTAATGATGAATGGAATGTGGATCCGTTCTTCGGATTGCCTTGGGGTATTTTGGGAATGTTATCATTCACCGTCTTAATGTGGCTAGTATTGAGTGTAGCAAGAGATCCAAACTCCCTGTGGGCTCGCAATCATCTACGTATTGCTCGCTTCATTGGCTTCAGTGGTATTTTCATAATTCTATATCTGGTGTATGCCGAGTTTTCCATTGGTAAACTCTGTCAATATTGTACTACCGCTCACTTAGCTCACGTCTTTGGCCTAGTCGGTTCGGTATTATTGCTCAAAGCCTATGACGAGAAGAACTGGAGTGATGAGAACGATGGTGACGAAGATGATGGCAAACCCGATCGCAGAGGAAAGAAGCAAGGATATGTAGCACCGGTTCATGTGGGTAAGGCTTCTACAGAGGAAGAGTGAATGAATACAGAAACTACCATTTGGAGTTTGATTACTGCAGGTGCAATAGTTACGATTCTAGTTCTTCTCAAACAAGAGGGCTATTTTGATTCTGATGACCAGATAATCTTTTCATCGGCAGATGAATTGCATCCGTTGGCAAAAACCTGCCTCAATCATTCGGAATTAGTGATCCACATACATCCGTCGTTAACAATTGAGGTCAACGGCACAGTAGTGGTTATACCAACTTCCGTTGGAGTAGATACCGCTGCCTGCACGGCTAATGAAAACATGCATGTCACTCATACTCATGATTCCTCTGGAAAGATACACGTTGAACTAAATGAACAGATAGATGTTCCACTTGCAGTATTCTTCGATGTCTGGGGTCAACATTTTGATTCGACAGGAATCCTTGATGAAAGAATCGCTGACGGTTATGAATTGAGTATGACTGTCGATGGCATGGACAGCGATGATTTTGAAAATCACATTCTGGCAGATGAACAAAACATCGTCATTTCTTTCGGGCCAATCTCTTAAGGAGCATAGATCCCTTCGAATAGTAAGGTGTTGGTTTCAGGACTTATCGGTTCCATTTTAACTACCATCACCTCTACTCTTTCGCTAGTCATGTAGGTGCGTTGCAATTCGCGCAACAACTCCTTGTGTG
>Ga0209709_10001767_pt1 | contig 19591 bp, 17 predicted proteins | sample ArcticOcean_MG_C_2_FD_187435 | JGI IMG/M metagenome (GOLD analysis project Ga0209709, IMG submission 187435) | Marine microbial communities from western Arctic Ocean - ArcticOcean_MG_CB4_136 (SPAdes) (version 2) | ecosystem: Environmental > Aquatic > Marine > Oceanic | place: Arctic Ocean... | reverse complement strand
GGACAAATGATATCAATAATATATAAAGCCACAAGAATTGTGGGCGAATGGCGGAATTGGTAGACGCGCTGGTCTTAGGAACCAGTATTGAAAGATGTGAAGGTTCGAGTCCTTTTTCGCCTACCAGAAAGTTGTAAAATTATGAAAGTAACAGTAGAAAATATAAAAGGCTTAAATAAAGACGTTAAAGTTTTCGTAGATAAAAAAACTATGAATACTTACATGGATGAAAAGTACGAAGAAATTAAAGGCACTGTTAATCTTAAAGGTTTTAGACCAGGGAAAGTTCCAAAAGAAATTCTTAAAAGACAATTTGGTCAAGCAATTTTTAGCGAAGTTCTTGATAAAGTTCTCAAAGACACATCTGTTAAAGCTTTAGAGGATAATAAAATTAAACCAGCAGGACAACCTAAGCTTGAGCTAAAGACATACGGTGAAGATAAAGATTTAGAATATATATTGTCTGTAACTGAGCTCCCTAAGGTTGAACTTAAGTCGGTTGAAAATATTCAATTCGATGAGTATTCAGTGAAAATTGAAGCAAATGAAACTGATAAAAGAATTAAAGAAATCGCAAAAAGCCAGAACAACTTCAAGGATGTAGATGATGTAGTAAAAGCAGTAGATGAAAACTTAGTTATTTTTGATTACAAAGCAACTATTGATGGAAAAGATTTTACTGGTGGTGAAGGAAATAATACTCAATTAATTCTAGGAAAAGATCTATTTATAAAAGGGTTCGATAAACAATTAATGGGTGTTAAAAAAAATGATGAAAAAATAGTTGAAGTCATTTTACCAGAAAATTATCCACAAAAAGAATTTGCAAATAAAAATGCAAAATTTATTTGTAAAATTTTAAATGTAAGAAAATCAGAAGATGTAAAAATTGATGATGATTTTGCAAAAAATTTGGGTGCAAAAGATCTTGTTGATTTAAAATTATTAGTTTCTAAACAAATTAATGATGAATATAAAAATTCTTTGGACAGATTAGTAAAAACACAGATTTTAAAAAAAATTGAAAATTTTAAAGTAGAGGAAATTCCTGAAAATTTAGTTGAGGAAGAGATTAAAATCTTGTCTGAAGGCATGTCAGAAGAAGACTCTAAAAAAAGTAGAAAAAATTTTGAAGAAGTTGCAAAGAAAAGAATTAAAGTAGGATTAATTTTAAATGAATTTGGTGAACAAAATAAAATAAAAGTTACAGAACAAGAGATTCAAGCAGAAGTACAAAAACAACTTAGAACAATGCCTGGTCAAGAAAAAATGATTATGGATTTTTATAAAAAAAATCCACAAGCTTTAGCAAGTCTAAGAGGCACCGTTTATGAAGAAAAAATCATTGATCTAATTAAGACAAAGGCAAAAAAAATAAAAAAAGAAATAACCAGAGTTGAAGCTGAAAATATTTTAAAAAAACATCAAAAACAAGATCATAATCATGAACACGATCATGAGCATTCTGAGGGAAAAAAAATTAAAAGCAAAAAAGACACTACTAAACCTAAAAAAATCAAACCCATAAAAACCAAAGTAAAAAAAGTTAGCAAAAAGTAATCACAAGTTGTATAAGTTAAGAGAATCAACTTATGACTATAAATTTTTCTGAAAAAATGAGCACTTTAGTTCCAATGGTTGTTGAACAATCCACAAAAGGTGAAAGAGCCTATGATATTTATTCAAGACTCCTTAAAGAAAGAATAATATTTTTAGTAGGCCCTATAGATGACAACGTGGCCTCTTTAGTTACAGCGCAACTTTTATTTTTAGAATCTGAAGATCCAAAAAAAGATATTAATCTATATATAAATAGCCCTGGTGGACTTGTTACAGCTGGTCTTGGTATTTATGATACTATGCAATATATTAAAGCAGATGTTTCAACTTTATGTATTGGCCAAGCAGCATCGATGGGGTCATTTTTATTAGCAGCTGGTGAAAAGGGAAAAAGATTTTCATTACCAAATTCAAGAATAATGGTTCATCAACCTTCTGCTGGCTTTCAAGGTCAAGCAACAGACATTGAAATTCATGCTAATGAGGTTCTTGCTTTAAAGGAAAGGCTGAATGAAATTTATTCAAAACACACAGATAAATCTGTAGATGATATAAAAAAAGCCCTTGAGAGAGACAACTTTATGACTCCAATTGTTGCTAAAGAGTTTGGCTTAATTGACGAAGTAGTTGAAAAAAGATCTTAAAACACTACATCTCGCCCCTCCTAAATGGTACACTTGATTAGTATGTGCAATTTATATTAAAGTACATTTACTGATTCGTTTATAAAATTATGACTACTAATAAAAATATTCTTTACTGTTCTTTCTGTGGCAAAAGCCAACACGAAGTTAGAAAATTAATTGCTGGACCAACAGTTTTTATTTGTGACGAATGTGTCGAGTTATGTATGGATATTATCAAGGAAGAAAGTAAGGATACCTTTGTTAAACATCAGGATGGACTTCCTTCACCTAAAGAAATTTGTGCAGTATTAGATGATTACGTTATAGGACAGCCTCATGCAAAAAAAGTTTTATCTGTCGCTGTTCATAACCACTACAAGAGATTAAATTATGAAAGCAAAACTAGCAAGACAGTAGAGCTTTCTAAATCTAACATCCTTTTAGTTGGACCAACGGGTTGTGGTAAAACTTTATTAGCTCAAACATTAGCTAGAATTCTTGATGTCCCATTTACAATGGCGGATGCAACTACGTTAACTGAAGCAGGTTATGTTGGTGAAGATGTTGAAAATATTATTTTAAAGTTATTACAAGCTGCTGATTATAATGTTGAAAAAGCTCAAAGGGGAATAGTTTATATTGATGAAGTTGATAAGATAAGTAGAAAATCTGAAAACCCTTCTATTACGAGAGATGTTTCTGGTGAAGGTGTGCAGCAAGCTTTATTAAAAATTATGGAAGGAACTATAGCAAGCGTTCCACCCCAAGGTGGAAGAAAACATCCTCAACAGGAATTTTTGCAAGTAGACACAACTAATATTTTATTCATTTGTGGTGGAGCTTTTGCAGGTTTAGATAAAATTATATCTCAAAGAGACAAGGGTACTTCAATAGGATTTGGTGCAAATGTAAAAAAAACTGAAGATAAAAAAGTTGGAGAATGGATGAAAAGTTTAGAGCCTGAAGATTTATTAAGGTACGGCTTGATACCAGAATTTATTGGTAGATTGCCAATGATAGCAACATTAGAAGACTTGGATGAAAAATCTTTAGCTAAAATATTGCAGGAACCTAAAAATTCTTTAATCAAACAATATCAAGAATTGTTTAAGTTAGATGGAGCCAAGTTAACCTTCAAAGAAAATGCCATTAAAGAGATTGCTCAAAAAGCAATAAATAAAAAAACTGGTGCAAGAGGACTTAGATCTATTTTGGAAAATATTTTATTAAAAACAATGTATGATTTGCCAAGTAAAGACAATGTGGGAGAAGTCATTATTGACGCAAGTGCGGCTAAAGGCTTAACTCAACCTATTATAGTTCATTCAAAAAATAACAACAAAATCAAGACAGATAAAACATCTGCTGCTTAATTTTAGCTTTAATAACTAATAAATAGCTATTGCAATATTATATTTAATATCCATATTCACATAATGGATGTTAAAATTGAGCGACCTTTATTACCACTAAGAGATATAGTTGTATTCCCAAATATGGTTATCCCACTTTTTGTAGGAAGAGATAAATCTATCTCTGCTTTAAATGAAGTAATGAAAAAAGATAAAAAAATTATTGTTGTAACACAAAAAAATTCAGAAATTGACGATCCCAAAAAGACAGACGTATATATGTATGGTTGTGAAGCTAATATACTTCAATTACTAAAACTACCTGATGGTACTGTTAAAGTTCTAGTTGAAGGAAGCAAAAGAGTTAAAATATTAGACTTTAAAGATAATGATAAATTTATTGTTTGTGAATATGCACATCATAACGATGTTATAGTAAAAGATGAGGATTTAGTTCCACTTGCAATGACTGCTGTTAGAAAACTTGAAAAACTAACATCTGTTAATAAAAAAACTTCGAGTGAAACAATAAATAATATAAAAAAATTAACTAATGCGTCTCATATAGCAGATAATATTGCATCACATTTGACTGCTACAATTTCAGAAAAACAGCAAATTTTTGAGACTACTGATGTTAAAAAGAGACTAAATTTTATAATTAAAATTATAGATAATGAAACTAGCATTATTGGTGTTGAAAAAAGAATTAGAGGTAGAGTTAAAACTCAAATGGAGAAAACTCAAAGAGAGTACTATTTAAATGAGCAACTTAAGGCTATTCAAAAAGAACTAGGTGAAATTGAAGATGGAAAAGATGAAACATCAAGTTTAAATAAATCAATTTTAAAATCTAAAATGCCAAAAGATGTTGAAAAAAAATGTATGGCAGAACTTAAAAAATTAAAAAATATGAGTCCGATGTCAGCAGAAGCTACGGTTATTAGAAATTATCTTGATTGGATGATAGATCTTCCTTGGTTTAAAAAAAGTGAAGTTGATATAGATCTTAAAAAAGCACTAGCAGTATTGGACGCAGATCATTTTGGTTTGCAAAAAGTTAAAGAGAGAATTATTGAATTTTTAGCTGTTCAAAAAAGAATGAATAAAATTAAAGGCCCTATTTTATGTTTGGTTGGTCCTCCTGGTGTTGGAAAAACATCTTTAGGTAAGTCAATTGCCAAAGCAACAAATAGAGAGTTTGTGAGAATGTCTGTTGGTGGCATGCGTGATGAGGCTGAAATAAGAGGTCATAGAAGAACTTATATAGGTTCTTTACCTGGAAAAATTATACAATTAATGAAAAAAGCAGGAACAAAAAACCCTTTAATTCTTCTTGATGAAATAGATAAAATTGGAAATGATTACAGAGGAGATCCTTCCTCTGCGTTACTGGAAGCTTTGGATCCTGAACAAAATACGACATTCAATGATCATTATTTAGAAGTTGATTATGATTTATCAGATGTGATGTTTGTAACAACAGCCAACACTCTAAATATTTTGCCACCATTACTAGATAGAATGGAAGTTATTAGATTAGCGGGTTATACAGAAGATGAAAAAATTAATATTGCTAACAAATATCTTTTACCAAAACAAATTAAAGATAATGGTGTTAAAGAAAATGAAATGACCTTGTCTGAAGATATTATTAAGGAGATTATTAGAAGTTACACGAAAGAATCTGGTGTTAGAAATTTGGAAAGAGAGATTTCAAAAGTTGCAAGAAAAGTAGTTAAAAAAGTTGTGGCAGGAGAAGAAAAAGAAGTTAATATAGATTTAAAAAATTTACACGATTATCTTGGAATTCAAAAGTTTAAGTTTGGTGAGCTTGAAAATGAAGACAAGATTGGTGTTGTTACTGGTTTGGCTTGGACTGAATATGGTGGAGAAATTCTTAAAATTGAAACTGTTACTATGCCAGGTAAAGGCAGAATGCAAATTACAGGTAAACTTGGTGAGGTTATGCAGGAATCGATTAAAGCTGCAAAATCATTTATACGATCTAAAAGTTTAGAGTATGGAATTATTCCACCTCTATTTGAGAAAAAAGACTTCCATATTCATGTTCCCGAAGGTGCCACACCCAAAGATGGACCATCAGCAGGTATCGGCATGGTCACTTCTATCGTATCTGCAATAACAAATATTCCTGTAAAAAGAGATGTTGCAATGACCGGTGAAGTAACATTAACAGGACAAGTTTTGCCAATTGGTGGTTTAAAAGAAAAATTATTAGCAGCACATAGGGCTGGTATCAAGCAAGTCATAATACCTAAAGACAACGAAAAAGACTTAGTTGATATGCCAAAAAAGATTATCGATGATATTAAAATAACACCAGTTGAACATGCTGATGAGGTATTAAAAATAGCTTTAACCAAAGAACTTAAAAGAGTTGAATGGGTTGAAGTTGAAAAAATATCTAAGTCAGATGAAAAATCTCAAGCTAGCATTCAATAATAACAAATCTATATCATTTATTGCTGTAGCAAGATTTTATCAAGTTTTTTCTTTTTGATCTTGGATAGTAAATCATATGCTTTTTGAAATTTAATATTAAGCTCTTGATTGTTTGCTTCAAGATCATTAATTCTTTTTTGATATTTTGATATTTTGATAACATTTTATCAACTGTTTTTTTAATTTGATATTATCATCATTCATTTCTTTTAAATTTGATTTTAAAATTTTATACTTTTTTGTTTAGATTTATGAAAGATGGTCAGCTAACCTAAGTGAAAGCTGTACAATTGAAAGTGTAGGATTGGCATGACCTCCTTCGGTAAAAACTGAACTACCTGCCACCCATATATTATCAATATTAAAGATCTTTAGATTAGAATCCACAACTCCATTAGAATCCGAATCTCCCATTTGAGTTCCCCCCATATGATGCCCATAAAAATAATTAAACTTAGGTGGCATCTTGTCATCATCTGTTTCTAAATATGGAAGATATCCAATCCGGCCTATATCTTTTTTTAAAAAAAATTCTCCCAGTTTCTGCATGCAGATTTTTGCTGTTCTTTTATCATCACGATAATATTTCCATACTAATTTAACTCTAGGCACCCCATATTTATCTTTACTATCAAAGTCTAATTCAACTCTATTTTCATCTTGAGGTTTTTGTTCCCATGCCATTGTAACTTCAACGCTACACATAAGATTTTTTTTTGCTAATACAGCAAGTTTTTTCCCATAGGATGGAGCGATACAGAGAATATCTTTTATTGTTTGTTTTATTCTTCCTGCATAGCCAGTAGGTGGAAATATATATAATCTAATTCCTGCATTTGCAATACCTTCATTTCTAATCATAGTTGCTGTAGGAGCAAGAAATATTAATTGTGTATCTTGTGAATCTTGAGAGTTAGGATCTAGAATGTTATAAATTTTAGGGTAATTAGCAATCATTTGACCAGTAATAAAGTGAGGATGTTCCATCCATTTATTTCCAATCTTTAAATTTGAAAAAAGTTTTTTATTAAGATGTTGGCTCCACAGCAGTAATCTATTATTCTCAATTCCTCCACATGCTACAACAACCTTATTAATTGGAATTTTATAAATTTGAAAGTTCTGATCGGCAACCTCAAGGTATTCAGCACTACCTATTTTTAAGCCTTCTCTGATACTTAAAACACTTGCATTTAAAGCAACATCAATGAGATTTGAATCTTCAATATGCTTTTGATACTTTGGTCCAAACTTAACAGGTTGTGAAAATTGAAAGTCTATCTGTTTGAATTCATTATTGAGAGGAGAGTCTCTAAACTTACCGTTAATTTCTAATATATTTGAAGCTTCAAGTAAATATGGGTCAACATCTTCTTTGTTAATTGGAAATTTTTTAAAGTCAATATCATCTAGTGGTCTGCACATACCACCCCAATAGTTTCCAGATCCACCAAACTCTCTAAACCTTGTATCTGTTAGGCTCCTGTATGGTCCAATAATTTTTCCATTGTAAACTTCTTGGCTTTTATCAGTGTACCCATATTCACCGGCTTCCAACAATAAAACTTTCTTTCCTTTTTTAGATAAGCCTAGAGCGAGAGAAATTCCCGCAGGACCAGTCCCAATAATTGTGACCTCATAATCTAGTCCATTAACTTTAGATAATTCTATCTTCATTTAAGATCATTATTACCTAAGATCCATTTATAAAGAGTAGCATTAGTAGTCTCAGGCAATATCTCTTTGCTAGATACAGTTTTATTTTCTAATATTTAATTAGAACTCTTTGCCATATAAATTGAAAATAGACCTACTAGTAAAAAGGACCTTCTACTTATTTTGAATGGCGCATTAATCATAATGAATATTTAATTTATAGGTTGTATTATAGTTATAGATTTAATTAATAAATTATACTTTTATTTATAACTTGTCACTGTTGTCTCCCATGTGTCTTGATTTGCTCTTATTTTATTGACATAATTGACATACTAGATCATTGACTAAAGTGCGCTAGAAAGTATAAAGCACTTAAGTTTTGGTGAAGAAAGTTTAAGAGGGTGGTTAGCTCAGTTGGTAGAGCATCTCGTTTACACCGAGGGGGTCAAAGGTTCGAGTCCTTTACTACCCACCAAAATAAATAAAGTGGGGGTGTAGCTCAGTTGGTTAGAGCGATCGCCTGTCACGCGATAGGTCGAGGGTTCGAGTCCCTTCACTCCCGCCACTTTTACATGTTATCCTGCGAATATTTATTAAATTAGACGGTATGCACACTTCAAGAAATCAAAAAAAGTGTTATATAGTTTTATGCTTTCTGTGTTTTTAAATGATTATTTACCAATTGTTTTATTTTTAATAATAGCCCTTGGCTTAAGTTGTGCTTTTGTTGTTATTAACTTAATTCTTTCACCTAAAAATCCAGATCCTGAAAAATTATCAGCTTATGAATGTGGTTTTGAGCCGTTCGAAGATTCTAGAATTGAGTTCGATGTTAGGTTTTATTTAGTAGCAATTCTTTTTATAATTTTTGATTTAGAAATAGCTTTCTTATTTCCGTGGGCTATCTCTTTGGGAAATATTGGATTATTAGGTTTTTCGTCAATGATGATTTTCTTAGGAATTCTTACTGTTGGTTTTATATACGAGTGGAAAAAAGGAGCTTTAGATTGGGAGTAGAATTTTAGATTATGAACTTAGAAGATAAAAATAAACAAATACCTGAAGAATTTAAAAAACTTTCTGAAGATTTTAGTAAAGATGGTTTCATAACAACATCGTTAGATAATTTAATTAACTGGTCTAGAGCAGGGTCATTACATTGGATGACTTTTGGCTTGGCTTGTTGTGCTGTAGAAATGATGCAAACAGCGATGCCAAGATATGACCTTGAAAGATTTGGTGCTGCACCAAGAGGTTCACCAAGACAGTCAGATGTGATGATTGTAGCTGGAACTTTGACAAATAAAATGGCTCCAGCACTTAGAAAAGTTTATGATCAAATGCCAGAGCCTAGATATGTAATTTCAATGGGTAGCTGTGCCAATGGTGGTGGTTACTATCATTATTCATATTCTGTTGTTCGTGGATGTGATAAAATTGTTCCTGTTGATATCTATGTACCTGGATGCCCACCTTCAGCTGAAGCTTTACTGTATGGCATAATGCAACTTCAAAAAAAAATTAGAAATAAAGGTTCATTCAATAGATAATTTATATGATTAATTTAACAGATCTAGAAAAAAAAATTAATTCAGAGCTTACAACCAAGATTAAAAAATCTGAGATTAGACATGATCAGCTTTATTTAAACATTGATACTGAGGATTTAATCGATGTAACACTATTTATTAAAAATAATGAAAATACTAAATTTAGACAGTTAATAGATATTACTGCTGTAGATTATCCGGAGAATACACAACGGTTTAAAGTTGTATATTTGTTTTTAAGTCATGAGTTCAATCAGCGAATTATATTAAGTTATCTAATTAATGAAAATGAAGTAATTCCATCACTTACATCCATATACCCAGCAGCGAATTGGATGGAGCGAGAAGTTTTTGATATGTATGGTATTAAGTTTAAAGATCACCCTGATTTAAGAAGAATTCTTACTGACTATGGTTTTGAAGGACACCCTTTAAGAAAAGATTTTCCATTAACTGGACATACAGAGGTTAGGTACAGCGAAGAATTAAAGAAAGTTATTAAAGAGCCTGTTAAGTTAGAGCAAAACTATAGAAACTTTGATTATGAAAGTCCTTGGGAAGGAACAAAATATATTAATAAACAAACAGAAAAAGAAAATGACAAAGAAGACTAAAACATTAAATCTTAACTTTGGTCCTCAACACCCTGCGGCACATGGTGTATTAAGGTTAATCTTAGAATTGGACGGCGAAGTTGTTGAAAAAGCAGATCCACATATCGGTTTATTACATCGTGGTACTGAGAAATTAATTGAAAATAAAACATATATGCAGGCTGTACCATATTTTGACCGGCTTGATTATGTTGCTCCAATGAACCAGGAGCATGCATTTGCTCTAGCTATTGAAAAGATATTAAAAATAGATGTTCCTATTAGAGCTCAATTTATAAGAGTTATGTTTTGTGAAATAGGTCGTATTTTAAGTCATATATTAAATGTAACAACTCAAGCATTAGATGTTGGTGCGTTAACGCCTTCATTATGGGGCTTTGAAGAAAGGGAAACATTAATGACTTTTTATGAAAGAGCATCTGGTTCAAGATTACATGCTAATTATTTTAGGGCAGGAGGAGTTCATCAAGATTTACCAATGGGACTAGAAGAAGATATAGGAAAGTTTTGTGAGTCATTTCCTAAAATAATTGATGATCTTGAAACATTGCTAACAGATAATAGAATATTTAAACAAAGAAATGTTGATATTGGAATTGTAACCAAAGAAGATGCTTTAGATTATTCTTTTAGTGGTGTTATGATTAGAGGGTCTGGAGTTCCTTGGGATTTAAGAAAATCACAGCCTTATGAATGTTATGAAAAATTAGAATTTAAAATACCTGTAGGAAAAAATGGTGATTGTTATGATAGATATTTATGTAGAATTGATGAGATGAGAGAAAGTGTTTCTATAATTAAACAATGTTTGGCTAAAATGACCAAAGGACTAATCAAATCTGCTGACGGAAAAATTAGCCCCCCACCAAAAAAAGATATTAAACAATCTATGGAAGCTTTAATTCATCATTTTAAATTATTTACTGAAGGCTATCGCGTAGATAAAGACGAAATTTACACTGCAGTAGAAGCTCCCAAAGGGGAGTTTGGTGTTTATTTGATATCTGATGGATCAAGCAAACCATATAAGTGTAAAATTAGAGCACCTGGGTTTTCTCATTTACAATCAATAGATTATTTAATTAAAGGCCATATGTTAGCTGATGTTCCTGCTGTACTAGGTTCTTTGGATATTGTATTTGGAGAGGTTGACAGATAATGAGTTTAAGAAGACCTTCAAAAGAACAACCTGAAAACTTTGAATTTAATTCTGCTTCATTAGAGGCTGCTAAAACAATTATTGCAAAATACCCTAATGATAAACAGCAGAGTGCTGTAATGGCTTTACTTTATATAGCACAAAAACAAAATAGTAATTGGATTCCATTAGCAGCCATGAAGTGTATTGGTAAATTTTTAGATATGCCTTATATAAAAGTTTACGAAGTAGCAACATTTTATACTATGTATAATCTTGCTCCTGTTGGTAAGCATTTTATACAAGTTTGTACAACCACACCATGCATGATTAGAGGTGCTTATAAACTTGTTGAAGCGTGTAAAGAAAAAATTTCTGAAAATGAAAATGAATTATCAAAAGATGAAAGCTGTTCATGGATGGAAGTTGAGTGTTTAGGTGCGTGCGTTAACGCTCCCATGATGCAGGTGAATGACTATTACTACGAAGACTTAGACAAAGAAAAAACATTAAAAATTTTAGACAAGATTCTAAAAGGCGAGACAGCTGAACCAGGATCATATAGAGGTCGTATAAATAATGAACCTGAAAATAGTAGAAAAACACTTATGGATTTAAAAAATGCTTAAAGACGAAGATAGAATATTTCAGAATCTATATAATGACAGGGGCTCAGACGTCGAATCTTCAAAAAAAAGAGGTGATTGGATAAATACTAAGGACTTAATTGAAAAAGGTAGAGATTGGATAATAAATGAAATTAAAGCTTCAGAACTTAGAGGCAGAGGAGGAGCTGGGTTTCCAACTGGCTTGAAATGGTCTTTTGCTCCAAAGGAACTTGGTACAAGACCACATTATTTAGTAATAAATGGAGATGAGTCAGAGCCAGGCACGTGTAAAGATAGAGATATATTAAGGTTTGAACCACATAAATTAATAGAAGGTTGTTTGATTGCTGCATACGCTGTTCAAGCACATGTTTGTTATATTTATATAAGAGGAGAATACTTTGTAGATGGTGAAAAACTTCAGGCTGCAATTGATGAGGCTTATGAAAAAAATTTAATAGGAAAAAATGCATCAGGAACGGGTTGGGATTTAGATATTTATATTCACTATGGAGCAGGCGCCTATATATGTGGTGAAGAAACTGCTTTACTTGAAAGTATAGAAGGAAAAAAAGGTCAACCTAGGTTAAAACCACCTTTTCCAGCCTTAATAGGTCTTTATGGGTGTCCAACTATTATTAACAATGTTGAAACTATAGCAGTTGTTCCAACTATATTAAGAAGAGGTGGAAAGTGGTTCGCATCTTTAGGTAAAGCAAAAAATACTGGAACAAAAATATTTTGTATATCTGGCAATGTTAACAATCCATGTAATGTTGAAGAGGAAATGAGTATATCACTTAAAGAGCTAATAGAAGTTCATGCAGGTGGGGTAATTGGAGGATGGGATAATTTACAAGCGGTAATACCTGGTGGCTCTTCAATGCCTTTAATACCACAAAAAACTTGTGAAATTCTAACAATGGATTTTGACTCGTTAGTGGCAGAAAAAAGTGGGTTAGGGACTGCAGGAATAGTTGTTATCAACAAAGATCAAGACATCATTAAATGTATGGCAAGAATAGCTAGATTTTACAAGCATGAAAGTTGTGGTCAATGTACGCCTTGTAGAGAAGGTACAGGATGGATGTGGAGAATGCTTGAAAGAATGGCCAAAGGTGAAGCGTCAAGAGATGAAGTTGATATGTTAGAAGATGTAACTACTCAAATTGCCGGACATACTATCTGTGCTTTTGGTGAAGGTTCTTCATGGCCTGTACAAGGATTATTAAGACATTTTAAAAAAGAAATTGAGAATAGAAATAATTTTAACCCAACTATAAAAAAAATAAAAAATATTCCCTATTTGGTAGATCAACACCTATTGGATAAAAAAGATGCTTAAATTAAAAGTTAATAATATTGCAGTAGAAGTCGAAGAAGGACTTACAGTACTTCAAGCTTGTGAAAAAGCTGGAGTTGAAATCCCAAGATTTTGTTATCATGAAAAATTATCAATAGCTGGTAACTGTAGAATGTGTTTAGTGGAGATAGAAAAATCCCCCAAACCTGTAGCTTCATGTGCGATGCCAGCAGTTGAAGGAATGAATATTAAAACAAACACTGAGTTTGTGGAAAAAGCAAGAAAAGGTGTGATGGAATTTTTATTGGCTAACCACCCATTAGATTGTCCTGTTTGTGACCAAGGTGGAGAATGTGATTTGCAAGATCAGTCTATGTTTTATGGTGTTGATAAATCTAGGTACAAAGAAAATAAAAGAAAAGTTCCAGAAAAAAATATGGGACCTTTAATTAAAACTCAAATGACTAGATGTATACATTGCACTAGATGTGTTAGATTTGCTACAGAGGTTGCTGGTGTAACAGAAATTGGAGCAATAGGAAGAGGTGAGGATATGCAAATTACAACATATCTTGAGAAGTCTATGCAATCAGAGCTATCTGCTAATATTGTGGATTTATGTCCTGTCGGTGCCTTAACGTCTAAACCATATATATTTGAGGCTAGGCCCTGGGAATTAAAAAAGACAGAATCTATTGATGTGATGGATGCCATAGGTAGCAATATAAGAGTTGATACATATGGCTGGGAAGTAAAAAGAATTTTACCAAGAATTAACGAAGATATTAATGAAGAGTGGATTTCAGATAAAACAAGGTATGCTTGTGATGGCTTATTAAATCAACGTCTAGACACTCCTTATATAAAATATAATGGTAAATTTGAGAAAGCATCATGGAATGAAGTTTTTAATATAATTAAGTCCAAGTTTAAAAATACTGACAAAGATAAGATATGTGGAATGTCTGGTGATTTAGTTAATATGGAAACACTCTATATATTTAAAGAGTTTTTTAATAAAACACTAGGATCATATAATGTTGAATCAAGAAGTGATCACACATATTTAAACCCACAAAAAAGAGAAAATTATTTATTCAATTCAACAATTAACGGAATAGAAGAAGCAGATTTTATCTTGCTTATAGGAAGTAATCCTAGATACGAAGCAACAATTTTAAATGCACGTATTAGAAAAGCATACTTACAAAATAAAACAAAAATCACTTCTTTAAATGATGTTGGCGACCTGACTTATCCTTATGATCATTTAGATGGTAATATTGAAAATATTAAAAAAATTACAGAAGACAAACATGCAATATCAAACTTAATTAAAAATGCGAAAAAACCCTTAATTATATTTGGTCAGTCTGCTCTAAAAAAAAAATCTGCAAAATATATTTTTGAATCTATTAAATCTTTTTTAGAAAAAAATAATAAAGTATCATATGAGTGGAATTCTTTAAATACAATTTCAGAAAATGCAGCTACCGTTGGTAGCTTTGACTTAGGATTATATAAAACTGAAGATGGTTCTAATCAAGTATTAAAAGACTTAGAAAACCATAAGTTTGAAATTGTTTACTTATTAGGTCTAGACAATCTTAAGTTTGAAAAAAAGAATGAATTTATAATTTATCAAGGAAGTCATGGAGATAAAGGTGCAGAGTTGGCAGATATTATACTTCCAGGAGCCGCTTATACCGAGCAAAATGGTTATTTTACAAACCTAGAAGGTAAATTGCAAAAAGCTTATAAAGCCTCTTTCCCGCCAGATGAAGCAAAGGAAGATTGGCTGATAATAAATGAATTAGCCGAAGCAATGAATCATAGAAAGTTATTTAATGATAAAGATGAGCTAGATAGCAGTCTGCTTAATCAAATAAATTTATACATAGAGAAAAATAAATTTATTAAGTCAACTGATGTTCAAAATCTAAAGTTTAATCAAGAAATTTTAGAAATTAATAATGAGGATTATTATTATTCAAATGTCGTAGCTAGAGCTTCTAAAACGATGTTTGAATGCAAGACTTCTAAGGCCAACTTTAAATCAACTGGTACAGAGGGTTAATAATATGGAATATCTAGGTATAATTTTTTCAGAAACTTATAAAATTTTATTTTTATTAGTTCCAGTTCTTGTATCTGTTGCAATGATTGTTTGGCTTGATCGTCGTATTTGGGCCTTTGTTCAAAAAAGACAAGGACCTAATGTTGTTGGACCATTTGGCTTACTTCAATCTTTGGCCGATGCATTAAAATATATATTTAAAGAAGTTATCATTCCATCAAGTTCTAATAAGGTAATATTTGTATTGGCACCAATTATTACCATGACCTTAGCATTAATATCTTGGGCTGTTATCCCTTTTAGTGCAACTCAGGTATTAGCAGACATTAATGTGGGTATTCTTTATTTATTTGCTGTTTCATCTTTAGGTGTTTACGGAATTATTATGGGTGGTTGGGCTTCAAATTCAAAATATCCATTTTTAGGTGCTATTAGATCTGCTGCTCAAATGGTATCATACGAGGTTTCAATAGGTGTTATTATAATTAATGTTTTGCTTTGTGTTGGTTCACTAAACTTAAACGATATAGTTATGGCTCAAGAGAATTTATGGTTTGTGATTCCACTATTCCCAATGTTTGTAATTTTTTTTATTTCAGCTTTAGCTGAAACAAATCGACCACCATTTGACTTACCTGAAGCCGAGGCAGAACTTGTTGCAGGCTACCAAACTGAATACTCTGGAATGATGTATGCTATGTTTTGGTTAGGCGAATATGCAAACATTCTTCTTATGTGTGCTATGGGATCAATTCTTTTTTTAGGTGGATGGTTGTCACCAATTGAAATCTACCCATTCACTTTAATTCCAGGTGCTATTTGGTTAATTTTTAAGATTTTATTTCTTTTTGTACTATTTGCATTAGTAAAAGCTATTGTTCCAAGATATAGATACGATCAATTAATGAGATTAGGTTGGAAAATTTTCTTACCTTTATCACTTACATGGGTCGTTCTTACAGCAAGTTACTTATTTTATTTTAACTTATTACCAATTAATTAATTATGAAAATTTCCAGAATATTTAAAACAATTTTAATGTTAGATTTTTTAGGAGGTCTTTATATTGCTTTAAGAGAACTTTTTAAATCTAAAAAAACAATTAATTACCCTTTTGAAAAAGGAAAGATTAGCCCTCGTTTTAGAGGTGAACATGCTTTGAGAAGATATCCCGATGGTGAAGAAAGATGTATAGCATGCAAATTGTGTGAAGCTGTATGTCCAGCACAAGCGATCACTATTGAGTCTTCTGAAAGAGCAGATGGAAGCAGAAAAACTACTAGATATGATATTGACATGATGAAGTGTATTTATTGTGGTCTTTGTGAGGAATCATGTCCAGTTGATGCAATTGTTCAAGGACCAAATTTTGAATTTTCAACAGAAACTAGAGAAGAGCTTTATTACAATAAAGAAAAACTTTTAGATAATGGTGATAGATGGGAAAATATTTTGGCTGCTAATATTAAAGTAGATAAACCTTATAGATAATTATTATGTTAGCACATGCAATTTTTTTTTATATCTTTTCATTTATAGCAATTATTTCTGCAATAATGGTTACTGTTTCTAAAAATACAGTTCATTCAGTTTTTTTTTTAATTTTAGATTTTATTAGCATCTCCTGTTTATTTATAATGATAGGTGCTGAATTTCTTGGAATGATTATGTTAATTGTTTATGTCGGTGCTGTAGCTGTTTTATTTTTATTTGTGGTTATGATGTTAAATGTAGCTCAACAAAAAAATCAATGGTTCAGTGCCAAAGAAAGTGCAAAACATATTCCTGTCGGTTTAATTATTAGTGTAATTATATTTTTTGAATTAATAATTGTAATTGGTGGCTGGAAATATAAACCTGATTTAGTTTCAGCTATGTCCTTAACTATAGATAATGAAATTAGCAATACTCATGCAATAGGTTACGTTTTATATACTGACTATATTCATATTTTTCAATTAAGTGGAATGATATTGTTAGTTGCAATGATTGGAGCCATCGTTCTCACTTTCAGACAAAGATCTGGTGTTAAAAGACAAAGTTATTTCAGCCAAATATCTAGAGAAAGATCTGATGGTGTTGAATTGATTGATGTTGAAAGTAACAAGGGAGTTAAATCTGATGATTGATATTGGTTTAGGTCACTATCTTACTTTGGGAGCAATAATATTTACCATTGGAATAGTTGGTATATTTTTAAATAGAAAAAATATCATAGTAATACTAATGAGTATTGAGCTTATTCTATTAGCAGTAAATATTAACTTGGTGGCTTTCTCTATATTTTTGAATGATATAACAGGTCAAATTTTTACACTCTTTATACTGACTGTAGCAGCTGCAGAAGCTGCCATAGGTTTAGCAATTATAGTTGTTTATTATCGAAACTCCTCAACAATTAGAGTTGAAGATATAAATAGTTTGAAAGGTTAAATATGGAATTAGCTATAATATTTCTTCCCTTTTTTGCCTCAATAACTTCAGGTTTTTTTGGTAAATATTTGGGTGATAGAAACTCAGAGATTATAACGAGTCTTTTTGTGTCAATTTCTGCAATTCTCTCAATTATATTATTCTATCAAGTAATCATTAATGGATATGAAAATAATGTAGTTGTAGCAACTTGGATTAATTCTGGAACCTTAGATGTTAATTGGTCTATTAAAGTTGATGCTTTATCATCAGTAATGCTTGTTGTTGTAACTTTAGTTTCAGCTTTAGTGCATATTTACTCAATTGGCTATATGTCTCACGATCCACATAAGCCAAGGTTTATGGCTTATTTATCACTTTTTACTTTTTCAATGTTAACATTGGTTACATCTGATAATTTTCTTCAATTATTCTTTGGATGGGAGGGAGTAGGGCTTTGTTCGTATTTCTTGATTGGCTTTTGGTTTAAAAAAGATTCAGCAAATGCAGCTGCAATAAAAGCATTTGTAGTAAATAGAGTAGGTGACTTTGGTTTTGCCTTGGGAATTTTTTTAATTTTTTATTTATTTGGCACTGTAAACTATGCAGAAGTTTTTGATCAAATACCACAAATAACTGAAAAAAAACTTTTATTTTTAGGAATGAATTTTGGAGCTATCGATTTAATTTGTATACTTTTATTCATAGGAGCCATGGGTAAATCAGCCCAAATTCTTTTACACACATGGTTACCAGATGCTATGGAAGGTCCTACTCCAGTATCTGCATTAATACATGCTGCTACAATGGTTACAGCAGGTGTTTTTTTAGTTGTTAGATGTTCTCCAATCTTTGAATATTCACCTCTTACACTTAACTTAATTACAGTTGTTGGAATGACAACTGCTTTTTTTGCTGCAACAATAGCTCTAGTTCAAACTGATATTAAAAAAATAATTGCTTACTCAACATGCAGTCAACTAGGTTATATGTTTTTTGCTGCAGGTGTGGGTGCTTATAACGTTGCAATGTTTCATTTATTTACTCATGCATTTTTTAAGGCATTACTTTTTCTTGGGTCAGGATCTGTAATCCACTCATTTAAAGACGAACAAGATATAAATCAAATGGGAGGTGTTTATAAAAAACTTCCATACACTTATGCTTTTATGATTATTGGCACATTAGCTCTTACAGGTTTCCCTTTTCTTTCTGGTTTTTACTCAAAAGATGCAATTATAGAATTTGCTTATCTTAGAGGTAATACAGTAGGTTATTATGCTGCTGGTGTTGGTATTTTAACAGCATTACTTACTTCTATATATTCTTGGAGATTAATTTTTAAAACATTTCATGGAAATTATAATAATCAAAAATCAAAAATTGAAGAAATTCACGAGTCTCCTATGGTGATGCTTTTACCCTTGTTTGTATTAGCAATTGGTGCAATTTTTGCGGGGTTTTTGTTTAAAGATTTATTTATTGGTCATGGAGGAGAAAATCATTTTTGGGGAGAGTCTATTAAGTTTATAATCCCATTAAGTACTGATCACCCACCTTTATGGGTTATTTTAATTACACCGATACTTATTCTTTCATCTATTCCTATTGCTTACTATTTATTTATAAAAAATAAAGATTTACCAAATCAATTTGTTCAATCTAACAAACCTCTATATAATTTTTTAGTTAACAAATGGTATTTTGATGAACTTTATGACTATATATTTATTCAATCTTCCAAAAAAATTGGGCTATTTTTTTGGAAAACTATAGACGTAAAAATTATTGATAAATTTGGACCTGATGGCCTTTCTCTATTAATCAAAAACTTATCATTAAAAGCTAGTAAATTTCAAAGTGGATTTATTTATCAATATGCCTTTATGATATTAATTGGTCTTTCTGCTTTACTAACCTTCTTAATTTTATACTAATGAATTTTCCAATTTTATCATCTCTAATTCTTTTACCGACTATTGGAGCATTATTTTTATTATTTTCAAAAGATAAAAATTCAAATACAGGAAAATATGTTGCCTTGTTTACTTCTTTTGTTAATTTTTTGATATCAATTTATCTATGGTATTTGTTTGACCCATCCACATCAACCTTTCAATTTGTTGAAAATAGAGAATGGCTAAAAGGTTTTGTTAATTATAAAGTGGGTATAGATGGAATTTCAATTCTATTCATAATTCTAACAACACTTATTACTCCGTTGTG
>Ga0209709_10001765_pt1 | contig 19594 bp, 18 predicted proteins | sample ArcticOcean_MG_C_2_FD_187435 | JGI IMG/M metagenome (GOLD analysis project Ga0209709, IMG submission 187435) | Marine microbial communities from western Arctic Ocean - ArcticOcean_MG_CB4_136 (SPAdes) (version 2) | ecosystem: Environmental > Aquatic > Marine > Oceanic | place: Arctic Ocean... | reverse complement strand
GCAATGACTGTTTCAAATCCATTTTTGTCTGCATAATCTTTGGGACAAAAAATAAAGTCTGGAATATTTCTTTTATGCACTAAATCAACTACTGGTGCATCTGGACGGTCACAAACGGCCAAATCTAGCGAAATACCTTCAAGTTTTCCGGAAATGACTGCATCATGAATTGCCAGCAAATTCGAGCCGCGTCCTGAAGCAAAAACGGCAATTCTCATATTCATTTCCAACAAACCTGCCGTTTATTACCTGAAACAATTTGACCGATCCGGAAAACTGGTTGGCCTTCTTTAGTTAAAATTTCCCGTGCAATTCCCTCATTAGTTTCTGCAACACAAATTACGAAACCAATTCCCATGTTAAATACCGGAAACAGTTCTTCATCCGGTAATCCACTGACTTGCTGGAGCATAGAAAAAATCGGCAATTCAGGCCATGAATTGAGATGCTTACTTTTTTCAATTTCTGCAACAGGCACAAAACCTTTCAGTGTTTTTTTGGGAAGCATCCGGGGCACATTTCCAGGTAAACCTCCCCCGGTAATGTGTGACATTCCTAGAATTTCTAATTCTGCTAATAATTTCAAAATTGGTTTAACATAAATTATGGTAGGAGTCAGCAAAGCTTCACCTAAAGTTTTTGTTGTTCCCGGAAGGATATCTTTGAGGTTGAGCTTATGATCCTTCAGAATCTTACGTACCAGTGAAAATCCATTGCTATGGACACCACTGGAGGGCAAGCCCAACAGAAGATCACCAATTTCTATCTGCTTACCGTCAATCAATTTGTCCCGCTCAACAGCACCAACTGCAAAACCGGCTAAATCGTATTCACCAGATTCATACATTCCGGGCATTTCTGCAGTTTCTCCCCCAAGTAAGGCAGATCCTGATTCAAGACAACCTTCACTGATTCCACTTACAATATCTTCCACACGCTCCGGAAACAGTTTCCCACAAGCCAAATAATCCAGAAAAAACAGCGGCTCCGCTCCCTGAACCAAAATATCGTTGACACACATGGCCACCAGATCAATACCGATAGTGTCATGACGGTCTAATTCAAAGGCCAACTTCAGCTTTGTACCTACTCCGTCTGTTCCGGAAACTAACACAGGATTTTTGTACTTGCTTTTGTTCAGTTCAAACAATCCGCCAAATCCTCCAAGTTCACTCAAAACTTCCGGACGTAATGTTCTTTTGGCTAATGGCTTGAGTTTCTCAACTGCTTCATCTGCAGCAGCTAAATCGACTCCGGCTTTTTGATAAGCTTTCAATTTTTTTAAGTTAATAATTTTAAAATTTGGTAGATTTAACAAGTCGGTGTGGGATAGCTTCCATTGAAACAGGCGAGACAATGACCTCGATCTCGTGTTGTATCATTCCTGTCAGTGGCAGAAATCATTCCTTCAGCAGAAATAAAATGCAAAGAATCCGCACCTATTTTTTCACATATTTCTTCAGGAGTTTGGGTTGCTGAAATCAGTTCCTTACGCCGTGCTGTATCGATTCCATAAAGGCAGGGATGCGTAATCGGTGGAGATGTGACACGCATATGAACTTCGGTGGCCCCAGCAGCCTTAATTATTTCCACAATCCGACCACTGGTTGTACCGCGTACAATTGAATCATCAACCAAAATTACTCGTTTCCCCTCAACTGCTTTTCTTACAACACTTAGTTTCATCCGAACACCTTTACGTCGCAGCTCCTGGTTTGGCTGAATAAAAGTTCGCCCTACATAACGGTTTTTCATCATACCCATTTCATAAGGCAAACCGCTTTCCTCTGCAAATCCAATCGCCGCCGCCAGACCGGAATCAGGAACCCCAATCACCACATCAGCTTCTGTTGGAACTTCGCGGCATATTTGACGCCCCATTTCTTTGCGTACATTGTGCACGCTGATTCCGTCGATTTCACTGTCCGGACGGGCGAAGTAAATATATTCAAAAGAACAAATCGAACGTGAGCTTGGTTGCATGAATGATTGTGAATGCAATCCCTCTGTGTCAATCACCAACATTTCACCGGGTTCAATTTCCCGGACAAATTCTGCTCCACATACATCCAGCGCGCAAGTTTCGGAAGCCACCACCCAACCCTCATCCAGCTTACCTAGGGCGAGTGGATGAAAAGCTCGTGGATCCTGTGCAGCTACCAGTTGAGTTTCAGTCATAAAAAGCAGAGCATACGCACCTTCAATCACACGCAACGCATCTGGAATCGCCTGCTCAATGGGTGGTCCGGAACGTGCGATGAGATGTGGAATAACTTCAGTATCACTGTTTGTCTGATAAATAGAACCTTGCCTTTCCAACTGATTTCGCAAGCGTTTAGCATTAACCAGATTTCCGTTGTGCGCCACTGCGACTCGTCCTCCGGTGTAACGAAACACAAGCGGTTGAGCGTTCAGCAAACCAGTGTCACCGGCTGTGGTGTAGCGTACATGCCCAATTCCAATGTGCCCTGCAAGCTGGAGATGTTGATCCTGCCCAAATGCTTCAGTCACCAGTCCTGTACCGCGATGCGTGTGAAATTTTTCTCCATCGGAAACACATATCCCAGCGCTTTCCTGACCTCGGTGCTGCAACGAATGCAATCCGAAATAGGTCAACTCTGCTGCCTGAGTATGATTAAAAACGCCGAAGATGCCGCACATGTAAAAGTTTGTTTAAGATGTTAAATAAATAATAATACTTTAGTATAATTTCCTAAAACAGTGTCATTTTTAAGCGAAGCGAGAAATCTTGTACAAAATACTGTACTAATATCATAAAGTTTTTTTACTTTTTGCAAGGCCGTAATAAATTACTATACTGAAATTTCCATTTCCCGCCCAATCGCATTTTTCCATAACTCTCGTAATGGATTCAATTCAGCTTGAATGACCGGAGTGCCGTTCAGTGAAATATCGAAGCATCCAGTACTGCCCCCACAGTTCGAACCGGAAGTTCCACTGGAAACCACTTTACCGATACGGGCACATGGTACACCCTTTTTCTGCATGACGACTTCTACCAACTCCGTATTATCAGGAGAAATACTCAGCAAAATTCGGGATTGAGACTCACTGAATAAAGCAATATCTGGACGTAAATCAATCTCCCAGTTTACTAATATTCCATAATTTTCTGTACATGAAGTCAACAATGCCACCGCCAAACCACCCTGAGAAAGATCATGTGCCGAAATCACAATTCCAGAATGAATTATTTCGAGTAATGTTTGCTGTAAAGTTTGCTCTTTATCCAAATCAAGTTTCGGAGGCATTCCCGTGATTTTACCCAACTGCATTTGCTGATAGGAACTTCCTCCCAACTCGTTTTTTGTATCTCCAAGCAAAAGCAAAACATCTCCTGAATTTTGAAAAAACTGAGTCGTTGTGTGGTCATTATTTTCAATCAAACCAACCACGCCGACCACCGGAGTCGGATAAATCGCTTCACCCTCGGTTTCGTTGTAGAGGCTGACATTCCCACCGGTAACAGGCAATTTCAGAAAATTACAAGTTTCAGCCATTCCGGAAACGGCTTGTTCGAGCTGCCAGAATATTTCAGGTTTTTCCGGATTTCCGAAATTCAGTCCGTCAGTAATTGCCAAGGGACGGGCACCTGAACAAACTACATTCCGTGCGGCTTCAGCTACCGCAATTTTACCTCCGGTTTTTGGATCAAGAAAAACATAACGGGAGTTGCCATCAATGCTCATGGCAAGAGCTTTGTCGGTACCTTCCACACGTACCACTCCCGCATCTGATCCGGGGCGCACCGATGTATTGGTACGTACCATACAATCATATTGCTGATAAACCCATGATTTTGAAGCTAATTCAGGAGTTTGAATCAGCTGCTGAAAAACGATTTGCAGATTTTCCGGAACGCTCCAAGTTATTGCGGTTTGCTGTTGCCGCTCAACAACTTCTTGCGGCATTTTTGATTCACGCTGATAAACCGGACTTGCGCCGCAAACTGTATTCAAAGGCAATTCTGCAACCTTTTCTCCGTGATGTTTGAGTCGCAAAACTTGTTCTTCAATCACATGTCCAACTGCGACAGCCGGAACATTCCACTTTTTGAAAATCGCGAAAACCTCCTCTTCACGTCCTGGATTGGTCACAAACAACATTCTTTCCTGTGATTCAGAAAGCATGATTTCATAAGCAGACATATTTTCTGCACGCTGCGGTACCAAATTCAAATTCAGCTCCATTCCCACACCGCCTTTGTCAGCCATTTCGGTGCTGGAGCAAGTCAGACCCGCAGCTCCCATATCCTGCACGCTGTATATCGCGCCGCTTTCGTAAACTTCCAAACATGCTTCAATCAGTAATTTTCCCATGAACGGATCACCAACCTGTACCGCTGTACGTTTAGCATCAGATTCTTCATTGAGTTCTTCCGACGCAAATGTTGCTCCATGAATACCATCACGTCCGGTCGCTAAGCCTACATAAATTACTGAATTTCCAATACCTTCAGCTCTACCGTGCTGAAGTTGATCGTGGCGTAAAATGCCTACACCCATTACGTTGACTAATGGGTTACCTGTATAGCATTCATCAAAACAAACTTCGCCTCCTACTGTTGGAACACCGATGCAATTGCCGTATCCGGCTATTCCCGCCACTACATTTCCAAAAAGATAGCGTGTCCGGCTGATAATCTTTTTGTCTGCTTCACTGTCTGAAAGCGGACCGAAACGCAATGAATTGAGTACCGCCACCGGCCGGGCGCCCATCGAAAATATATCCCGTAAAATCCCACCAACTCCAGTTGCCGCACCCTGATACGGTTCGATTGCCGAAGGGTGATTATGGCTTTCGACTTTGAAAACCACTGCATATCCGTCACCAATATCGACGACCCCCGCGCCTTCTCCTGGTCCCTGCAGCACTTTCGGACCATCAACCGGAAAACGTGAAAGGAGCAATTTTGAATTTTTGTAGGAACAATGTTCTGACCACATCACGCCAAAAATGCCGGTTTCAGTTAGATTGGGACGTCGCCCCAGCAATTCGACAACGAGCGAGTATTCGTCATCGTTGAGCCCCATTTGTTTGTATACTTTTTTGCAGTGGATTTGATCCGGGGTGGGTTCGTCGGTGTGCATCAGGTGTATTAAATTACAGTTTCAATTTTGATCTCTTGTTTTGACAAAATTTTTGACACATACATCACACATTTTCTAACTCAGTACCTTAGTTCCTCATAGATTCAAATAGAATTCTACCATCCGAACTTCCCATCCAATCAGCCATGGCTCGTTCCGGATGCGGCATCATACCCAAGACATTACCCGCTTCATTTGTGATCCCTGCAATATTGGCTACTGAACCGTTTGGATTGTCACCTGAATAACGAAAAACGATCTGTCCGTTATCTTCCAGTTTATGCAAAGTATCAGAATCGCAAATGTAGTTGCCTTCCCCGTGTGCAATCTCTAAACGTACATGAGTGCTAGTCCTTCCAACGTATCCTGACGTGAAGGGAGTTGCTGTGTTTGAGACTTCCAGGTTAACGGTCCTACAAATGAATCGGAGTCCAGAATTGCGGTGCAGTGCGCCCGGTAACAGACCGCATTCAGTAAGAATTTGGAATCCGTTGCAAATGCCGAGCACACGGGTTCCTGAGTCTGCGGCACGCTGCAAAGCCTTCAGAATCGGAGCGCGTGCAGCGAGTGCTCCTGCTCTCAGAGCATCACCATAAGAAAATCCTCCCGGAACCAAAATTGCGTCAAAACCATCAAGTGATTTACTGGTGTACCACACATATTCAGCCTGGATTCCTTCTATGTAATTGGCGGCTTTATAAAGATCATAATCACAGTTTGAACCAGGAAAAACTATAACCGCACAACGCATCAATCCTCCACTATTTCAAAGCTGTAATCTTCAATCACAGAATTGACAAGCAGTGCCTCACACATTTCCTTCAGCCGAGATTCAGCTTTTTGAGAATCGCTTTCTTCCAGCCAGACTTCGATCGATTTTCCGATGCGTACATTTTGTGCTTCTGGAAACCCAAGTGTTTGTAATGAATGCAGCACAGCCTGACCCTGTGGGTCCAGAACATCTTGTTTCAGAGAAACAGTAACAATTCCTTTAAGCATGTAAGTGGAAAGTGAATGAGTTTTTTAGCTGGAATTTAATCGTCGTAAAACCTCAGCATAGGCTTCAGTTACACCACCAAGGTCGCGGCGAAAACGGTCTTTGTCCAGTTTTTCACTAGTTTCTGCATCCCAAAATCGACAGGTGTCCGGAGATATTTCATCAGCCAGCAATAAATTACCTGAAGGATCACGCCCGAATTCCAGCTTGAAATCAACCAGTAATAAGCCCCGAGGTAACAATAATTTCAGTAAACAGTCATTAACCTTTAAGGCTCGTTTTCGCAATTCATTTAATTCTTCATCTGTTGCTAATCCGAGCGTGTGGATATGAACATCAGCCAACAATGGATCACCCAATTCATCGTTCTTGTAATAAAATTCGACTATCGGTTCCGGAAGTTTTCGGCCTTCTTCCCAGCCGAGGCGCTTACTCAATGAACCCGCTGAAAAATTTCTAGTCACAACTTCCAGGGGAATAATTTCCACGCGCTTCACCAATTGTTCAGTGTTAGAAATTTTTCTAACAAAGTGACTCGCTATTCCCTGCTCAGCCAGATAGTTGAAGAAGAAAGTAGTAATTTCATTATTGAGCTGTCCTTTGCCTTCCAGTTTTTCAAATTTTTCACCATTGAACGCAGTAGTATCGTTTTTATAGACAACTCGTACAATGTTTGGATCATCTGAAGAAAATATTTTTTTAGCTTTGCCTTCGTAGAGCAGAGTCTCGGACATGGTTATTTATGATTTATTGTCAGCCTCTAAAAGTGCTAAAGATTCTGAAATAAAATACGTGTTTCTGCAATTATTGATAGCTAAATATTACAGCATTTTGTATAACAAAGCCTCATCCCAAATACCCAGTTTGACCAGATTTTCCAGTAGAGATTCCGGTGAGTCTGCCGTTAAATTTAAGTGCCCCATTTTGCGGCCCGGACGACATTCTTGCTTTCCGTAAAGATGCAATTTTGCTTCTGGAGGCAAGTCTTTTAATCTTTTCAGTAGCAAGGGTAAGTGCTCACCCAAAATATTGAGCATTATGGCAGGTTTATACATTTCCGTAGAGCCCAGCGGGTAATTTGTAATCGCCTTTAAATGCTGTTCAAACTGAGAAGTTGCGCAATCGTTTAGAGTAAAATGTCCTGAATTGTGTGGGCGAGGAGCCAACTCATTCACCACCAGATTTCCGTCAGGCAAAACGAACATTTCCACAGCAAGTACACCAACAAGTTCCAATCCTTCTGCAATTTGTTTTGCTAATAATTGTGCCTGTTCGCGTACTCTGGAATCTAACCTAGCAGGTATTCGGCTGATGGTCAGTATATTTTTTTCATGAACATTTTCTGCAACCGGAAAACAACTAATTTCACCCAGACGATTCCGTGCAACAATCACTGATACTTCTCTTTCAAACGAGACAAATTGTTCTGCAACAATTTCTGTTTTTGTACTATATAGAGTGGAAAATGCTTCAGGAATTTGTTCTACTTTAGAAATACGAACTTGCCCCTTGCCATCGTATCCGCCGGTAACGGTTTTCAGCATCAGTTCGCCAAGCGATTTCAATGCCAGTGAAAGTTCGTTTTCTGTAGTGATTTTTTGGAAAGGAGCAACGGGAATATTAAGTCGTACAAGTGTTTTTTTTTCACGTAGACGATTTTGAGCAATCCGGAGTATTTCACTGCCTTGCGGAACATCCACTCTTTCCTCCAGCCAGGAAACCGCTTCTGCATCCACATTTTCAAACTCGTAGGTAACAAGCTGACATGAATCGGCTAATTTTGCCAGTGCTTCAGGGTCAGTGTAACTTGCAGTAATTTGTTCAGCTCCTGCTAGCGCAGCCGGGCATTCAGGATTTGGTTCGAGAACCATAAACCGAAAACCCATTGCATGACCGGCGAGTACCAGCATTTGTGCCAACTGTCCTCCACCAAGAAGGCCAATCGTTGCGCCGGGTTGCAAAGGTTCCGGATCTAAAATCATGGTAATTCTGCTTCCAGCACGGTTTTACGGACTCGTTCACGACGCCGAATCAAACGCTTGCGTAGTTCAGGATCATTATTTGCGAGAATTTGTGCGGCCAGCAGTCCGGCATTGTGCGCACCTGCACCTCCAATAGCAACCGTCGCAACTGGAACACCACGCGGCATTTGCACGATCGACAACAGCGAATCCTGTCCGTTTAGAGTGGAAGATTTTACCGGAACACCGATTACAGGAAGCAGAGTTTGAGCAGCAACCATTCCCGGAAGATGTGCTGCGCCACCGGCTCCAGCAATAATAATTTTCAGTCCCCGCTCTTCTGCCTGTGTCGCATAAGCAGACATCCATTCCGGAGTACGGTGGGCCGAAACTACACGTTTTTCATAGCTGACATTTAATTCGTCCAGCACTTCGCAGGCTTCCCTCATTGTTTCCCAATCGGTAATACTGCCCATGATAACGCCAACCAAAGGATAATTCACTTTTTTTTGTGACATTTTATATTATGTAAAATAATTTATAAACCATAGTGTTCTGCTAAACGCATAAATCCAGGACGGGAATTTTCGATTGTTTCCTGAGTACAACAAAGCGAAATTCGAAAATGTCCCGGCCCCCCAAAACCGGTTCCAGGTACAAGTAAAATGTTTTCCTGCTGTGCCCGTTTCACGAATGAAACATCATCAGAATCAGGTGATTTAGGAAAAATGTAAAATGCACCCTGAGGTTTGACAGCCTCAAAGCCGAGGTCTGTAATCATTGACATTATTTTGTCACGGGATCGTTCGTAAACTGAGATATCAACCCTAGCTTTTCCAAGCAGAGGCAATATTTTTTGCATCATCGCAGGTGCATTGACAAAACCAAGAATACGATTGCAAAGTACTAGTGCTGCACTTAACTCTTCTCGTTCAATAATGTCCGGATGAATAGCAATATAACCTATTCTCTCACCGGGAAGTCCCAGATCTTTGGAGTGTGAATTAACTAAAATTGAATTTGGATAGCTCAGAAATACGTTACAGTTAGTTAACCCATCATATACCAGATAGCGGTAAATATCATCTGAGACCAAATAAATCGGATGACCATATTCCTTCTCTTTGTGAAGCAGCAACTGCCCTAATTTATCCAATGTTTCCTGTGAATAAACTGCACCGGTGGGATTGTTAGGACTGTTGATAATTACAATTTTTATACGTTCACTTAAGCTTACTTCGATGGAGTTTAGATCCGGTTGAAATTCCGCAGTAGTTTGTGCTGTTTTCAGGCAGCCACCGTGATTTTGAGCATATGCGCCGTATTCTACAAAATACGGTGCAAGAGCCAACACTTCATCACCCGGCTCAAGCAGGGCTTTGAAGACCACATTCAGGCCGCCTCCTGCTCCAACGCACATGACCACATCTTCACTTTCAAAAGGATGACCGGTTTCATCCTGCATTACGCCAGCAACGTATTCCCGGGTTTCCGTAAATCCGGCATTTGGCATATAGCGGTGCATTCCCGGTTCCGGATTTTCCAAAAGTTGCCTTAATTTGACATGTACTTCTTCCGGAGGTTCAATGATGGGGTTTCCCAGGGAAAAATCAAACACATTTTCTGAACCATGCTCTGCTTTTAGAAGTGCTCCTTCTTCAAACATTTGACGAATCCACGAGCCTTTCTCCATGGATTGCCGAATCGATTTTGCTATTGACATTAGGTCACTACCTGTTTGAAAAAACAGTTTTGATAAATTTTTTGGAAGACGAGTAATTTTGGAGTTTCTGCAATAACAGGTGTGCCAGATTCTGCAGGACACTGTCAAGAAGTATAATCTCAGGTAAAGAGATTTTTAATAGATTTGACAAATTTATCACGAATCGGATTGCTTTCGTCGTCACAGCAATCATCGAATTCATTCAACAATTCTATTTGACGTTCAGACAGTTTGGTCGGAGTTTCTACAACAATTCTGACGTGCAAATCACCACGTCCGCCACCTCTCAGCTGTGCTATTCCCTGGTTTTTGAGACGAAAAATTTTGTGAGTTTGAGTACCTGTAGGAATTTTAAGCCTTGCTTTTCCTTCCAAAGTAGGAACTTCCAGGTCAGTACCAAGTGTTGCTTGAGTAAAACTAATTGGGACTTCGCAAAAGATATCTGCACCGTCTCTCTCAAAAATAGAGTGATCTTTTACACTCAAAACTATGTAAAGATCCCCGCTAGATCCGCTATTTACTCCATGCTCACCTTCACCGGTAAGCTTAATCCTGGATCCACTGGAAACACCGGCAGGAATGTTTACCCTTATACGTTTTGTTTTTGAAACCCGGGTACGTCCTTGACAGGTTTTACATGGATTGGAAATGGTTTTGCCGCGCCCCCTACAACTGCTGCAGGTTGTTGCTACACTAAAAAAACCCTGTTGGACTCGTTGTTGACCTGTCCCACCGCAGGTACCGCAAATTTTTATATCTTTTTCAGATTCTGCGCCAAGACCACTGCATGAATCACAAGTTTCCATGCGTGGAACATCAATCTCTTTTGACGAACCAAATACGGCATCTTCAAAAGAAATTTCCATATTATACTGTAAATCTGAACCACGCTCACCGCGACTTGTTGAGTCCCCAGGAGAGCCACTGAAAAAATCGCTGAAAATATCTCCGAAAACATCCCCAAATCCGTTCCCTCCAGCAGCACCAGATCCTCTCATTCCACTGCCCATACCTTCAGCAGCATGGCCGAATTGATCATAACGTGATCTTTTTTCTTTGTCTCCAAGCACCTCAAATGCCTCTGATGCTTCTTTGAATTTATCTTCAGATTTATTATCTCCCGGATTACGATCTGGATGATGTTTCATTGCGACCTTACGGTACGCTTTTTTTAGTTCGTCTGAAGAAGCATTCTGGGATACACCCAACACCTCATAATAATCGCGTTTTGCCATTTAAAGTCCCAAATACCAAGTACAAAGTACCAAGTTCAAAATCTTAAGTTACAAAATTCAAGTTCCAAGCTCATCGAACATTGTCACCATACTGCCTGCTACTTGTCACTTTTTTTTACTTCTTCAAAATCGGCATCAACTATGTCGTCATCGTCTTTGCCTGATTTCTCATCATTTCCGGATGCATCCTCGCTTCCTTCTCCAGAACCATCTCCCTGCTCTTCTGCTTGCTGACTGTATAATAATTCAGCCATTTTGTGTGATGCCTGAGTCAGCGCCTCAAGATCACTCTTTATGGCTTCAATATCATCTGTCTCCATACTCTTCTTAAGCTGCTCGCTACAGGCTTCAATCTTAGTTTTATCTTCTTCCGGCAACTTGTCTCCGAGATCACTTATAGATTTTTCTGTACTGTAAATCAATGTTTCCGCCTGATTTTTTACTTCAACACTTTCTCGTTTTGCTTTATCTTCATCTGCAAACTGCTCTGCATCATTTATCATTTTTTCAACATCTTCTTCCGAGAGACCTCCTGAAGATTCAATTTTAATAGCCTGTTCTTTCCCTGTTCCCAAATCTTTAGCACTGACGTGTACAATTCCGTTTGCATCAATGTCGAAGGTCACCTCAATTTGAGGAATACCCCTTGGTGCAGGAGGAATACCGACCAGCTCAAAACGTCCCAGTGTCTTATTATCAGTAGACATTTCTCGCTCGCCCTGCAGGACATGAATACTAACCGCTGGCTGGTTGTCTGCGGCAGTAGAGAAAGTCTGACTTTTTCTGGTAGGAATGGTGGTGTTACGTTCAATAAGTTTCGTCATAACACTACCAAGAGTTTCAATTCCAAGCGAAAGAGGAGTAACGTCGAGAAGCAATACATCCTTCACATCACCGGTGAGAACACCAGCCTGAATAGAAGCGCCGATGGCCACAACTTCGTCTGGATTTACGCCTTTGTGCGGTTCTTTTCCAAAAAAATCTTTGACCATTTCCTGTACTTTAGGCATTCGCGTCATCCCGCCCACCAGAATTACTTCATTGATATCCTTTGCGGTACATCCTGCGTCTTTTAGTGCTTTGCGGCAAGGTTCTAGACAGCGATTAACCAGATCTTCCACTAGTGATTCAAATTTTGCCCGTGTTATTTTAAGATTCAGGTGTTTAGGACCAGATGCATCGGCCGTAATGAAGGGCAAATTAACATCTGTTTCAGAGCTGCTTGACAATTCATGTTTGGCTTTTTCTGCAGTTTCTCTGAGTCGTTGAAGAGCCATTTTATCTTCGCGCAAATCGATTCCGTTATCTTTTTTAAACTCATCTGCAAAATAACTTATCAGCCGGTTATCAAAGTCATCGCCGCCAAGAAATGTGTCGCCATTGGTAGCTTTCACGTCAAAAACTCCTTCTCCAATTTCCAAAATAGAAACATCAAAAGTACCACCACCTAAATCAAAGACTGCTATTTTTTCGTCATTTTTTTTATCCAAACCATAAGCCATTGCAGCTGCCGTAGGCTCATTAATGATACGCAGTACATCGAGTCCAGCTATTTTTCCTGAATCCTTGGTTGCTTGACGTTGGGCATCACTGAAATATGCCGGTACAGTAATAACAGCTTCTTTTACTGATTCACCCAAATATTCTTCTGCAGTCTGTTTCATTTTTTGTAATATGGAAGCAGAAATTTCCTGAGGAGAATAATTTTTATCATCCACTTTGACATATGCTAAATTTTGATTTCCTTTAACAACTTCATAAGACACCATCTTTTTCGTATGCTTAACTTCTGCTGATTTAAATTCCTGCCCAACCAAACGCTTGATGGAATAGATTGTTCGCAAAGGATTTGTAACAGCTTGTCTTTTTGCCACCTGTCCTACCAAACGTTCTCCTTCATCATTGAAAGCAACCATCGACGGTGTAGTACGTGTTCCTTCAGAATTAGAAATGACCTTCGGTTCCCCTCCCTCCATGATGCTGACACATGAATTTGTAGTTCCTAAATCTATGCCAATGACTTTACCCATAATTTTTCTCCTTGTTCTTTAATTAATACTTACCCTGGTAAAACTTACTCATTAATTACGAGGGGATTCCGTTTAACTTTTACTAAAAAATTCCAGTTTAATAACTCAATTTTTTCCTGATACCCTGACCATGGCAGGGCGAATGATGCGATCATGCAGGAGGTATCCTCCCAGACATTCCTCCACAATATGATTTTCTGGAACAGAATCTGACTCAACAACACCAACTGCCTGGTGGAAATTGGGATCAAAGACTTCTCCAATTGTATCAACTCTGGACACCCCAAATTTTTCAAAAACTTCATGGGTCATTTTATTGACCATCTCCAGTCCCTCTATCATACTGTCAACATCATTATTTTCACTTTTTGCATGAGAGATAGCCCGTTCAAGATTATCCAGAGACGGTAAAAGTTCTTTAATAAAATCGAGATTAAAATACTTCAAGCGATCAGAGCTTTCTCGAATCATACGCTTTTTATAGTTTTCAAACTCTGCATTTACTCTCAGGAAGCGGTCTTCCATATTCTGTGCACGAATACGTTCCTTTTCCAAAAGATCTTCTTCAACAGATGCAGTTTCATTATTATCTGCGGAAGTGTCGGAAATTTCTGTAGCAGTCACTTCTTCAATATTTCCATTCGCTTTTTCTTTTTTGAGTTTATTTGTTTTCTGCTTTTTCACGGCAGTTTCTTTCAATTTTCTTGCACTCATAACATCTATGTTTCAGATTCAGTCGTAAGATCGTTCGGTTATAGTTTCAGACAAAATTTTGGCAGTATATTCCACTACAGAAATTATCTTTTTATAATCCATACTTGTGGGGCCAACAACTCCGATGGAACCTAAAACATTTTGATTGTTCCTGTAACTAGTCATGATTAGTGAACAACCGTGCAATTGTTCAAAGTCGTTTTCAATGCCAATAAAAATATGAACACCTTTTTCCCTCATTGAATCATCAAGGATTTTCATTATTTCGCTTTTCTGATTAAAAGCGTCAATTAAAGATCGTAATGAGGACTTCTCATCAAAATGTGGGTCCAGCAACAGGTTCATCTGTCCGTCTATCAACATTTCGCCTGGATTATTTAGTTCAAAAGCTTTTTTACCCAGACGAACTGCTTGAGCTAAAAGATCGTGGTAGCGGTTTCGATCATCCACCAGGTATTGGTGTATCTTTTCTCTAATTTCCTGCATAGAATGATTTTTAAATTTGTCATTCAGGAATGAGGCTACTGAGTTAAGAAAATCTTGTGTATGGCTGTCCGTGACAAAAATAATCTTGTCACGGACCACACCTGCTTTAGTGACTAAAATCACTAAAATTCTGTCTTCACTAATTTTAATTAATTCAATCCGCTGCAGACGACTGACAGAAGCCTTAGGTGTACTCACTACACAGGCAAATTTGGTGAGATCTGCCAACAAATGAACTGCCTCTGCCAAAATTCCTTCCACCTGCATTCCCTGTTCGGTGGAAACCAGAGTAATTTTTTGTTTAATTTGTTCAGGAACACTGCTTGGTGTAGACAAGGAATTGACGTAAAATCTGTAGGCTTTATCGGTAGGTACACGTCCTGCAGAGGTATGGGTCTGAATCAGAAAGCCCATTTCTGCAAGATCCGACATAATGTTGCGAATCGTAGCGGGTGAAAGTTGGACTCCAAGCGATTTTGAAAGTGTACGTGAACCGATTGGCTCTGAAGATTGAATGTAATTTTCTATGATGCTATTAAGCACTAACTGTGCACGTTCATTTAAAACCATGTCTTCCAGTAATCCACTTTTTCCGGTAACTGCAGCCTTTTTACTCAAATGTAAAACTCCATGCACATTGTTTTTTTAGCACTCATTAGATGGTAGTGCTAATAATTTAACAATTATTAGAGGCATAAGTCAAGCGAAAGATAAAACATGAATATATTAAGAGAATATTTGTCAGTTAAGTCAGGAAGGAAGAAAAAACGACACTGGTGAATATTCTAAATAATGATATACCAGCATCCAAAAATATTTATAAGTTATTTCTCAACTTGCGGGATTCCAAAAACAAGTCTATGATGCCTCGGTATTTTTGTTCAAGTTCGTCTTGTTCTCTAAATGATTGATTTTTTACTAATTTTAATTTAGAGTCTTGTGTCTGGAAGGTGGAAATGTGTCTTAGAATCCAACCTTCCTTACTCAAATCTATAAAAAACATTTTTTTGGACTCACCTTCTTCTTGATTTGTGTAACTGAAACGTACCACTATTTGTCCACGCTGTTCTCCTGTCCAATAGTGTATAAACCCCAGTTCCGGATGTTCCAGATCTCCCTCAACAGCATTAGGCCAGTTTTCTTTTATTTTATCTTCTGAAATCTTATTCATTTTTTTTACACAAAAAGTAATTTTTGAGCACTCTTACGAGTCTCCGGATCAGAAAATCGATAGACTGCCCGGTCCATAAAATAATGCATAAATCCGCTTGCAAGGCCAATTCCCACTAGAAATCTTTCCCAAGACGAGTTTTGCAGCCATTCCATAAAAGAAGGGAAAAATTGTTCGCTGTAGCGTCCTCCAGCAGACACAGCTTCGATTTCCAGAAACGGAGTCATAAGAACAGAAAAAGTACAGAGGAGAAACAAAACCTTCCAGGGTTTCCAAAAAATATCAACTGAAGAGTCTCCTGTGAAGCCAATTTCTGGATTTGTTTTTAAAGTTGTATCATTTCCAGCCATATGAACCGTCAACCCCAAAGCGACCATCCAGTGCTGAAGTGTCCACAGCATAAAAAACTGAAATGGATTCAACTGATATGCTCCCATTACCATTACTCCTATTCCAAGTATATATAAAATTCGTGGAAGTCCAGAATCATGTAGAAACGCATTACGAATCATGAAAATAGTGATTCCTGCAACTAGCAAAGTTCCAAGTCGCAACAATAGTGGAATTCCTTCAAAAACCCAATCTCCTGTTAGCAAGGGCAAAAAATTCTTTTCCTGTAAAAACGACGTCCCATGCAACAGTTCGGCAATCAAAACCAAACCGCCTCCAACTCCCCAACAATACCACCTATCCCGCTTATTGAACAATGGTGCAGATTTGGAATTCCAGCGGTGATGATATAGTCGAAGGAGACCGTAGTGCTGTGCCGCAAAGTGATGCATTCCCCAAGCGAAGTCCAGTAAAATCATTCCTAATATTCTTACAGAAACCGGGACCGGTAAAACCGACTCAGGAATAAAAAGCACAGCAAAAACAAACGATACAAGTAGAAGTGGAATAAACACGAAACGCACCTGCTGATTTTTGAGAAGAGGATGGTAAGCCTGTGTTCTCCATGCCAAATAAAATGAACTGAAGCGGTGTGAAATCCAGAAAAGGAATACACCTGCGGCATAAAACATTTCCTGTACATGCAAGTCACTGGTCATGAGCATCAGTAAGGTCAACCATAGTCCTGAGTGCAGCCAGAATACATCCCAGGCAGGTGACCTGACCCAGCTATTTCCTTTAACACCTACTGTCAGACTTAGGGGGAATTGACAAATTTTTCTGAATAATGATAATCCCACTGATTCATGCAAAAGAATAAAATTTCAAATTACAGTTATAGTAATGAGTTACACCTGAGTATCTCATATTTACCATGTTGTCTCAAGTGCTGAACTTTGATGCATGGAAGATCTCAAAAGTGTCAAACTCTCGAACATAAACCTCAAAATTTATGAAAACACTTAAATGTACTGCTGCTACCATCACACGAATGAAAACAGCGGCATTTAAAAGCAATACGACAAATAGTTTCCAACTTAAACCGATTTTAACCATCATCTATTCCAACAGGCAATTCTGATATTAAACTGAAATGTAATTATTACTACAGTAAGTGTAACATGAAAATGTGAAGTAAATTTGAAGATCTAAAATAACTTGCGAATGCCAGTTTTTTTTAGCATGCTTGCTTTCAGTTTTTTTATACATTTTGAAAAATATTATGCATCATTATTTTGCTTACGGATCCAACATGAGTGCCAGACGTATCCGGCACAGAATAGGCTGGGCACCTTCTAGAATTGCAACAATTTTACATGATTACCAACTCGCTTTTGACAAACAGTCCAATGATGGAGGAAAAGCGAACATTCAATTCTCTTCCGGAAATAATGTGGAAGGTGTTCTCTATTTTGTTAAAGAGGAAGATCTAGTGGTGTTGGATAAATACGAAGGTGTAGCTGACCAGCAGTACGTTCGTCATGAAATAGAAGTCCAGGATCGCGCCGGCCACCTGATGCCGGCTGTGGCATATGTTGCCCTCAATACAGGAAAAGAATCTCGTCCAACCAGAGAATACCTGAATTTTCTACTTGAAGGTGAACATCTGCTAAGTCCAGAATATGTCACAAAACTTGAAGAAATTGCGACTCTCTAAAGACATATTTTGGTAGAATCCAGTCTTGATTCGTGTGAACTTGACTCTAAGTAGTATGCTAGAAACTTTGGACAAAAAAACCATTAGCTATTGAAAGCGGTTTGGATGATAAGTCTGATCCCATTCACATCGTTCATCCCAATCATTGCGTGAGGCACATACTGTAGGAGGCGGACGATAAATACAGTAATAGTTTTTTCCTCCAGGAAGATCAGTTACTATTGGCACTTTATAAGTCTTACCATCCTCAAAGGTTGCCCAAAATCCCCAGGAAGTTGTCCTAATCCTTCTGAGTTTAACTCGGCGTGAAGGTGAAATGTACTGATAATAAGGATCAGAATACACCAATGCGCATAGTTCAAGTACTCTTTGCTGATTACCTGTAGGATAAGAATAGTTGGGACCAATCTCCTTACTACTACAGGCTCCAAGTCCAATTCCCAAAAACAGCACTACTACAAAATAATGAAAATTGTAAATTCGTAAAATAAATTTCAATTCAACATTAACATTTTTCTTTAGTATCAACATGTTTCCGTGTTCACACACTGAATTTATTTTAATTTTATAATACGGAACAGTAGTCATCAGAATTAATAATAATCTGTCCGGAAAACTGGTTGAAACAATTCCTTTCTGTGGGCACAAATTGGATCCGCACTACAGGAAGAACATTCTGGTTCACTCATTTCCGGACATCTTTTGCGTGAAAAAAAGAAATATTCATCTACTGTTGCCATCGTTCGTCCAGAAAGATCCGGAAGTTTCTCTACTGCCTGATAAGCAGCAAAGCGGATCTCCCTCTCTTCACTTGCAGATACCAACTCTCTTCTTTCCAGTTTTTCACGTAATATTTTATCTCTCACGTCCAGCATCCCCATCCGCAGATTTGATCTCATGCAGTGGTAATCTACAATCGGCGGAAGTGATTCCATCTTTCCAAATTCAAAATATTTTTCCGGTCGATTGTTTAGAATCATCGCCAGCAAAGCACTCTTTTTACGTAAAGGGTCTTCACGATAACCCCCGACGTGATCCAGTTTAGCCAGGAAAGTTGCCAGGGGACGTTTAGATTTAGAAGCTGATTTTAAAATACTTTGAGGGGTCCAACCAAGTTCAAGCATGGTTTTACCGTAACGCTTAGCTGCATCCAGATGAAGTTCCAGAACCGGCATAACATCTTCTTTATTGTCTGAAAGGAATAATTGGCGAAGCTCATTTAATGTCAACTCCGCCTGCCGTTCTGCTAAAAAAAAGTTTGGATCCTCATCCAGCTTTTGTTTGTAGGCCATAAAAAGATAAAAAGCACCTTTCAGTTCATTTCCGCCGATTTTACTTATTAACGGTAAATGGTAATGCTTTTCTTTGCTGGACCAAAAACTAAACTGCTGCAGTACAGTGACAAAAAAATATTCTACTGTCAATGGATGAGTAAGAGGGGGCAGTGTGAAATCAATGAAATTATATGGCTTTTCCGCTTCAAATTCGGAAATCAGTTTTGCCGTTTGTTGAACTTTATCATGATTTACAAGCACACGAGCATTGATATTATTTGTTCTTATTTTTGATTTTATATATAGTTTTTCAGGACCAACTGCTTTAATTACTTCAGAAGCCAATACAGAGGCAGACATTGCTGCTTTTACAGGATGCTCACCCTGTGCAATTCCTGATATTGTTGCTCCACAAAATGCATCTCCTGCACCTGTAGGGTCTAACACATTTACTTGTTTTGGATCCAACAGATATTGATAATCACCAAGAAAAACAGAGGCTCCATTTTTGCCTTTTGTAACAAAAATATGTTTTCCGGTTGCGCACCTGAATTCAGTGTTTTTAGGAAAAACTGCATTAGCTTCTTCCTCATTCATGAAAAAAATATCTGAAGCCTGAATAACATCTTTTACCAACTCAGGTCCCTGTTCAATCAAGGGTTTACCAGTTCCTGCCGAAATAAGTTCAGCATTCCGTTTACGACAAATATTGATAAATTCCAATTGCTTGATTGTATTTCCCAAAGGGACAAGATGCACCAGATCATATTCAGAAAAATCATCTGGCAAATCTTCTACTGTCATCGCTCCTTCCGCTCCAAAAAATGAGCGTTTATAATTTGTTT
>Ga0209709_10001764_pt1 | contig 19600 bp, 20 predicted proteins | sample ArcticOcean_MG_C_2_FD_187435 | JGI IMG/M metagenome (GOLD analysis project Ga0209709, IMG submission 187435) | Marine microbial communities from western Arctic Ocean - ArcticOcean_MG_CB4_136 (SPAdes) (version 2) | ecosystem: Environmental > Aquatic > Marine > Oceanic | place: Arctic Ocean... | reverse complement strand
AAGGTGAAGCAGTAGGGAAACCCAAAAGAAGTTTCAACATGTTAAGTGTAGTTCGCTCCATATTCTGAGCATAACGCAATTGACTTTCAACACTAGAAAGCGTAAGACGAAGTTGCTCAACACTTTGTTCTTCATCAAAACCATTTTTAAAAAGCTGAATTAATTCGGTCAGGTTATTATTTAAATTATCTCTATTTTTTTCTAAAAAGCCAACATTTGCTCTTACTAACAAAACAGAAAAATAACTGTTGACTATGTTTTTCCGAATTTCAAGGACTGTTTTCTCTAAAATGTTTTTTGAAGCATCAAGATAAACTTTAGTTGCTTCTATTCCAACAACATAGGAACCATCAAAAATTAATTGATTTAATGTTATCCCAGCTGACATAGTTTGAGGAGTTCCAAATTGAACTTCCGCAAATTCCCCATCATTACCACCAAAAAATTGAGCGGGTATTAGAGAAGTAGGTAACTCAATAAAGTTTTGGTAATCAGCTCTAGCGCTTAATTGAGGTAATCCTGTTGCTATGGTTTTCCATTTTTCTTTGTATGCCTTTTGGACCTCTAAGTTTGCATTAATTATGTTTCGGTTGTTTTCCAACCCAAATTCAATGGCCTCCTCTAAGGTAACTGCTTCAGGAAAATCTTGAGCTTGCATGACACTTAGGCCAAAAAACAGGACTTGAAGAATGGTTATTTTTTTGATCATAAATTCATTTCTTTTTTATAAAATTCTAACTTTCTAATCCCCTCAATAGTGCATAATGCACGAAGGTGGTATTCTGAAAAATTTAGAAGTAAATCTTCAATTTTATAGGTTTCGATTGGGAATAGCTCGATGTCTGTAATACCACGAATTCCATTAAAGAAAATCCTAATTACAAAATCTACATTTATATCCTTTCTAAATAGTCCAGTTTGAATCCCTTCGTAAATACTATTTGAAAACAGCCCACTTAGTGCATTAAATTCTTTTTCTTTTAATTTTGAGTATAGTGAAGGGTAATATTTTTGTAGTTGGTATTGAGGAGATTTTTTTTCACTTGACAAATGATTTAGTGCCTCTTTTTTTATTTGATATAGCTCTATGATAGGGTCTTTAGATTGTTTTGATATAGTATTGATTCTTTTTATTATTCCATCCAAATGATTCAAAGCACTTTGCTCAACTAATTGATCTTTTGTGGGAAAGTGAACGTAAATTGTTTTTTTTGAGACCCCCATGTGTTTGGCAATGTCATCCATGGTTACACTTTTAAACCCATATTGTAAAAAAAGCTGAATCGATTGATCCACAATCTTTTTTTTCATTGCCTAATTTTTGGCAAATATATGAAAGGAAACTTTATAAACAAAAAAAGTTTCTTCCGTTTTTATAGCTTTAATATTCCGTTAAAATCATATTTTTAAAAAAAAAATAATGGAATCACTTTCCAAATATCAAATATTGTTTAATGATTATCTTGAAACCAATAAGCAAAAGCCTTCACCTCATGGGCTTTATGCTCCCATAGAATATATATTAAGTTTGGGCGGAAAGCGATTACGTCCTTTATTAGCTCTTATGGCTACTGAAGCTTTTGGAAATAAGCCAGAAGAGGCATTACCCGCTGCTCTTTCTGTGGAGGTCTTTCACAACTTCACGTTAATACATGATGATATTATGGATCAAGCCCCCATTAGAAGAGGCGCTCCTAGTGTACATAATAAATGGAATGAAAATACCGGAATTCTTTCAGGTGATGCAATGTTAATTCAAGCCTATCAGTGTTTAGAGCCATATCAAAATGATCTTTTTGTTAAACTGATCAAACATACTAGTAAAACGGCTTTAGAAGTTTGTGAAGGACAACAGTATGATATGGATTTTGAAACTCAAAAAGATGTTTCAATTTCTGCTTATCTAGAAATGATTCGACTTAAAACAGCTGTTTTAGTTGGTCATTCGTTAAAAATAGGTGCATGGATTGGGAATGCTTCCGATCAAGAGGCACAATTACTATATGATTTTGGTGTTTTATTAGGAATGGCATTTCAAATCCAAGATGATTATTTAGACGCTTTTGGTGATCCAAAAGATTTTGGAAAACAAGTTGGAGGTGATATTCTTGAAAATAAAAAGACAATACTTTATCATGAAGTGATGAAAAGTGGAAATATTAAAGAAAAAAAAGAGCTTATTCAATGGTATGATACTACTGTAAAAAACAATCAAAAAGTAATAGCCGTAAAAGAGATATTTAAAAGTAGTGGCGCATCAATAGCCAGCCAAAAATTTGTTGCTTCTTATACGGAAGATGCATTTAAAAAACTCGAAAGCTTAATTATTTCTAAGCAAGGAAAAAAGCTGTTAATTGAGTTTGGTCAAAATTTGATGAATCGAAAATTCTAAAATAACCTTCTAATAAGAGCCATTAAAAACCAGCTAATTTGACGTAAAGAAAAAGAAGATGCAATTCTGAGCTCTTCAACAAAGCTTGTTTTTTCATCTAAAAAACGAAAAATTGTTAAAGGAGTATTTTTTTCAAACATACGTTCAAATAGTTTACTACCCTGGCTATTATATTTGAAAAGCACATCTAAAAAAAGAAGGTCATAAAATGAAAACCTATTTTTAATATTAAAACGATTCAATGGTTCTCCTGTTTTTAAAAAAGAAACAACTTTTGAGACATTACGAGTCGTATTCATAAAGGTAAACCCGGTACTGGCTTTAGTCCAACCTCCTGCAGTTCCAATATTTAGTAAAGAGGATGTATTAAATTGATCAAAAGGAAAGCTGCTCATAGGAATATTTCCTTGTTCTTTTTCTTTAATTTCATACTCTATGATTCCCTGATTTTTTAAATAGGATTGAATACCTTCTTCATATTCCTTTTTTTCTAAAAGATTTGCTGAAAAAAGTGTGTATTCTACAAGTGCATTTTTTGAGTCAAGAGGTAAAACATACAAAAATCGCGTTTCTTTTTTTTGCTCAATATTAAAATCCATAAATAAGATTTTATTGGGATCAAATTGTTCCAACTTTGTTTTAATAAACCACCCAATAAAATGCTGTTTTAATACAGGATATTTTTTTTGATTGTAAAGAGCAGTTGGATCAAATACACTGTTAAAAACATTTTTTGAACTAAAAAAACCTTTATTAGTTGATACTTTAGAGGTAATACCCTCATTGGTTATCGATGTTATTTTCGCAGATAAATACTGAATATTTTTTTGCCTTTCAATTTTTTCATGACAGGTTTTATAAAAGCCTTTTGAACGCAGCATCTTATATTGATATGGAGCTAATTCAAAGTCTAATGAAACTGAAGATGATAAGAAATTGGCAGTATCCCATTTTTTTTCTAATAGTCCCTCAAAAGCCCCTTCTTTTTTTTCCCAAAAGGACCATGTTCTGTCATTTGTATTTTTTAATTCCTTTTCAATTAAAAGAATGTTTTTTTTTGAAAAAAAAGGATCCTCACTCAAGGCATAAAGAAGTAAAAGTCCAGAACCGCCTCCTCCACATATAATGTAATCAAAAACTGGATTTTCCATAGACTTTAGTAAAAGTAATTAAAACAGTCTAAATTTTATTGAATTCCAAAGGAACTCTTTACTTTTACATAAAAGTAAATAAATTGGAAAAAATACTTGCATTTTTTGAAGGAATAGACCCTATATTAGCTGCGTTCTACGCAACCTTGTTTACTTGGGGACTTACTGCTCTTGGTGCTTCTTTAGTATTTTTTGTTAAAAGTATGAATCGTGCTCTTTTAGATGGTCTTTTAGGATTTACTGGGGGAGTAATGGTGGCAGCTAGTTTTTGGAGTTTACTTGCTCCAGGAATTGAAATGAGCCCGGGGGAAGGTTTCGTGAAAGTAATTCCAGCAGCATTTGGATTTGGACTGGGAGCATTATTTATTTTTGGTTTAGATAAAGTCTTACCCCATATTCATATAAATTTTAAAGAAAGTGAAGGGATCAAGACACCATGGCATAAAACAACTTTACTAGTTTTAGCAATTACCCTTCATAATATTCCAGAGGGTCTTGCAGTAGGTGTTCTTTTTGGAGGTGTTGCTGCTGGAATTCCTGAGGCCTCTATTGCCGGGGCAGTTGCTTTAGCAATAGGAATTGGAATTCAAAATTTTCCTGAAGGTTTGGCAGTCTCTATGCCTCTAAGAAGACAAGGAGTGAGTCGTTTTAAAAGTTTTTGGTATGGTCAACTCTCAGCAGTAGTTGAGCCAATAGCTGCTGTAATAGGTGCAGTTGCTGTTTCTTTTTTCACACCTATCCTTCCTTATGCACTAGCATTTGCAGCTGGAGCTATGATTTTTGTTGTGGTTGAAGAGGTTATTCCAGAAACCCAACAAGACAAACATACAGACATTGCCACTCTAGGATTTATTGGAGGCTTTATTGTAATGATGACCCTAGATGTTGCCCTAGGTTAATATTACGCTTCATCGAATGATTGCCAGCCTTGAGCAGTAAGCTCTATTTGTTGTCCAAGACCATTTATAAGTTGGCATCCTCCGCCCAAGTCACAAGCATGACCGATAATCGAAAGTAATGGATGATTTTTAATTTTATCAAACTCTTTTTGTGCAACTGTAAATAAAAGTTCATAATCTTCACCACCATTCAAAACAGCAGTAGTGGTGTTTAACTTAAACTCTTCACAAATTTTTATCACTTCGTGATCAATAGGTAGTTTTTCTTCAAAAAGATGAAACCCTACCTGTGATGCCTTTGACAGATGTAAAATTTCAGATGAGAGACCATCACTTATGTCAATCATTGAGGAAGGAGTGACGTCTAATTCTTTTAATAATTCAATCACATCTTTACGTGCTTCTGGTTTTAGTTGGCGTTCAATACTGTAGGCATAGTTACTTAGGTCAGGTTGGTTATTTGGATTTACTTTAAAAACGGCTTTTTCACGTTCTAGAATTTGTAATCCTGAGTAAGCTCCTCCTAAATCACCACTTACAACAAGTAAATCATTTTCTTTAGCTCCAGAGCGGCGAGAAATTTTTTCTTCCTTAACATTACCAATTGCAGTTACCGAAAGAGTGAGCCCCGAAGTACTACTGGAAGTATCTCCTCCAACAAGATCTACTTTATGATTTTTACATCCTAATAAAATGCCTGCATATAATTCATCTAGTGCCTCAAGGGTAAATCGATTGGAAACCGCAAGAGAAATTGTAATTTGAGTAGGCTGGGCATTCATTGCGTAGATGTCAGATAGATTTACCATAACTGCTTTATAACCCAAATGTTTTAGAGGCATATAGCTTAAATCAAAATGCACCCCTTCAATTAGAAGGTCAGTACTTACGACTGTCTTCCCCTGAGACAAATCTAAGATAGCAGCATCATCTCCAATTCCTAAAACACTAGATTTTTGGGTTAAATTAAAAGCTTTTGTTAAGTGATCTATTAAAGCAAACTCTCCTAAAGAGGAGATTGAAGTTTTGGAAGGATTTTTATTTTCTAACATATGGCAAAAGTACATATCCTAACCAAAAGGTTAAACTTTATTTTCTCTTATGTTTTTTACTTAGTTTTGAAAAAAAACATGAAACGATTCGTCTTATTTATCATAATACTCTTTTTTGTTTCTTGTAGTAAAACAGAAATAATAGAACCAATTTCTTCAGAAATTCCCGCTTCACAATTGCTTCCCGGCAATTCTTTGGGAAATAGTATCGGAAAAATTCCTTGTGAAAATGGGATGGCAGGAGTATACCCTTGTTTGGGATATGATCTTTTGTCTCGCATTTCCCTTGAAGAGTTAGGAAGTTCTTCAGGGAATGATAATTGGGGCTGGACAGATCCTGAAACAGGAAAGGAGTATGTAATTAGTGGTTTAGACGATGGAACTGCTTTTATAGATATTAGCAATCCTGAAGAACCCTTTTTTCTAGGAAAACTTTTAACCGCAACTGAAAATAGTAGTTGGAGGGATATTAAAGTATATAAAAATCACGCTTTTATAGTAAGCGAAGCTACTGATCATGGAATGCAAATTTTTGATTTAACTCAATTGAGGGATGTATCTTCTGTTCAAAACTTTACTGCAGATGCTCGTCTAACTTATTTTGGAAGTGCACATAATATTGCCATAAACGAAATTAGTGGTTTTGCTTATGTTATTGGGTCAAATCGTTTTCAAGGAGGGCCTATTTTTATTGACATTAATAATCCAAAGAATCCTAATGTTATAGGGGGCTATGCAGGAGCTTCGTACACTCATGATGCTCAAATAGTAAATTATCAAGGACCAGATGTTACTTTTCAAGGAAAGGAATTGTTTTTTGGAAGTAATAGTGATGGAGGGGATAATAATCAAGTAGTAATTGTAGATGTGACAGATAAGACAACCCCTCAATTCATAAACAGCATTACATATGAAAATGGGGGCTATACGCACCAGGGATATTTATCTGAAGACCACCAATATTTTTTTTTAGGGGATGAATTAGATGAGCTTCGTTTTGGGGCACCAACTTTAACACGAATTTTCGATATTTCTGATCTCATGAATCCTGAGTTGCATGTAAATTATTTTACAGGAGTTTATGCCATAGATCATAATGGATATGTTAAAGAAAATAACTTTTTTCTTGCAAGTTATACAGCTGGTTTACGTGTTTCAGATATTAGTGAAATTGACACTAAAAAAGTTTCAGAAGCTGGATTTTTTGATACCTATCCTGCAAATAATAATCCTTCTTTTGAGGGAGTTTGGAGTGTTTACCCTTTTTTTGAAAGTGGAGTAATTGCTTTAAATGATATTAATTCCGGTGTATTTTTAGTAAAAGCTTCTGAATAATGATAAAGCATCCTTCTCTTTTATTACTAATCATCATAATTGGCTGTACACCCACTTCTGAAAGTGACTGGCCCAATTTACCTGATATAAAAGGAGAGTGGAAATCTGTAAAGACCTATGGGGGAAGTTTAGAAGATGTTGCTCACGGAGTTATAACTACCTCTGATGGCGGGTTTGCGGTAGTTGGAAACACCAAAAGTACTGATGGTATTTTTAGCGCCAAAACAAGGATCGGGAGTGATTTATTTGTCATGAAATTTAGTGCTGATGTCGAAATTCAGTGGATGCAGACCTATGGGGGAAGTGATGATGATAGAGGATATGATATTGTTGAGCTAGGAAATGGGTATGCAATTATTGGGTATAGTAAAAGCTTTGATGGCGACGCATCATTAAATAAGGGCCAACACGATAACTGGCTTTTAAGAATAGATACTGGAGGAAATCTTTTGTGGGAAAAAAGCTTTGGTTTTTTAGGACACGACCATGCCTATAATATTATTAGCACTCAAGATGGGGGTCTTTTTTTTAATGGCTTTTTGGATATTACAGCTTCTGATGGTGATGGAATGGACGGAAAAAAATCAAATAAGAGACAAAAACACGGAGCAGGAGAATTTTGGTGTCATAAACTTGATGGTAATGGTATTTTGCAGTGGCGAAGGTATTTTGGTGGCACAAGTAATGACCGCTCTTATGATGCTATTGAAACACTTGAAGGAGATTTTGTGCTTGTAGGGTCTTCAGAAAGTCAAGATGTGGATGTATCTAATCCAAGAGGAAGCTACGATGCTTGGATCGTAAAAATAAATAGTCATGGAGACTTGTTATGGGAGCGTTCCATTGGAGGTTCAGCATATGATATTGCCAACGCAGTTATTGAAAACAGAAAAGGTGATTATGTTGTCTTAGGACAATCTTTTAGTCAGGACGGAGACATTGACAAACCACTTGGATCTTCAGATGTGTTTTTGTCTACTCTTTCCCCGTCAGGGGAGTTAAAAAGTAATAAAAATATTGGTGATCAGGGATTTGATACAGGAAATGCAATACTTGAGCGTCCAGACGGAACCTTAATTCTAGTTGGCCACAAGGCCCCTAGTGCTCTTGCTGTAGGAGAAAATTTGCTTTCTAACAATGTATTTATAGCACACACTTTACCCAATGGGAGTGTTATTAATCAATATAAGCTAATTGGAAACGATCTAGATTTAGGCTATGATATTGCCCAATTAGAAGAAGGTAAAACCATTGTTGTGGGAAGCACAAAAAGCACTTTAGGGGATTATCCCCCCATAAAGGGAGGAACAGACCTTTTCATTGCTATTTGGCATTAAATGACTTGATTATAGTATGTGTTAAATCAATAGCAACAATCTAAAAATCAACAGAAATAGGTTATCTTTACGCATTATTTAGATTAATTCTTTATTAGAATGATTAAGGTTTCAGAAACAGCTAAAGTAAAAGTCTCTTCGCTAATGCGGGAAGAGGGCTTTGATCCCATACAAGATTATGTTCGCGTGGGGGTTAAAAGTGGCGGATGTTCAGGACTCTCATATGACTTAAACTTTGATAAAACTTTGGACACGGAAGATAAATTGTTTGAAGATAACCAAGTAAAAATTTTAGTAGATAAAAAAAGTCTTTTATATCTCATTGGAACTACTTTAGAGTACTCTGGAGGGTTAAATGGGAAAGGTTTTGTGTTTAACAATCCTAATGCACAGCGCACTTGTGGTTGTGGGGAGAGTTTTTCACTTTAAAAAAAAGAAAATGGCATATACTGAAGAAGAATTAAAGAAAGAATTAGAAACCAAAGAATATGAATATGGTTTTTATACAGATATAGAATCTGATACGTTTCCTGTTGGATTGAGCGAGGAGATTGTTCGTAAAATTTCCGAGAAGAAAGAGGAACCAGAGTGGATGACCCAGTGGCGTTTAAATGCTTACAGATCATGGTTAGAAATGACCGAGCCTGACTGGGCAAATGTCACTTATAAAAAACCAGACTTACAATCAATTTCATATTATTCAGCTCCCAAAAAACAGGCTAAATATGAAAGCTTGGATCAGGTTGACCCTGAGCTATTAGAAACGTTCAATAAACTAGGGATCTCTATTGACGAACAAAAAAAACTCTCTGGAGTTGCCGTAGATATTGTGATAGATTCTGTTTCTGTTGCCACTACGTTTAAGAAAACCTTAGCTGAAAAAGGAATAATTTTTTGTTCAATTTCAGAAGCAATTAAGGAACATCCTGAATTAGTAAAAAAATACATTGGAAGTGTTATTCCGCCAAAAGACAACTTTTATGCAGGCCTTAATAGTGCTGTTTTTACAGACGGCTCTTTCTGTTATATTCCTAAAGGGGTTCGTTGTCCAATGGAATTATCAACTTATTTTAGAATTAACCAAGCAGGAACAGGTCAGTTTGAACGAACATTAGTAATAGCAGATCAAGGCAGTTACGTGAGTTATTTAGAAGGATGTACTGCCCCTTCACGAGACGAAAATCAACTTCATGCTGCAGTAGTAGAACTTATTGCATTAGATGATGCTGAAATAAAATATTCAACGGTTCAAAACTGGTATCCGGGAGACAAGAATGGAAAAGGAGGCGTATTTAACTTTGTTACCAAACGAGGGATTTGCCATAACCGCTCTAAAATATCATGGACTCAAGTTGAAACAGGCTCTGCAGTAACTTGGAAGTATCCTTCCTGTATTTTAAAAGGAAATCATTCAATAGGTGAATTTTACTCGATTGCAGTAACCAATAATTATCAACAAGCAGATACTGGTACAAAAATGGTACACTTGGGGAAAAACACTCGTAGTACTATTATTTCCAAAGGAATTTCTGCAGGAAAATCCCAAAATAGCTATCGGGGATTAGTTCAAGTAGGAGCTCGTGCTCAAAATGCGCGGAATTTTTCACAATGTGATTCTCTTTTAATGGGAAATGAATGTGGTGCACATACCTTTCCTTACATCGAAGCTAAAAGCAATTCAGCACAAATTGAACACGAAGCCACTACAAGCAAGATAGGAGAAGATCAAATTTTTTATTGCAATCAAAGAGGAATTGATACTGAAAAAGCCATTGCACTTATTGTTAATGGTTTTAGTAAAGAGGTGTTAAATAAACTTCCAATGGAGTTCGCCGTAGAAGCACAAAAATTATTAGAAATCTCCCTCGAAGGATCAGTGGGATAAAAAATCAAGTATGTTAACGATTGAAAATTTACACGCCCAAATAGAGGGAAAAGATATTTTAAAAGGAGTTGACTTAGACGTCAAAGCAGGAGAAGTACATGCTATTATGGGTCCTAATGGTTCGGGAAAAAGCACCCTTTCTTCAGTAATTGCAGGAAATGAAAGTTATCAAATGACAGCAGGTAAAATGCTATTAAGAGGAAACGATCTTTCAGAATTGGATGCAGAAGAGCGTGCTCACGCAGGTGTTTTTCTTTCATTCCAATATCCAATTGAAATTCCTGGAGTGAGTGTAACAAACTTTATAAAAACGGCAATAAACGCAAACAGAAAAGCCAAAGGTCTTAAAGATATGCCTGCAAGTGAGTTGTTAAAAAAAATTAGAGAAAAAGCCCAGATGCTAGATATAGATTCTAAATTTCTCTCTCGTTCATTAAACGAAGGATTTTCTGGAGGAGAAAAAAAGAGAAACGAAATTTTTCAAATGGCTATGTTAGAGCCTTCTTTGGCAATTTTAGATGAAACAGATTCTGGCCTGGATATTGATGCCTTAAAAATTGTTGCCAATGGAGTAAACAAACTTAAAAGTAAAGATAATGCTGTAATTATAATTACCCATTACCAGCGTCTTTTAGACCATATAGTTCCTGATTTTGTTCATGTTCTTTTTGATGGGAAAATTGTGAAATCAGGCACAAAAGAGTTAGCTCACGAATTGGAAGCCAAAGGATATGATTGGATTAAAGAATTAGCGTAATATGGAATTTAAAGAAAAATTAATTTCTTCTCACCTAGCCTTTGAAGATGTTGCTGATTTACCAGAAAACCTTCATCAATCAAGAATTTCTGCGCTCAAAGTTTTTGAGAAAAAAGGTTTTCCTACAAAAAAAGATGAAGCGTGGAAATACACTTCTTTATTAAATTTAGTTAATCAAGACTATTCCCTTTTCCCTAGAGACGTTACAAACATTGAACTCAAAGAGGTAAAAAAATATTTTCTTTATGACACAGACACTTATAAGGTTATTTTTATAGATGGAGTATACAGTCCATTTTTATCAAATACAACTCATGATGGTATAGATGTTTGTTTATTATCTGCAGCTCTTACTAAGCCCAAGTATAAAAAATTAATAGAAACTTATTTTAATAAGATTGCACCACAAGAAGACAGTCTGATTGCTTTAAATACTTCTTATGCGAAAGAAGGTGCTTTTATCTATATTCCTAGAAGTATTGATACTGAAAAGCCTATTGAAATTATCCATTTTTCTTCTGGAAAAGAAAAAGCTATTTGGCTGCAACCTCGAAATTTAATTGTGGTTGATCAGAACGCACAAGTTCAGATTATTGAACGCCACCAAAGTTTAAAAGATCATCCAGTGGTAACTAATAGTGTTACTGAAATTTATGTGCACCAAGATGCATTTATGGATTATTATAAATTACAGAATGACCTTGAAACAGCATCATTAATTGATAATACCTTTATCGTTCAAGAAAAGAACAGTCATGCTAGTGTCCATACTTTTTCTTTGGGAGGGAAGCTAATTCGTAACAATTTAAATTTCTTTCATAAAGGAGAACACATTCTTTCTACCTTGAAAGGAGTTACTATTTTAAAAGGAAAACAACATGTAGACCACTGTACGTTGGTTCACCATGCACAGCCAAATTGTGAAAGCCATCAAGACTATAAAGGGATTTTTTCAGAGCGCTCAGAAGGAGTTTTTAATGGCCAGATATTAGTAGATAAAATTGCTCAAAAGACAAATGCTTTTCAACAGAACAACAATATTCTTTTAGATGATAAAGCCTCAGTAAATACAAAACCACAGCTTGAAATATATGCTGATGATGTAAAATGTTCTCACGGATGTACCATTGGTCAATTAGATGAGGAAGCATTATTTTATTTACGTTCTAGGGGAATTCCTAAGAAAGAAGCGAAAGCTTTGATGACCTATGCCTTTGCAAATAATGTTTTGGAAAGTGTAAAGTTACCCTCGCTGAAAAAGCGCATTAATAAACAAATTGCTAATAAGCTAGGCGTTAGTCTGGGCTTTGAATTATAGATGTTTGATGTAAAACAAGTTCGTAAAGATTTCCCTATTTTATCCCGTTCGGTAAATGGGCAACCTCTTGTATATCTTGATAATGCGGCCACTTCTCAAACTCCAAAACAGGTGGTAGAGGTAATATCAGATTATTATTATCGTTATAATGCCAATATCCACCGAGGAGTTCATAAACTTAGTCAAGAGGCAACAGATGCTTATGAAAAAGCACGCACTACCATTCAAACACATTTTAATGCTGCCCATCCACATGAAATTATTTTTACTTCTGGAACAACGGAAAGTATTAATGTTATTGCAGCGGGTTATGCTTCAATTCTTAGTAAAGAGGATGAATTATTAATTTCAGCACTAGAGCACCACTCAAATATAGTACCCTGGCAAATGTTGTGTGAAAAAACAGGTGCAACTTTAAAGGTTATACCTATGACAAAATTAGGGACCCTTGACATGGAAGCATTTGAGAATTTATTAAATCCCAATACTAAATTGGTATTTGTAAACCACGTTTCAAATGCATTAGGAACCATTAATCCAATCAAAGAAATTATAGACAAGTCTCATCAAAAGGGAGCAAAAGTATTAATTGATGGAGCACAAGCCTCCCCTCACATAAAAACAGATGTTCAGGCATTAAATATAGATTATTATGTTACATCTGCACATAAATTATGCGGTCCAACCGGTGTGGGAATGTTGTATGGAAAAGAAACCTTGTTAAAGGAACTTCCACCTTATCAAGGCGGAGGTGAGATGATCGCAAGTGTTACTTTTGAAAAAACTACTTATGCTGATTTACCACATAAATTTGAAGCAGGAACCCCAAACATATCTGGGGGTATTGCTTTTGGCGCTGCTTTAGATTACATGAATAAAATAGATTTTGAAGCTATTGCTTCATATGAGAGAGAATTATTGATCTATGCAACGGATGCTTTAAAAAAAATAGATGGGTTAAAAATTTATGGTGAGGCTTCAGAAAAAACGGCAGTAATCTCATTTAATGTTGGGACGATTCATCCCTATGATATTGGAAGTATTTTAGATCAAATGGGCATCGCCGTTAGAACAGGACATCACTGTGCACAGCCTATTATGGATTTTTATAACATTCCGGGAACTGTAAGAGCTTCTTTTTCTTTTTATAATACGTTTGAAGAAATTGATGTTTTGGATAAAGGAATTAGGAAGGCAATTCTAATGTTGCAATAATTTTATAATTTTAAGTGTGAAAACAATAGAGACCATTCAAGAAGAAATTGTAGAAGAATTTTCATTATTTGAAGATTGGATGCAACGTTACGAATACATGATAGACCTTGGAAAATCGCTTCCCTTGATTAATGAACAATACAAAACAGACACCTATGTAATTAAAGGATGTCAAAGTAAAGTATGGGTCCATGCAGAGTTAAAAGAAGATCAACTTAACTTTACAGCAGATAGTGAAGCTATTATTACAAAAGGAATTATTGCTATTTTAATCCGAGTGTTTTCAAATCAACATCCAAAAGATATTTTAACAGCAAACACTGATTTTATTGATAGAATCGGATTAAAAGAACATTTATCACCAACGCGCGCTAACGGTTTAGTCTCAATGATCAAACAAATTAAAATGTATGCGGTAGCTTTTCAAACTCAACTGAATTAAATCTTATGTCAGAAAAAATCGATACTAATGCACTCGGCGAAAAAGTCGTTAATGTCTTAAAAACAATTTTTGATCCTGAAATACCAGTAGATATTTATGAATTAGGATTGATTTATGATGTATTTGTCAATGAAGATTTAGATGTCAAAATACTGATGACACTTACAACACCAAACTGTCCAGTTGCAGAATCACTTCCCATGGAAGTTGAAGAAAAGGTAAAGTCATTAGACGAGGTAAAGACTGCGGAGGTAGAAATCACTTTTGACCCTCCTTGGACACAAGATTTGATGAGTGAAGAAGCTAAGTTAGAGTTGGGAATGTTATAATTATGTCTGAAACAATTCCTAATAAAGTTGCGAATAGTGTTTTGGTCAATTTTGACCTAGAGGCATACATTCCTAATGGATCACGAACCTTTATTGATATATCCCAATGGCTTGAGCAGGGATTTTTATTACGAGAAAAGCCCTTTAGAGAAGCTTTAATGACTCACGACTGGAAAGAGTATTCAACGCACTATATTGCACTAGGCTGCAGTACAGGGGCTATTCTTCCGGCTTGGGCATCGCTTTTGGTTACTTCTTATTTGCAACCAGTTGCTAAAACTATAGTTTTAGGTTCTTTAGCGGAGTTAGAACGACAAATTTTTCGAGAGATGATTACAGAACTTGATTTGACTCCTTTTAAAGGGAAACCTATTATGATTAAAGGTTGTTCGGATGCAACCATTCCACAAGATGCATATGTTCTTCTAGTACAACGCTTACAAAGTGTTGCTAAAAGTTTATTTTATGGGGAAGCTTGTTCTTCCGTACCTTTATGGAAGGCAAAAAAATAAGGTGAACACACCCGCACAAAAAGTATTAATAGTAAGTTACTACTGGCCACCAGCAGGGGGTTCTGGGGTTCAGCGCTGGATGTACTTTGCAAAGTATTTAAAAGAACTAGGCTGGGAACCTATCGTTATTACTGTTGAGGAGCAGCAAGCTTCCTATGCTGTTTGGGATGAAAGCTTGACGGAAGAAGTATCCCATATACGAGTAATTAGAACTTTTACTAGTGAAACCTTAAAATGGTACTCTTTCTTGATAACGGGAAGTTTACAAAAAGGAATTCCTCAAGGGGAGGTGAAACGAAAAAGCCTTTTTCAAAAACTTGCTGCCTATATTAGAGGAAATTATTTTTTGCCTGATGCCAGAAAAGGTTGGGTACCCTTTGCGGTAAAAGCTGTTCAAAAAGTATTGAAAAAAGAATCCATTTCCCATTTGATAACAACAGGGCCACCTCATTCTACCCATCTAGTAGGGCTTCAATTGAAAGCTGAGTTTAACATAAACTGGTGGGTAGATTTTCGAGACCCGTGGGCGGAATTATTTTATAACACCGATTTGTATCGAACTCCCAAAACCATTCAAAAAGATTTAGCTTTAGAACAATCGGTACTCAAAACGGCCAATGGTGTTTTGACCACGGTGGGAGGAAAACTTCACAACCAACTTAAAGCCAAAGCACCAAAACAACGTTTTGTTTCAATACCAAATGGTTACGATGCTGAATTAATGAAAAAGATTCATGTTAGAAAACCTAAGAATATTTTTCACGTTGTTTATACGGGCTTATTAACACAAAATCAATCCTATGACTCGGTATTAGAACCCTTGAATAATATAGCAAACGATATCCCTGTACGTTTGTCTTTAGCAGGAACTATTAGCGAAGAAATAATTGACCATATACTTTCAAAATATAATAAAATTGAACTGGTTTTCTGTGGATATGTATCTCATAAAGAATCTATAAAGCTTATGAAAACTGCACATCTTTTATTAAATTTTATTTTCATAGGAGCACAATCACAAATGATTTCAGGAAAAATATTAGAATATATGGCAACATCGATTCCTATTCTCTCAATTGGGAGTCCAAATTCCGATGCAGGAAAATTCATTAAAAAGGGGAGTGCCTCTAGAATGATTGAAGCAACTAATTCAAGTGAAATTTTAGCTTTTTTAAAGGAAATTATAAATACTAAAGAAACAAAACAAAATCAATTTTTAGACCTTGATAATTGGAGCAGAAAAGCCCTAACAAAGCGTTTGATAAATGAAGTATTAAAAGCTGAACTAACAGGTTAAAATTTTTAGTTTACAATTGCTTATTAATGTTTTTTTTGTAAAAATTCTTGCTATTCAAGTATGCCCAACTGGCAATTGGCATCAAAGACTTTACGGACTTACCTTCGCTTAAAATTTTTCTTATATTTTCTGAAGCAAAACCTAATTTAGGAGCATTTACAACTTGTATTTTTTCATGTTTAAGAATTATTTCTGGAATTACAACTTTATGTTTTCTGGGATAGACGCATAATTGAACAAGATTTAAAATATCTTGATGCCGCTTCCATTTGTCAAAATGAATTAAATTATCTTCTCCCATCAGTAAGGAAAATTGTAAAGTTGGATGCAGGTTAACTAAATACTCTAAAGTGTCAATAGTATAACTGGGCTTTGGAAGAGAAAATTCAATATCACTTACTTTTAAGTTTATTTGATCTTCTACCGCAAGACGAACCATCTCAAGTCTATGACTGTCTTTGAGAAGTGTATCATTAGCTTTAAAAGGATTTTGAGGGGTTACTACAAACCAAACTTCGTCAAGATCCGTATTGTTAGAAAAATAATTTCCTAGGGTAAGATGTCCTTTATGAATGGGATTAAATGTACCAAAATACAAACCTATTTTTTTCACAAGGCAAAGATAGTAATCCCCTAGGAATTAAGGAAGTCTGAAACCACTTGAACAATTTCTTTTTTTGCAGTTTCTAAATCATCATTTATTAAACAATAATCAAACCGTTCTGAAAAGGTTAATTCACCTTTTGCTTTTCCAATACGTTCGTTAATCTTTTCTTCACTATCAGTAGCACGATGGCGTAATCTATTTTCTAGTTCTTCTATTGAGGGTGGTTGAACAAAAATAGATAAGGTTTGTTTGGGATATTTTTTTTTAATTGTAAGCCCTCCTTTCACATCAATATCAAACAAAACCTGCTTTCCTTCTTTCCAAAGGCGCTTTAATTCTGAAGTGAGTGTTCCATAAAAGGTGTTTTCATATACTTCTTCATATTCAACAAAAGCATTTTCACGAATTTTTTCTTTAAAACCCTCTGGGCTTAAAAAGTGATATTCTACACCGTCTTTTTCCTTACCACGAGGTGCTCTAGATGTTGCTGATATGGAAAACCCCAGAGGAAGGCTTTGTTCTAAAAGGTGATTCACCAATGTAGTTTTACCGCTTCCAGAGGGAGCTGAAAAGACAATAAGTTTCTCAGAATTCAAATTAGAGTACGTTTAAAAGTTGTTCTTTTATTTTTTCAAGCTCATCTTTCATTTGAACCACTATTTTTTGAAGTTCAGAATGATTAGCTTTCGAACCTATAGTATTTATTTCACGACCAATTTCTTGTGCTACAAACCCTAACTTTTTTCCATTTGGAAAGTCATTTTCAAGGACTTTTTTAAAATAATCTAAATGAGTTTGAAGCCTCACTTTTTCTTCAGTAATATCGAATTTCTCAAGATAAAAAATCAGCTCTTGTTCAAAACGATTCGAATCTATTTCAATTTTTAATTCCTCTAAGGATGTACGAAGTTTTACTTCAATTTTTTTACTCCGCTCAGGATCAATCTTAATTGCATCTTCTAAGTAGGTTTCAATTAAATCAAGGCGGAGTAAAAAGTCTTTTTCAAGTACTTTTCCTTCGTCTAATCGGTAGGTTTCAATATTCTTAATGGCATCATCTAACAAATTAAAAATAGCTTTTTTTTCATCTTCTTGTAGGGTATTGCGTTCAGATGAAAGTGTGTCTGGTAGTCGCATTGCAATGGCTAAGTGATCTATTTCACTGTTTTTTTCAATCTGTTTTAGTTGAGCCATATATTCTTTTACCACAGATGCATTAATTGCTGTAGGCGCATTTTTGCCATTAAACTCAATAAATATATTTAGATCAATTTTACCACGGTGAAGCTTTTGTGCAATGCGTTTTCGAATTTCTGTATCAATTTCTCTCAAATAAGATGGTGTACGTAAATTAACATCAGCACTTTTACTGTTTAATGATCGAATTTCAATGCTAAGACTTTTGTCTTCCCATTGGGCTTCTGTCTTCCCAAAACCCGTCATGGACATTATCATATCTTAAAGTTTGCGGATTTTAATGTTTCTAAAAGAGACTTTATCCCCATGGTCTTGAAGGCCTATTTTTCCAGCTTTCATTTTTCCAAACCGTTTAAAATTACAATCATCATTAAATTTTGAGTTACTAACCATTGAATCCCATTCAGTTCCACTAAGAGGAAATTCAACAATTTTAGTACCGTTTAATTTAACACTTCCTTCATTTTTATTGTGGTCTATGGTTAAAATTATATGATTCCATTCTCCCGCAGGTTTACATACATCTTTAGTAGGCTGAACCATATCATATAAAGCTCCAGCTTGGTGGTAATTAGGATTTGCCTTAGCATCTGGATGCCTTTCATTGTCCAATACCTGAATTTCAGGTCCTGTTGAATAGGGTTTATTATGGCTTTCACCCTCTTGAACTGCCCAGAAAATTCCACTATTTCCTCCTTCAGCTATATTCCATTCAATGGACAACTGGAAGCTTTTGTAGATCTTATCTGACACAATATCATGGATATAATCTCCTTTTGGACGTAATGCAGGATCAAAAGTAAGGACCCCGTCTTTAGCAGTCCAAATAGGCGCAATACCTTTTCTGTTGAAACGATGCCAACCATTTAAAGTTTCTCCATCAAAAATAGATTCCCATTTATCGGTGTTTGACTCAGTTTCTTTTTCTTTTACAGGTGAACTACTTGACAGAATTCCAATAGTTACTAGGGCAATAAATATTTTTTTCATAGGATATTTTTATAAGTTTAAAATATTTTTTAAATGCTGTTCATCAATACTCCCTCCAGCAAAATCATCAAATGTCTTTTGGGTAGCTTCAATAATGTGTTTTTGAATAAATGGGGCACCTTCTCGGGCTCCTTGCTCTGGACTTTTTATACAGCACTCCCATTCCATCACAGCCCAAACATCACAGCCATATTCTGTAAGTTTTGTAAAGATAGATTTGAAGTCTATTTGACCGTCTCCCGGGGAGCGATAACGACCAGCTCGGTCAATCCAATCTCCATAGCCTCCAAATGATCCTTTTTTTCCATTAGGATTGAATTCAGAATCCTTTACGTGAAATGATTTGATGAATTCATGATAATGGTCTATGTATTCAATATAATCTAATTGTTGCAATACAAAATGGCTAGGATCATATAAAATATTTACGCGTTTATGGTTTCCGGTAGCTTTTAAAAACCGTTCAAACGTGACCCCATCGTGGAGATCTTCGCCTGGGTGAATTTCGTAACACACATCAACACCGTTATCATCAAAAACATCAAGGATAGGTTTCCATCTTTTAGCTAATTCTGCAAAGCCCAACTCAACTAATCCTTTTGGACGTTGTGGCCAGGGGTGAAGAGTGTGCCATAGCAAAGCACCAGAAAAGGTAGCATGAGTTTTTAACCCTAATCGTTTACTTGCGATTGCAGCTTTTTTCATAGTTTCTACCGCCCATTCTGTTCTTGCTTTAGGATTATTTTTTACCGCATCTGGAGCAAAGTTATCGAACATCAAATCGTAGGCAGAATGAACTGCAACGAGTTGGCCTTGAAGATGGGTAGATAGTTCAGTAATTTCTAAACCATAAGAATTTATTTTACCTTTTAATTCATCACAATA
>Ga0209709_10001763_pt1 | contig 19607 bp, 13 predicted proteins | sample ArcticOcean_MG_C_2_FD_187435 | JGI IMG/M metagenome (GOLD analysis project Ga0209709, IMG submission 187435) | Marine microbial communities from western Arctic Ocean - ArcticOcean_MG_CB4_136 (SPAdes) (version 2) | ecosystem: Environmental > Aquatic > Marine > Oceanic | place: Arctic Ocean... | reverse complement strand
GGCTGCGTATTCAAAAAGTGTGCAATGGAAAATGACCTGGCCCTGGATTATATTCTGTGCCCTCATCGTTATCGAATTGATTTTGTGGCGCCAAGAAAGTCAAATTTTGATTAATATCATCTTCTGGACAATTGCCTTTGCGATTGTATTGAATGCAACCTACTTGAGTTTGGAAGCAAAAGTAGTGGCAGCGTTTTTCCTCGCCCACCCAAGGGTTGGAAATGGTGAAGTCAATTCAAAATGGCGTCTTATCGAGTTTACAGGATGGGGAGGGGACAAGCCAATGGGGTATTTCATCCCAGCAAAAGGTAAATCAAAAGGTTTGATTTTATACATGCATGGCTATTCATCTTCCATGGCTTGGGCAGAAGAGAGAATCACTCATCTTAGCGAACAAGGATTTGATGTGGCCGGTATAGACATGAGAGGACATGGTCGTTGTGACCTCAATCAAGACTGGACATTACTGAAAGTAGCAGCAGATATAGAGGCCTTTTTAGATACGGTTATCGCTGAATATAAGGAAATACCACGAGTCCATTTCTACGGTCATTCGATGGGGGGATTTCTTGCCCTCAGACTGTCGAGTCACAAATCGGGATGGTGGGCCGATCAACTTGATTCGTTGATTTTAGAATCCTCTGTTTCATCAATACCAATGGTTGTAAAACTGCGAGTTGGTTCAATGTGGAATATAGGTCGGCCTTTGATTCGTCGAATTATTCGTACTGAAATGAAAAGAATTCACCCCGACTTGCCAATTACATTCTGGAACGCTAAAATACCGCAAATTGGATTACCAAATATTCCAGTACTTACGCTTCAATCGAAGAATGATTCAGCACTCGGTAGAACACATTACAATTTGCTTAAGAAACACATTCCAGATGATGGAACAAATCAGTTTCATCTCATTTCTGATTTGGAACATACAACCCTTTTAGATTCAACGACTCGAAGGGGTTTCATTGAGAAATGGCTGAGGAAAAGGAGTTGATTTATTGGGTAACAAGAAACGATTTGAGAACGCTGCAAAACAAGTAATGAACATCAGTAGCAAACCTGATGATAAGACGATGTTGCTGCTCTATTCGTTGTATAAACAGTCTACAGAAGGGGATTTGACAGGAAGTCTCCCCGTTACTGGAGGAATTGCTGCAATTGCAAAATATAGGGCTTGGAAAAAACTGAAAGGTAAGGAATCGCAAGAAGCGATGAACGAATATGCCGATCTTGTCGATAACTTACTGGAACGTTCTGAGAACACCTCAGAAGTCGAATCATGGAATGGCCGTACTGTACTCATTAGTGGTTCCAGTCGAGGACTTGGACGTGCGATGGCACTCCGGTTCGCAGAAGAAGGAGCAAACCTTGTTCTTCTCGGACGAACACTTGATGCTGATGATGGGGAAGGTTCTCTGAATGAGACCGCCGAAATGGTTGAATCGGTCGGTGGTAAAGCAGCAGTAGCAGTTTGTGATGTTCGTAATGATGCGGATGTGCTTGCTGCCGTCCAAATAGGAGTCGATGCATTTGGTGGAATTGATGCAGTCATTTGCAATGCAGGTGCGTTATTTATTGCAGCATTTGATGAAACGCCATTGAAGAGATTTGATCTTGTCCATGAAGTAAACATTCGTGCTTCATTTGCCCTTTGTCAAGCGGCATTACCGCACCTGCGAAACAGTGACAATGGCCGAATTCTATTGATTTGTCCTCCGATTTCATTGGATCCAAAATGGTACAAAGGGTCTTTGGCATATACAATCTCTAAATTCTCAATGTCGATGCTTACCTTGGGTCTTGCGGAGGAATTAGCAATCGATGGGATCTCAGTGAACGGCCTTTGGCCTGCCACCACCATTGATACTGCAGCTGTTCGATACAACGAAGCGCTCGGTGGTGCTGAAATGGTAAGACGTAGTCGGATTCCAAGAATTGTTGGAGATGCAGCATTCGCAATAATGAGTAAATCAAGTGAATGTACTGGGAAATTTCACACTGATGAATCGGTGTTACGGGAAGAAGGCGTAGAGGATTTCGACCAGTATGCAGTTGAGCCGGGTATGCCTTTACAGCCTGATTATTACCTTTAGTTGAGGCATTATTCGGTTCTTGTCGAAACGCCAAAATTATGTCATCACAAATGGTATACTAAGAACTTTGAATTGTCCATAAGGAACCTCCGGCATCGACCGTTTTACCTGTAGGATTGTGCAATCATACTATTTTTACAGCACATTAAAGAATGAGAGGACGATAAACGAATTGATGAATCCGGAATTATGGCTGGAAAATGTCCTAACCTCTATGGGACTCGGACTCGAAATGACTCGTTATGCCATGCTGGGAATTGGTTCAGTTCTTCTTTTCGTAGTTTGTGTATTGGGTAATTTTGTAACAAGGAGGTTTATTGTTCAAGGTATTCAGAAGTTTATTAAAAACTCTAAAAACGATTGGGATGATATCTTCTTGGAGAAAGAAGTGTTTCATTCGTTATCAACGCTTGTTCCGTTGATTTTCATCCACTATCTTTCGGTTCCACTCCTTTCAAATTTCTCATCCTTTATTCCTCTTGTTCATATTGCTGTAAAGGTGTTACTGGTCATTGTGATCTCATCGGTTTTGATTAAGGCGCTCAAAGCATTAGAAGAAGTCAGTACAAAAATACCTTATTTTAAAGATAAGCCAATAATGAGTTATGTTCAACTTGCTACGCTTATGATTTACGTTGTGGCTGCAATCTTAATTTTTGCAACGATATTGGATAGGGACCCACTTGCATTGTTGGGTGCTTTAGGTGCTTTAACAGCAGTGCTCATGTTGATTTTTAAGGATACCATTCTTGGTTTGGTGGCAAGTATTCAGATTTCATCGCACGATATGGTTCGAGTGGGCGATTGGGTTTCCATGCCAAAGTACGGAACGGATGGAGATGTTTTAGAGATTACTTTGAATACGGTTAAAATTCAAAACTGGGATAAAACGATTTCAACCATTCCAACGTATGCATTCATTTCAGACTCTTTTAAGAATTGGAGAGGGATGACGGATTCGAAAGGAAGACGGATTAAGAGGTCGCTTAATATCGACATGACGAGCATCAAGTTTTGCACGGATGAAGAAATTGCCCATTACAAAAAGGTAGAGATGTTGAAAGATTATATTGAATCGGCTCAAAGCGAAATAACAACTCACAATGAAACGAACAGCCATGACAAATCATCTTTGTTGAATGGCCGAAACCTTACCAATATAGGACTGTTCAGGGAGTATGCGCATCAATATTTAACCGCCAATAAGAACCTTCGAACGGATTTAACCTTGATGGTTCGACAGTTGGAGCCAACAGAAAATGGTTTACCGATAGAAGTTTATTGCTTTAGTAATAATATTGCCTGGGCGGATTATGAAGCAATTCAAGCAGATATATTCGACCATCTTTTATCGTCAATACCAAGTTTTGATCTCGAGATATTTCAGAATCCTACAGGGAAATTCGGAAGTTGATTTGCTCGTATGCAAGGTTCGAGTTCCCTGCTTCAAGCATCTGTTCAAGCCAATGGGTTGTCGTATTCAGGGACTATTTTTTTCTACGAATGAGTAATGCCAAAGGGATGCCAAAAAGTAGTATCGCAAGTATTGCACCGGTATAGTGTGAAATGCGGTCTGATACTTTCAATTCACTTCCGTATGATGTATAACTGGCCAAGGCCCAGTCATCTCCATCCGAAGGTTGATGATCACCATCAACAACATTACCTGCTATGGTGAACTGAACATCTTTATCACTGAACGGGGCAGTCCATTCGACAACCCAAGTGCGTTGATTTGCTCCTGAATGGTCATGCGTAATTTCACCTTTTTCCGTGACATACGTCGATGAATCTTCGGCAAGAAATTCTCCGTTCGATGCCTTCAGGTTGAATCCTCCTCGGTGTCCTTGTTCTGCCTCGAGAGGTCCCCCCGCAAGAATGATTGTGAGTTCGTATTTTTCTCCATGTGTAAAATTTTCAGGGATTCCAACGATTTCAACAGAGGTGCCACTACCGGCAGTATCTCCATGGCAAGTGCAACCGATTTCAGAATAACCTTCCAGGCCATGCGATGAACCATATACATCGAATGATGGAACAGCCAGCAGACTTACCAAGGTAATAAAAAGCAATACCCGCATGACTTTACCCCTCACTCATTCTTCCTCTGAATGCGTCTTCTTACCACTGTAGAATAAACTAATTACCACTCCAATTTCAGAAATCTTTGTTGTGATTCCAAGGTAATCTCCCAAAAGAGAGTTCACATCATGGTTTGAAACAAAATAAGCAATGAACATGAAAATGGATAATACTGCCAGAGATATTCTTGCTCCTCTTCTCATTTGTTCATTCAAACTGAAGAATATTGGTACGGCGATTATTCCCAACACTCCAAATCCACCAATCAGCAGAATCCCATCGTTTAAACCAAGAAGTGCATGTACAAAGCCTGTGTAGAGTGCAAACGAAAAGGTATAGCTCGAGAATACAGTCATTTTTTGCGAATCCTTTGCCAACGTAAGTAATAACACAACCAAAGAAAGCGTAAGTGCGAGCAATAAAATTCCAAGATTACCTAAAATTGGTGTGCTTTCTTCTTCACCGTGTGCCGAAGCAAGGGGGGCAAACAAAACAACGACCATCAGCGTAAGCAGATAACACAATCCACGAGTCTTCATTGAGAATCCTCCAAGTACTTTTCACAACCCCGAAGAGTCCACTTTCCTTGTTCAAGAGAACTACAATCACATCCGCAGGAATACATCCGGCCGACTTGTTTCCAAACTGCAATTCGCTCTGTCAGCATATACATTCTTACTTTGCATCGAGTTATAAACACTGTTGCTTTGGTTGGATTGTCCGTTTATTTACATATGCAAATCTCTCTCTTGGACGCCTCAATCATCTCTTTATCACACACGCTTTCCGCCGTATACAGTTGAAGATCGAAACGGTGGTAAAGCATAAGAGTCATCAGACTCTTTTGTATCTCAACGTAACCCTTTTCACCTAATTATTGTCCGATTTGGCTGGACAACTGCATCGAGCCCGCGCATTTCCGCAACGTGCACATTTATATCTTTTAGAGGCACATCGAGTACACATTTTTGGTTCTTCACCAAATTTTGTTTTCATAACTTCTGAATTTCCACAATCACATATAACCCATCGTGGAAAATTTGTGCTCTTGTTGGTAAATTCCCAACCACAACTCGTACATTGGTATGTTTCTGTTCGAGAAGTAATGTCAACCATGATCGATCCGGCATTCGTACAAATTTCATCTGGGATGTTTTTGTTCGAATAAACAGGGCATGTTATTCCGGAAATGTGTACCACTAATTTTTCTTTAGGCTTGCAAAGATGACAAGAAATTTTCAGGTTTCCATGCAGATCGCAAAACTCAGGCATTCCCATGGATGTTGTATATTCTTGAGTTCGTTTAATTCTTTCTCTTTCTGAAGAATTCCTACTGTCCATCATAGGAATAATTGATGACAGGGCACGGCAGACCACCAACATGGCCGAAGAGGATGTCGAACCAGGTTTCATTTCTTTGATTTTTGAACAGACACCACCTGCCGAAATGCTTGCTCGAGCACAACAGTTCCATGTTCAGATGAATGAGAGAAGAACAACACGCCACTTTTCTTCACAGAAAGTACCCCGAGAACTCATTGAATTGGCCATTCAAACGGCGAGTACAGCACCTTCTGGCGCCCACCTTCAACCGTGGACCTTTGTCGCCATCTCCAATTCACAACTCAAAGCGCAGATTCGAGAAGCCGCAGAACAAGAAGAACGCCGCACCTATGAACAAAGAATGCCAGAAGCTTGGTCTGAACTTATTCAACCACTCGGTACTGACCATGTCAAAGAACACATCACGAATGCACCTTGGATTATCGTATTGTTTCGGCAAAGTAAGCGAATGCGTACAAACGGTGAATGGGGCCCAACCTATTATTCTCAAGAGTCGTGTGGTATTGCTGCAGGTTTACTCATTGCATCCATTCATACCATGGGTTTGGCGACTCTCACCCATACTCCATCTCCGATGAACTTCTTACGTGAACTGCTTGGACGACCTGACCATGAACATGCAATGCTGTTGATGCCAGTAGGCTATCCAGCCGATGACGCTCAGGTACCTGACCTCAAACGTAAATCACTGGATGAAGTCTCATCATTCTTTGATTGAACCTCGTAGAATTTGGTCGGCCATTGATTGGCCCTAGCCTTGATGAAGATACCATTCACTACCGCTTCCTTGAAGGCGATACCAATTGGTTCCATTGGATTCAGTGTACCATTCATATCCATGTTCATCCGTTGAAGTTGGCAGTGTCTCTAGCGTCGGAGTTGATGATTGCAGTGTCGCTTCCGGAGTTACTGGAATCTCCTGAGTTCCTTGAATTTCCTGAATAACCTGAGTTCCCGGAGTTTCCGAAGAAGTTGGGTCTTCCAATGCATCTGTGTGCGTTATGAAACCCGTTTCAGCATTCACTGCTGAATCAAAAGACTTTGAATCATCCAGCGGCTGCTTTTTAGTTTTCATTTTCAAGAATCCAAGTGTGCCCAACAGTGCTGCGATAATGAATATGACCAGTATTCCTCCAAGCATAGGTAACGAAGAAGAATCACTTTCAACTGTTGTAATGACCTCCTCATCCTCATTGTTGCTTTCTTCTTCGTCCGAAGTGATTGTGAATGGGGTTGTAGTTTGTTGCAAAATTGCGACTTCCCCGATTCGATTGGTAATGGAAAGGATCCAAGGCTGGCTCCATGCCCCTTCTTCAGTGCCGGTGCTGACCAGAAGTGAAAGTTCGAGTTGACCGCCGATTGGTAGTTCCTCTAAGGCAGATGTATTTTGTAGGAAAGAAGATGCCTGTAAAGAAGTGAGCGATACTTGCATTGGATAGGTTCCATTGGTATGGGTTATTGTACAACTCACCAAAGTTTCAGTTGAATTGAACAGGAGCGGTTGCGATAGACCTCTGCAATCGTAATCCACTGTATAATCAATTGCTGGCAAACCATCTATAGATATTTGCTGTTCCTCACATTCAACGGAATTTGTTGCATCACAGACCTTGACGAGAAGTGACATTGTGTTTTGTAAAATCGAATTCAATGGCAGTTCTATCGACCAGACTCCATTTGTTACGGAATAGTTTTCCAACAACATCACTTCACCATTCGACAGAGAAATAAAGCCTTGAGCATAGCGGAATTGGTGTTCTCCAGTGAGTGTTAAATTCAAATCACTTGGATCAAACAACCATGCGTCGATGTTACCAGAAACAAGAGGTCCCATCGGGAGCAGTTCGAAGTTCGATGTTGCGTTCATGCTCATATCAGCATTGCCATATTCATCAAATAGAGAGACATCGATTGAATAGATTCCAATATCCCACGAATCAGATTGGAAGGTTAACGAAGACATCCCAGCCGACGTTGCTGGTATACTCTTGTTTGAAACTTCATTACCATCGAATTCCACGGTGACAAAGCCATCGACCACTTCTGATAGAGCGCTTTGCCATTCAAGTTGGACAAGTAATTCTTCACCCAGCACAATGGCATTTTCATGCAGGAAAGAAGTCAACATTGGTCCAGTATCATCGATCAAATCAATATTCAAATCGACGCCGTTTTGATAGCCATCGGCATCGATTGCTTGTTGGCCTGTTGATTCTGAAAGTCCTACTTCGACTTCCCATGTACCAAGGTCGGAACGTTCAGGAATCCAAATACCTGAATAGGCGTTGATATTTCCATCCCATGAAAGGGGTAGAACGGTTGAACTTCCCTGGGCTGGGGTGAGGGTCAATGATGCTGAGAAGTCACTTCTGTTGTGAAGTGCAGATGCTGAAAATTCGAATCCCCCTTCATGCAATCCCCAAGTTTGAGAACTTTGAGACTCTGAGGAGAGAGTATGGGTGCTGTTGACCGCATTCATTGCAAGAGATGTGACGGATGGAGCAACAGGTCCAATATCAAATGTATAGGCTTGTTCGGTGAAGAGGGTATTGTCATTTTGATCGGTAAGTTCGACCGCAATGTAATGCTGAGTGGTCGATAGAGGGTCGTATTCATTGGTCGTAAAGGAGGTCACATAGCGGTTTAATCCACTGAAAAAGGACAGATAATGCGGTGATGTTGGTTTCGTACTATCACCTTGATGAATCCATGCCGAACCGGATAAGGAATCATCGCCAATGCCGTCCTCAACCGTCATTACAAATGTGTCTCCAACTCGAATATAGTCTCCAACAATGAGACCGATTCGATGGTCAACGCTTGAAATCTGAGGGGCGATGTCATCAATCCATTGGAGTGACAAATTTTGGAGCTTGATGGTAAATCCTTGGAAATTAAAGGGTATGGTATCTCCTCGGACATTTAAGTTATATTCAGATAGGCAAGAAGAAGAGGCGTGATACCAGTCTGTACAGGTTGCAAATGCGTATTGAGCCATGCTTGGTTCCAAATCAACAGTATGAGTCCACGACCAAGACATCTGTGTGTGATGAACATCAATTTGTGTTGCCAACGTTGTTGAAATATTAACAAGAAGTTCTCCACTCTCAATTCCATCAACTCCAATGGAACCGCTGCTTGGCCATGCATTGAGCAAATCTTGAATCGAAAACTCAACATCAATTCCATTCAATGAAGAATTAAGCATTCCAGAATAGACGGTTGCCCCGCCTAATTCGATATCTATTGTATCCGATGCAGAATTACTCGGCCACTCGACCCACAGATGGAGTGGTGAGGTTGGTGTCGATGAAACTGGAAGCGAAATACTTGCTGAATGGGTGTTTCCCGAACTCATTACCGTTGCGTTGGTCGAAGAGGTAAGCGAGAGTACTGAAGGCCCGAGAACAGAGACCCCCGATGACAAGTCCATCTCTATATTTGTCAGAGCATGGGTACGAACCCACCTCACTTCGAGGTCGTTCAGAATCGGTGAAGAGGTACCCGTTCGGTTGAATTGATATGAGAATTGGAGGCTGGTTAATCGCGGGAGTTTTTGATGTGTAATATTTCCAATATTCCAGTCACTCCAAAGACTGGATGTCGTATTTACCAAGCCTGATACTGTGTAGCGGTAGGTGAAAATCAAACTTGAATTTACAGGAATTGAAGCACTGTGGTTTACCCATCCATCGGTGATTTGACCACCATTTGGTGACCAGGGGTAGGTGGTAAACGAACCATCATCAACAACAACTCCGGTTGAAAGAATATAGCCGGTCCAAGTGGAAATACTACTTGCACCACTTGCGCCTGCTGAACCCGTAAAGCCTACTGAGCCGGTACCATAGGGCTGACCTCCAGTTCCACCGGTTCCACCAGAGACTGAAACTGTACCTTGATTGTTATATTTTGAAATCTGTGTCATGATGGAGATTCGGCCGCCACCGCCACCGCCGCCACCATCGCCACCGTGGAAGAATCCGATACAGGCACCGGTACAGTAACTGCTTGCACCATCACCTCCGTCGCCACCATCTGCTTGGATTGCACCGTTTAATCCAATATTTACTTCGTTTGCTTTGATGAATATTGAACCGCCGCTTCCAGCACCAGCTCCTGAACCACCAGATCCTGAACCGCCGTTAATCGCTTGGCCATTTGTGCCATCTTCTCCATTCGATAAGATGGTACCATTGACATGGACTTGGTCAGCAATGATTCGGATATATCCTCCACCATAGCCGCCATTTGCAGTAGGGTGGTTTGAACTGGTCACACTGCCACCTTGAGAGCCCCCTTCAGTGCCGTTACCATAGGTCGAGCCTGCCGCGCCGCCACCGGTGCCACTGGCACCACCACTGCCACCACTTCCACCGTGACCTGCGCCACCGGCGCCATCAGAGTTGCCGCTGGATGTTGCGATTGTTGAGCCACCAGGAGCAGTACCGCCAGAATATGCGCCACTGGCTGTGATTGATGTTCCCGATTCAACAACTAAGACTCGCACCAGAATTGTCAAACTTCCAGTTGCAGTTATTGAGCCACAAGAAGCAATACCACACCGTAACTCGAGGGTGTCGTAACTGTGACTTCCAGACCATTGCACAGCGTTAAAGAGCATCGTTGAATTATTGCCTGAACCAGGCGGTCCTGAATTTGCACTTTGCAATTGGACTCCATTTGCGATGACTGAGGTGTTGTTGAGTGTTCCGATCGCTTGGGCATTCTGCATAGTATCAAACCAAACTCCAGGAGTGGAATATGGTAAAACTTCGACGTCGACACTCGCATTCAGTAGGCGATGACCACTTTGATGGGCGATTATTGCCGTTCCACCCATATCCGATTGCATCGAAGTTGAAGACAAACCAGAAGTAAAGGTTGTCACATTAACGACAGGACTTACGTTCGAGGTCTTCTGTAGTTCCAACGTCGTCGTTCCACTCAAGAGAGGGAAAAGTGAAGAAAGAAGAAGAATGGTTGTCAAGAAGAAGATTTTCCCGACACCTTTGTTGGTAGACATAAATTGTCCACATGTTCGCGGGTTAAGAGGATTTGTAGACCAGTCGGTCGTGATTAAACCTTCAAATATAATCATGGCATGATTCCGATGTCAAGTACCTTCATCTCATTCGGTGATATTCGAATAGATTTACACTTCAACGGGGACCGTCAAAGAGTACTTGGTCCGCCGGGGGTGATTTCCGGCAATTGCCGCAATTCTCCAAACAGTGCAGGTCCAGTAACGAATGTTCCAACTATTCCAAGTTCGCCGTTTGTGTTGTGGGCTAATGCAATCCATGGTCTGCCTTCATCATCAAATTCAACATCGATGAAATCTCCAAATCCGCCACAGCGTACATTGCCACAATCATCGGTAATGTCAAGCGGGTCATCCGGTGAATTGACTGCTACTGTTGTAATCAATGGATTCTCTGCGAATGCATCGGTCATGACCGACATGTATCCGCTCCATCCACCGTTATCGTCACCTTCACCGATATAGCCGACGAGGACTCTACCTTCTGCGCCAGCAAAAATGGTTGGGAATCCCGTTTCATTTACGCCAGGTGGTGCCACCATCATTGGTTCTGACCATGTATCGCCTTGGTCGCGAGAGTATGCCATCCAAGGCATATCATCAATGCTAATCCATGAAGCGAAGAGGTTACCTGCTTCATCAGCTGCTACAGCAACTTCATGACTATGCCAACCTTCTTGCATTGGGACAGTGGTGGTAATCGTGTGTTCAGTCCAGATCGCTCCACCATCTAAACTACGATACACTGCAGGTCCATCACATGAAGGATTTCCTCGGTATATTGCACCATCAGCAGAGCCAGCGAGGTGACCATGTAATCCGGAACATTGTGGAGTGCCAATCGGGTATCCTGGTTGCTGAGCATCCCATGACAATCCACCATTTAGAGAACGGGAACATTGGGGGCCAGCAGCAGAATTTCCGGTATTAATGCAGAATACGAAAATTGTATCATAGAACGCATCTCCTTCAATATCTGGCATTGAAGCAATTGATTGGTGGTCTTGAGGGGTGTAATATCCTTCAGCAGTGAACGGAATAGACCAAGTTTGACCATCGTCGTCAGAATATTCTACAAACATGGCCGTCAATGCGTGCATGTCGAATTTGACAATTCTGTCCGTCCATTTGTCGACATAGATATACGGGTCGTTTGAGGAGGGGACTTGGCCAATATCAGGAAGAACTGGATTAAATGGACCCATATTGTTCCAAGTTTGACCTTGGTCCATCGATGTGTAGACCATACTTCCTCTACCGGCACCGCCAAAGGATGCATAGTGAATACCTCCAGTGGATGTAACGCCAATTGTAGGTTCGAAAGTGGTATCGCCAATTCCATAGTATGTACCTTGGGCAGGGTACGGGGTGGAATTTCCTGTGAGGTTATCGAAGCCAAGTGATGTATTCGAAGCATTGACTGCACCGGGATAGTGGTACCATGAGGTCGGAGAAAATAATTCATCGAAGGGGTTGAATGTCTCGACTTCTTCTTCGACTTCTTTCTTTCCAAAGCACCCTGATAATGTCGCACTCAGCATAAGGAGTGCAAACAAAATGGCTGGTGAAGAACGGTTACCCATTGTTGCTCGGGGTGGCCAATTACTCATGATACTACCCCCTCATTGCTAAGCATTACAAAGGTGAGCATTTGGGCTGAGGTGAGTAAGTAAGAGCAACATGAAATTCTATGCTCGCGCTGGATAACTATCTGCAAATACCATGCTGTGAAGGAAATTAGTGAATGTCTGGAGCAAGTATAATACAATTCAGATATTAGGACCTGTGTGGAACAAACGGTAGACAAGGAAAAAGGAGACCTGCCTGAAGAGGAATTCCGAAATAGCTTCTTGTCCGGTTCAGGACTTGCCTTCTTCTCAGGATTGCTGCTGATGGCCATTGGTTTTACGATCCCTCTTGACCAGGTTGGATTTTGGAATGTCGTAATTATTGCCCTTTCCTTGCCTGTCATTGCTGGCTCTTTGGCTTTCAAATGGAAGCGAAGTGGAAAGACTGCAATGGCAAAAGGGGCTATGACAATTCTAGTCATCGGATGTATTTTTGCCGTTTCAGTTGCAGTTTGGTTTATCTCATTGATGAACAGTCTTGGTAATTAGAGCACTGTAAACGAGAGAGGAGCATGTCCACGAATACGAACTGGTGCTCATACCGGAAGACCGCATCTGATTGACGTCAAAACTGATGATTCGGATGCTTGTGCGTCAATTGAAATACATATTATTTTCATCGACTAGGGATTCAACCTATGTTCTGATTCAACAATTATTTAAAAGAACTTAATTGAATATTTTTAAACACGAATATATAAAAACTGTTTCTCGTAGCACGGTTTATGAAAAATCCCTTTACGTGGATGAGTCAAACCAGCGTTGAATATCCGAAACGGGCATTTGCAGTCATCATGATGATTGTCGTCTGCTTTTCGAGTGGAGCAATGCATCTGCAATTTGACAACAGTGAGGATGGATTTTTTCCTGACGATGAGAATGTGGAATTATTGAATCAACTGGAATCTGAATATCAGGCATCTGTAGATTTTGTCCGCACCATCAAAGATGTTGAGCAAGGTGATTTACTTCAAAATACAACATGGAGTGAACTTGCCGAAATTGAAGCCATGATGCTGGAGAATGAAGACTTCAAGCCTCACCATTATCCATTATTCGGAACTCAGGCCAACAGTGGAATGGCAAGTTCTGCTATTCAGTGGCAACTTTGGCAAGATGAAGCACAGGCTGGATGGATAGACGAGATTCAAACGGCATTCAGTGATGTTCAGGCTGCCAATTCATCTCAACTGCAGGCTGCCTTGAGTAATGTCTCCACAGCATCATCTTCAATTCCAGAAGTTTCAGCAGTTACGCCCGATGATCTACGGGCATGGTCGCCTGATGAGCCAAGTGAATGGCTCGCTCGAATGGACTCGAATCAAAACCTCTCTTCTCGATTGGGTTCTTTACTCGGGCAACTTGAAGCGCTAACTGTCGGCAGAGACGTAGGTGAGATCGGTCAAATAATGGCCGTTACTGGGCCATTGAATGGTCAACTCATTCCTCTTACTGTTCTTCAAAATATTGACTATCGTGAAGCAATCCTGAGTTGCATGCCGGTCGAGAACCGTGATGACCCATGGAACCTTTCGGGGCCAATTCTAACGACCTTAGTCATCAGCAGTGAACCTTCTGACTATGGCCATGACGTTCTGGATGATGTTCAAACAGATATCGATGCTTGGTCATCCTCAATGTTGGGAAACATGACCAACACAACAGGCAATGAACAAGTTCGCACTTTTTCTTTCTCACAACTCGCTATCGGGGCCAATGGTAATCTCGGAAAAGAAATTGGCATGCTTACAAGTGCTGCAATGTTGCTTCTGGCTGGAATTCTTTGGTTGAATTTCCGAAGCCTCCGTGATACTGCCTACGTCACCTTCCTCACGATTATTTCCATCGCTGCCACCTACGGTGTAGCAGGTTGGTTACAATTCATGGGAGTCAATATGGTGTTCAATGCTGCGATGAATTCAATCCCTGTCTTATTGCTTGCCATCGGGGTCGATTATGGCCTTCACGTGGTACTGAGGATACGGGAGGAGATGCAAAATCTTGACAGCCAAGATTCTATAAAACGGGAGACATTAAAGGACTTCTCTTACGAAGCACGGAAAATCGCAGTAACGAGAGGTACAGTATTGACATCCATTGCTTTGGTCATTGCCATTTTCACTGACATGGTTGGTTTTCTCTCGTTCAGATTCTCTGCTCTTTCCTTTTTACAAGTCTTTGGAACGGTCATCGCTATTGGATTGTTTGTAGTTTACTTGCTGAGTATCACGGCTTTACCGGCGTTGATGCTCATGTTCCCTCCGAAACGTCTCGCACTCTCCAAAGCCAGCAAGCTCTCTATCGGTCGTATTTCATCCGCTATTGGGCGGTTGTCAACTCAACCAGTGAAGGTCGGCGTAATCGCAGTGCTGTTGTTGACGCCGATGTACTTTGGATTCCAACAATTGGAAGTTGGTTTTGACCAACGTGACCAATTGGACCAAGAAATTCCCGTAGTAGGAGATTTCTTGATGCTTTCTGATGACTTCCAAAGCAGTCGTTCACCGTTGTATCTGGTCGTAGATGCCGATGTCATATCTCATGAAGGTCGAGTGACTTGGTATGCTGCTGAAGCGATGCTCTTGCAAAGTGAAGATGTCAATGGTGTTCCAAACGGTTTGTGGAATTTACTTGCAGAAGCCCAAGGGCGCGACCCTGTGCTGAATACACTCATGACCGATTTGGATGCATCTGCTCCTACTTCTTACCAAGCGCTTTCTGACTATCTTCTTGAAAATTCGACAGGCCGCCAGTTAACTTCGGCCGTTTTGTCTTCTGACGGTCAACAAACTGTTCTCTCGTTCCAAGCGGAGACGCTCGATTGGCAAGCGACCATCGACCTTTACGACCGTTTGACCCTTGCGTTACAGAACACTGAAGATTCTTTGGACGACGATGCGATTTTACGTATAGGTGGCCGTAGTCTTATTGTTGCTCAAACAAGTGCAGATGTAGCGGAGTCAGCCGTTATTTCCACTTCAGTCGTGGCATTGGTGATTTTAGCTATGCTTGTGGGGATTCACACGACTCGTCAGAAAAACTTCAAACAGGGCTTAGCGAGAGGTTTTGTATCCTGGATTCCATTGATGATGGTTGTCGGCTGGGTGTACGGAATCATGGGCTTTACCGGGTATCAGATCAATGCTCAAACAGTCACCATTGGGGCCTTATCACTGGGCCTAGGTGTTGATTATGCGGTCCACTTTTCAGTTCGTCTCGAGGAAGAGGTCGAACATAACCCTCTGGCATCTCAAGAGATGTGGGTCACCAATGCTTCTGCTACAACGGGCCGTGCAATGTTTGCCGCAGCTCTCACGACAGCAGGTGGGTTTTCAGTTCTCAATCTATCAGCACTGCTACCATTACGTTTGTTTGGACAAGCCTTCGTCGTTGCAATTACCCTTGCTTTGCTGTCCAGTTTGATTTTACTTCCCGCATTTTATACCCCGTTCCTCAAACACGATGCGGAAAAGTTTGCAGCAATTCACTTGGAGGCTGAATGAGGTATACGAACTCCAAATACCATGGTAAGACCACTTGCTAAATAAACAAAGTTTAATCAAACGAGATTTCTTTTGTATGACTCATATTTAGATGATTGAAGCAATTGGTAAACTTGACGTGTGTCTGAGAAGACTTTCAATAAGTGAAGAGATATTTCATTGGAGTTCATATTCTTGACATCGAGTGTTTTGATAAAGCTAATTTGCCTGAGTGTTGCGACGTTATTGTACAACTCCTCGGGATTTTCTGGCGTATATTTATTTCCATGAGATTTTGAGGCATGATCGCTTTTTGTGGTGTGCAACATTTCAAAACCTAAAGCGTGCAATTCGCGATACTGATCGAATATTTTTATTCTCTTCGAATAAATCCGTTTTTGACGAGCATTCCATGCGTTCGAATCCGTATCATGATGGCCTGAAAAAATTCCAACACGCAGACCCAATGCGGTCATATTGATGAAAAATTGAACATCTATTCGCTTATTAGTGCCCTCAGAATGCAATGCTGCCCATCGATAAGGAATCGGTCGAGTCGACATGTCATGGGTTCGACCTAAGCACTGAGAAACATCTGTTTCCAATCCGATATCAAAGTGACTGACTACAGAAATCAAACATTCCAGCAAGTCAAAGAACTCGGGTTTCAAAAATTGTTCATAACTTGTTTTTTGATTGTTCCACCAATTTGGTGATTGAGTGGAATCAATTGGATAATCGTCAAAGAAATGCAGTGATTCAGTAGAAAAGCCGTTAAATTTCTGGGATGAATGATACCTTTCTATAAGTTCCTCATATAATTCAACTTTATCCATACCAACTCCAGTCCCCTATAGATGAAAAACGTTCACACAAGAAGATCTGATTAAAAATTCAGGAAATGTGCAAAAATGAACCAAAAGGAGCATTTGTAGAAGCGTCAACTATGAGTGTTCGTACAGGGATACTCTCTGCACATCCCATGGTAAATTGTCAGACGAATGCCCATACGACTACTTTTTTTATTAAGAGTGGAATTCTTGATAGATTTATGAATCATAAAACTTCTTTTGGACTTCTGAACTCTCCACTTCGGGCTGATAAAAAGAGAATCGATGCGGTACAGCGCGCTTTACGATGGTGTGAAGCAATCCTCACAAGCACTCTTTGGACACCCATAACAGTCGGAAACAATATTTCCCTTCAACGAACCATCAATGAACAAACGATTGAAATTTTTCCACTCGAGGCCGCTTTCATGGACCTTGGAATGAAATCGAAATTCAACCCTGACCATCTTCCAATTCATCTCAACAATTCGAATGCATGTGTTCGCTCAATACGTTCTCATCCTCGTCCTTTGCATACCGATATGATTGCCAGTATGATTTTACTCCTGGGTCGTGCTGAGATCAATCCTGCCGCAGTCCCAAGAACACTGCGTACGATACTCACTGCAGAACAGATTGCTTCACTCCCCCCTCTCCCTCCTCCTCGTGAACGCTATATCCCCGGACAACCTTCAACATCAGGCCGAGAGTTTCTTCTTGAATCTAGGATTTTAGAATTATCAGAGCAAAACTCAAACACGATATTTAGTATTCAATTTGAAAAGCGGGATGGAACCCTTCGCAACATGAATGCACGAATCGGAGTTTGGAAAGGTCCTGGTGGAGATGAAATCAACCCAAGTAGAGCAAGTGCTGAAATGTCATATGACCCCTCCGATTATAACCTAAAAACTGTTTTTGACATGCAAAAGGAACAATACCGGAACATTGCAACAGACCGTGTCACCAAGATTACGATCGGTGGGCATACATACCGCACAGAATCCGCACAATAAATCGAGATACCTCATTTATCTTGTGCGGTTGCTCATATTCTATAGAAGGGTGCTCGTACTGTGGGACCTGCATCAGAATGATGTCCAAATGAGGGTTTGAACGCTTGTGCGTCTACTCCCTCATACTAATTCCGGGAAGCGAATATCACTCAAGAATACTAGCGGCGGCGACCGCTTTGAAGCAACACGAACAGGCTCAACAGTAGAATTATGACAACTATCAGAACGATGTGCACCATGTTGATATTCTCTATGATTCCTGATTTCTGTGGTGGTTCAGATTCGGTGTCACTTGAATTCTCCTCGACATCATCTGCCGGAGGTTCCGGTGGTGGAGGATATACGCACGAATCGTCATCCACTGTCGCATTCTCATCGTAGTTGGTGGCGGTTGCATTCATGCATCCGAGGACGGGTGGTGGAGGATATACGCATGAGCCTTCATCCACTGTCGCATTCTCATCGTAGTTGGTGGCAGTTGCATTCATGCATCCGAGGACGGGTGGTGGAGGATATACGCACGAACCGTCATCCACAGTTGCGTTTTCAGCGTAGTTGGTGGCGGTTGCATTCATGCATCCGAGGACGGGTGGCGGAGGATACTCGCACGAACCGTCATCCACAGTCGCGTTTTCAGCGTAATTAGTGGCGTTGGAATCCATACAACCTGGAATCGGTGGCGGAGGATACTCGCACGAATCGTCATCCACAGTCGCGTTTTCAGCGTAATTAGTGGCGTTGGAATCCATACAACCTGGAATCGGTGGCGGCGGATACTCGCATGAGTCATCGTCAATCGTTGCATTCTCGTTGTAGTTAGTCGCGTTTGCATCAGTGCATCCTTCGATTTCAACAGGCTGGTTGAATGCCCAGTCGAAAGCAGCGTTGATTAACGAACCATCAGTTAATGCTGGGCTATGGCCGATTCCATCCAACTTCCAATGTGTGACTCTGTTTCCCAATGCACAATCAAGATGTTGAAGTTGAGTCGTTTCATTGTTACCATCTCCATCCACCAGATCCATCGTACCCATCTGAGTTGATGTCTCATCACACCCTGAACGATTAGCCCAGTATGCAGCACCATCAGGGGAAGAGGCGTAGGTTTCCCCAAATGTCTGTCCGCCGTTGTAATCAATAGTACCGTCATTGGTTCCGTGAACATTGATAATATTCGGAGTCCCTGTATTACTGCAATCACTGAAATCCCCATATGTTGCACCGGCGAAATTGACGATGGTATGCAGTATATCTCCGGCATCACAGGCCATCCTGTGCGACATGAAGCCACCGTTTGAGTGGCCGATAAGCATCACTCGATTCTGGTCTGCTCCATGATCGGCTATTGCAGTAGAAATCAGCGATGATAGGTAACCCACATCATCTATATTCTGGTTGTAGAAATCGCAACAAGCAGATGTTCCGTTCCAGAAGTACTTGCCATCAGGGTTCTCAGTTCCATACGGTGTCAGAAGTAAATGCCTGTTGTCATCAACACTGTTGACTCCTCGGAAATAATTGTAGATATACCAAGGGTATTCGGAAAATCCATGCAGGGCAACGACGAGCGGTAGAGTTTCATTTTCTTCGATATCTCCGGGAACCCTCAACTCCGCCTGCCTGTCTGAGGGTCCGATATTTACTACGGTTTGTTCGGATTGGCGCCCTTGGGTGGCTGTGACCGATTCCTCGGAATCAAGAGCGCTGGACGGAGATAACAACAGGATCCCGAACAGCATCAAAATGGTCAATAGCGTCTTCAGAAGACAGGTTCTCATTGATGCTACCTGATGCTCTAGAGGTGTTAATGTTTCTAAAACTCGCGATTCCCATCTTTAGGGGAAACCCTTGTGAATCCACCGAATCGGACCTGTTGATCGGGATTTCAGCACGAACTGTTCAAACCGGGAAACCCACATCTGATTGACGTCAAAATTGACCTTCGAGGCATCCAATCAAAGGGTACCCTATCTAGCAATCCATAACTATGGCTAATCCATTCAACCAGATTAGAGCTGTTTATTCCGACTGTTCTTCTTTTCTCTTTCGAAGAAGAAGAAAAAGCAAGAATATTACGAGAATTAT
>Ga0209709_10001762_pt1 | contig 19620 bp, 16 predicted proteins | sample ArcticOcean_MG_C_2_FD_187435 | JGI IMG/M metagenome (GOLD analysis project Ga0209709, IMG submission 187435) | Marine microbial communities from western Arctic Ocean - ArcticOcean_MG_CB4_136 (SPAdes) (version 2) | ecosystem: Environmental > Aquatic > Marine > Oceanic | place: Arctic Ocean... | reverse complement strand
ACCTTCGCGGCAGTGTCTGGAACCATAGTTCGGCTTAGGACGTTTGCAACAATAACAGACTCACCTTTTTGGTATGGCCCTACAACTGTTCCAACATTGACATCAAAGAAAGTTGATTCTGTAATGTCCGTCTCGACATCAGCAAATCTAATAGTACGAATTGGATTGTTAGCTCCGTTTTCTTTGGCAAACACAGCTGCGTCTTCAGCAGACGTCCAACCACTTGCTAAAATATTTAGTTCTGTATTAATAGACGCAACATCTCCTTCAGATGCTCCAACTGGAATCTTAACAATTGTAATATCTCTACCTTCTGTTTGATTGTATTTCTTCTCATCTTTGTGAGAAGCATAGAATGCTTGAATGTCTCGCTTACTTACCTCTACAGCGCTGTCAGCAATAGTGTTAAAGAGTTTAACAACATATTTAAACTTGGCAGTGCGCTCTGTGTGGATGTAATCAAATTTACCTTCAAGTTCTGAAGTATACGCTCCAGCTTGAACAAGAGATTCGAATTTTTCTTTTTTACGCTTAGAAATAATAAAACGCTTGTAATTCATAAAATTAGCTTTACCCTGAGGTGAGGTAAGCATATTCTGAAAATTCTGAACCCAAGTTCTTTTGTTATCTCCGTTGCTGTAAAAAGCACGAGACATATAAGGAGAGGCGATATCTCCAAATAGCAGTTCCTGATATTCTTTGTCAGAAACAGTCATGCCAATTTCAGAAAACACATCATCCATATACATCGCAGATGTAATGTCTTGCCAAACCTCGTCTTGTAGTTGATCACCAGAGAAACCTAAACTTCTGCGCTGCTGAACTGCAATTTGATATTCTTGACCTGTAATACTTGCCCCGTCAACGGACCCGACTTCAGTAGCAGCTCCTTGCCCCATTAAAGCGAGAACCGCATCAAACGGCACTAAGAATCCAAGCATACCAATTCCTAAGAACACCATTAGCAACCCTTGACGGTTGCGAATATTTTCAATCATAGCCATAGTAAAGACATTTTTATATCAGGTGCGCGAAGATAACAAATTAGACCCACTCAAAGTAATTGTAACTCAACTACGTTTATTCTTGTTGCCTCGACTTTTTTAACAGTGATTTTACAATCGCTAATATTGATGACAACACCTTCTTCTGGGAGCGTTGCAATCATATGTAAAATAAGGCCTCCTAGGGTTTCGTAGGCTTCATCAAGTGGCAGGTTTAAATCAAATTTTTCGTTCAGATGTTCTACCTCATGTCGAGCTGACAATAGCCACGTATTGTCGCCAATTTCTTCCTCAGTTAAAATATCTACATCGTGTTCGTCTTCGATTTCACCAAGTAATTCCTCTATAATATCTTCCATTGTTAAGATGCCAGCAGTACCACCAAATTCATCAAGTACAACAGCTAAATATCTCCGGCGAAGCATAAACTGTTTCAACAACACATCACCGGCCATTGGCTCTGGGATGTAGAATGTAGGAAGCACAACTTTTTCAATTGACTCAGGTAGGCTGAATAAATCTTTTACATGACAATATCCTATAATGTTGTCAATATCCCCTTCGTAGATTACGATTTTAGAGAGTCCAGTTGATGTAAAAAGATCTCGTATTTCATCTATTGAAGTGTCTTTAGAAACTGCGACAACCTCATTTCGAGGTACTAGGCAATCTCGAGCTTGAACAGAGCTCAATCGTATCGCATTCTTTAAAATTTCAAGTTCGTGCTCAAGCTCTTGTTCAGGAATCATCTTGTCACTGGCGGATTCAAGGAAATGGTGCAAATCTGTAGAGCCAAACCCGCTGTTACTAGCTTCAATCCTATTTGTCACAAAGGGGAATAAGAAAATGAGGCTGAGTCCCATAACGGCAAGCGCTGGCAAGGCCAATATTAAAATAACAATTGAAAGCGGGAGGCTGAATCGATTTAACCAAAGAGTTGGGTCTCTGTGGAAAAATGATTTGGGAATAAATTCGGCAGTTACAATTACAATAATGGTTGTTAAAATAGTTTGGACTGAAAGAGCCAAAATAGGAGAAGATGCTTCTAGCCAATCGTTTGTATTGAATAAAAGCCCACTGATTAAAGCTCCAGACCACATACCACATACAACAAGTGCAATGTTGTTTCCCACCAACATAACTGAAATAAAGAGTTGAGGCCTTTTGACAAAGTTTGAAACAAGTTTGCCGCGCCAACCTTGATCGGCGTCAAGCTCAACTTGTAGGCGATTGGCAGAAACAAACGCCATTTCCATTCCGGAAAAGAATGCGGAAGCGGCAAGCGAAATAAGTATTATTAATATCGAACTGGAGGGGTCAGGGTCCATTGTTGTTATTGGTTGTTTTGTTTGCTGGATTCATCTAAATCGAGCTCCAATCTTTTTCTAAATGTACGTCTAATAAAATACCATAAAACTGTAAGCGCAGGGATTAAAGGCATAAATTTATTCTTTTCCCAACCTTCAGAATACATAAAATAACATGTTACAAGTATCGCTGAAATTGCAGCAAACAGCCAAAATTTTTCTGCGGCACGTGTAACTGATAAAACTTTTTTAGGCTCCATTCTTTTAAAGATAGTTAAGGTAAGTCGAAAGAACCTGTTGGCTCGAGTATTTTATAATTCTCAAAACTGCCATCCGCTTCTAATCCCTTTCCGAAAAGCACACCAGTTGCCGTCTCCACGCTCACTGATCTGTTCGTGTGAACTTTGTCTGAGTCGTGAGACCAAACTAGATATTCAGTCTTAAGCTTGTCTCCTTCGCTGTTGACGAGTAATACCCCGTCACGCGCAATTAGATGCCCTATCTTAGAATCATACGTCCCTCGCCCGCCACTTAATTGTGCTCGATTTGTACTTTTATCTCCTTCTATATATAGTGTAAACCCATCGTCAACCTGCCAGATGTCATTGTTTTCAAACCGTTCCAATTTCCCAGCTTCTAATATATTCCGAACTTTACCTTTTTCAGAATATTGAAACGAACCATCAATAATTACTTGAATTGAAAGTGATTCATCTAACTCGTCATCTGTGTTAACTTCTGTTTGCTCAGCTTGTTGATCACCCACATCATTGCTATTATCCTGCACATCGCATCCTATTTCTACCATGAAAACACAGCAAAGTAGAAAAATTTTAAAACGGGGAGTGCAAGCCATTAACGTACTCTAATTATCGTACTCTCTCCTGAGCATGGACAACCTGCAACATCTTTCACAGTAAACGTTCCGCCTGCTTGAAGACCTAATGAAAACACTTCGTCTATTGTTGGATATTGTTTAGATACTTTACCCATCCTCTTGTCTGCTTTTTCAGCAAGTTCAGGGTTCATTTTCTTTGCACGGCTATAGTAATCATGCGCAACCCAATACACTGAGCGTTTTCCAAGAGCTCCGTCATTACAAGAGTTCGATGCACTTGCAATAGCATCGCCGATAAGCATAATTGCATCAGCGTTGTCAGGCTCAAGTGCAAGAAGTTGATTCGCATAGCGACGGGCTGTATTTGATTTGTTTAGTGCACTTGCGATTTGGCCTGTTTTAAGCAAGTAAGTAGCCTGTTCGGGACAGCTGTCACAACGAGATACAGCCTCCTCCATGTAATCGAAACTCTCAACTAACTTAGATAGCTTTGCGTAACTCATTCCGATTGCATAAGCAGCTTTGGCGCTAGGTTCTTGATCGTAAATGGCAGTAGCGACAGGTAGAAACAGTTCGTTTTCAGTACATTCTCTGTTTGTGAGTAGGCTGAGAACTTTTTTCTTTAATTCGAAGTTTTCAGGGTCAGATTCAACACTTGCTTGTAACACAGGAACCATATCATCACATTGAGCAATGGCAATGAATGTTTTTTCAATATTGGCTTTAGCCCTAGTGTATCCTTTTAAGTCCCTTTCTTCTCCAGCTTCTTCGGCAACCGCAATTGCTGTATTACAGTACTCCATGAGCATAAGATAGTCAGTTAGCATTCCAGCTTTTCTAGCTAATCCAGCCTCTTTATCAATCTTATTGATGGCTTTCATTGTGTAGAATGAAGTTACGTAATATCCACTTAATACTGCTGCAGAACTCTCAGCCTCAAGGCACTCAATGCTTTCTTTAAACATCTCAAAAGCAACCTCAGCAGAATCCTTGTTAAATTTGTAGAAGTCTGTTGCAGCCCGCCCTAAAACATGACATCTGTTCTTGGGTTTTTTAGTTGTAGAAGGGAAAAGTTCCATTCGCATATCATAAACCCACATTAAACTATCTATTAAGACAGCCTTGCGTGTTTCATCACCAACCTTGTCAGCATCCTTGATTTCGTTCTTTAAGAATAGAGCACCATGCGAGTATAGAGATTCCTGAACACTATCTGGGCATAAATCACAAGCCTTCTCCCATTGCTGATAAGCTTCTGAATAATTCTTTTGCTTGTTATAACTCTTGTAAACACTTAGTGCCTCTTTACACAGAATCTGCTCATTCTCAGTTTCTCCGTATTTGTTGCCATTCTGTGCTAAAAAGCTTGTGGGTAAAGCCACAACAAGGATAATAAAAAGATTTTTAATTGTATTCATGAGGTTAATCAATCGTAAAGTTTAGGCGTAAGCCAAAGATTTTTAAAAAATGGAGCTAATGTTACTCCCAACTGCATGCTAAATAGTGATTCTTCAAGAGACTCTTCGAAAACTGTGCCATTTTCAATTCCGACTCCACGATGTCCCATTTCAACCCCAAAGTGGACTCTGCTAGTAGACCTGCTTCCTTCTAGAGGTATAGTCACTCCTGCAGAGGCTCTCCAACCTCGTAGTTGGTTTCCTTTAAAAGAAATAGGGTATAGATCTAATGCAAACCCAGATTTAAAAGTTGAACGAGATAAAATATTATTGTTGCTTCTATCTGTTCTGGGCTTTACCGTTAACCCTATAGACGAACGAGACGCTACGGCCCATGTTGCGTCCCCCTCTAGGATGTCAATTTCATTAAAAGAATCAGAGACTACAGTCCAATCTTCTTCCATGAAATCAGCTGCGAGTAAGACTCTTCGGCCATTTGAATTTTCAAAAACTATCGCTCCACCTATTGAATATTTAGACGGCATCCGTCCTTTAGCATCAAGTAGACTTGTGTAAGAAGCTGTGTCAATGACAGTTTCAACATTATTGAAAAACTGAACTGTTTCAATTGTTTTTTCATGGTCAGTAAAAAGACTTACTTCCGGAGAGTAAGTAGCACCTAAATACAGACTAGCGCTTCCTTTAAAATTCCTTTCGCTATCATAGTTAGCCCACAAGAGTTGAAAAGCCTGAATTCCTAACAAACCACCAAGGGATCGATGTTTCATAGATGATCTTGTACGATTGTCGAGGTAAGTCACATCTTCAATATTCAATCGACTTGTTGAGATTACTTCCCCAAATAGAAGACTAACCTGAGCTCCTACAGAAACAGCTCGATTTCCGACAAGTACACTGTCAGAATTCCCAGCTGGAAGCCATTTTTTACCCTTAAAAGAGCGAGCATAACCTAAATAGCTTTTTGCCGTGCCACCAGATCCTGTGTAGCTTTCTCTGTAGTTTCCCATAAGCGTGTCAGTTTCAACTGTTCTTGAAACACTATACCCTTTAGACGAATAAGGAATCACTCCCATCATTATAGCTGAAGAACCTCCCGGTTTCTTCACAACGAGATTTATGCCACCAGGTGATCCGTAATTAACAGATTCAGTAGAGTCACCTTCTGACATGTTAGAGCGATTTAGGTGTATTGAAGACTGGAACATTGTGGACACACAGCTGGCCGCCGAAGCTGGTTGGTCAGGGTTAATTACATATCCGTCAATAATGGGTGAACTTACTCCTCCCATCATGAGTTGGGGAGATGATAAAGTCGGAATTGTAAGCCCCATTCCAAACCTAGACCATGGTGATGGCTCAGTTTCTTGAGCTGCAACATCTCCGAATGCAAAAGCACAAAAAAGAGCCATCGCAACAATGCATTTGTTTACGTTAATCATTTTGACTCTTAAATATGTGGAAATAATGCATAATACCCTTTGAGGGTCAAATTTGAATCTGCGAATTTCGGCTCTACTCGGCCGAGTTCCAAAAATGAACTGTCACCTCCTGTTAAAACAACCCCAATCCCGCTATACTGCTCTCTTAACAACTGCCATCTTCCTATTATTTCTGCGCTAATTCCGTCTGCAGCACCTTTAATTTGAGCATCTTCGGATGATAATCCAGTGGTTTCACCTTTAAAAGGTGCCTTTTTATTCCAGACATCCTTCTTCACCTCCTTCAAGGCTGCAGTTCCGATTCTCATAGAATCAAGCCTCAAAGAAATACCTGGAGATATAGCTCCTCCTAAGTGAGTTCCATCTACGACTAAATCAAACGTAACACATGTCCCAACATCGACAATTAGCCAAGCATTACATGTCAGAGCCTCCTCAATTACACCATCTTGTATCGCAAAGGCATTTGCAACTCTATCTGTCCCTAATGACCCCGGGTCAGTTACGTTTGTTCTTAAAGGATGATAATCTCCATGTCTTAGCTGGGTGACAATTCCTTTAGATTTTAACAATTTGAGTGTGTCGTTAGACCAATTCCCGCTACCCGTAATAAGAATATCAATACTATTTGAGGCAGATTTAGGCAGATTTAAATCTGTCAATTCTACTCCTACATCAGTTGTAGTAACGTTGAAAAGTACGCCATCGTTAAACTCTCCGATTTTCCATCTAGAGTTTCCTTTTTCTATAATCCAAACCCGCTTCACTCCCATGATATTGTAGACATTAAATGTTCAACATCTCTTAAGAGTCTCTCAGTGACTGGAGCTGTACTGTCGCAGTTAATTGCAAGGTCAAAATAGAGAGAGCCTCTTAGAAAATGATCAGTACTGTCAGTTACAAAAAATTGTATAGGAGTTGCAACAGGGCCTTCTAGGTGGTAAAGCACTCCAGTGGTCTGATTTTCACTCTTGTCAGCTCCCTCAACTCTAATTCGACTAATTCCGCTTGCCTTCATGTCATGACTGAAAACCAATTCCTGTGCATCAATCATAAGTAATTCAAGGTTGTTGTTTATAGGAACATCCGTGCAATGAAGCCTTGCATTAAAGTCGGAAAACCTAAGGTTAAACCAACAAGATTCACCAGACTTGTCAGAGATTACTGTCTCAAGATGACTGTAAATAGGTATTTCAAAACTTGAACCACATGTCGAAGTGTCCATCATAAAATCTTGATTAGGTAATGTGATTTTAAAATAACCTTTTTGCCTGGGGATAGGCGGAGACACACATCCAATTAAAGCAGAAATTAACAAGGCACAAATAAGATGAAATCTATGTTGCTTCATTCATCTTTGAGTTTGTCGCTTTCAAAATAAGTTTCAACGCTTTCCTGGTCTAATGGTTTAAGTATAATTTTAACCCGATCTATCAATTTATTGTTGCCGGCATCAATCATTAAAGTAACTCCGTCAAAGACGATATATTCTCTAGTACGAGGAATTTTCCCTGCTTGCTCAATAATAAATCCACCGAGTGTATCACTTTCTCCCTTAGCTTCTTCCCAGACCTCTTCGTCGAGTTTTAAAATTCGATAAAAATCAATTAGCGCAGTTTTACCCTCCATTAAATAGGTGAAATCATCTAAACGAGAATATGCAATTTCTTCGGTATCAAACTCATCAGTTATATCGCCAACAATCTCCTCTAACACATCTTCTAATGTGATGAGCCCACTGGTACCACCGTATTCATCAACAACAAGAGCCATATGAACTTTTCGAGTTTGGAATTCGAGAAGCAAATCATCAATCTTCATGTTTTCAGGAATGAAAAAAGGTTCACGCAAGAGGTTGTTCCAAGGCGCGGCATCTAAATTAAGCAGCGGTATAAGATCTTTCACGTGCAGAACTCCAACGACTTCATCGATAGACCCTTTGTGAATAGGTATTCTTGAATATCCGCTTGCTACAACAGATGCCCTTAATACAGGCCATGACTCTTCAAGTATGAATGATGTAACATCCGTTCTGGGTGTCATCACTTGTTTCGCGTCTTTGTCGCCAAACTTGACTATCCGTTCTAGAATTTCAGCCTCGTCTGTTGACCTTTCAGTACTGTCGGTTAATTTGAGTACATTTTCCAGATCTTTAGCAGAGATATCTTGTGGAGGGCGAACCAAATTTTTATCTACTCTTTTTCCGATTAGCACCAAAGGTTTCCAAATTGGTTTAAGAATTTTTTTACAAACTAAAAGTGTGCGAGACATAAATTTAGCGACCATGACGTTGTGTGATGTAGCAAATAATTTAGGGATCACCTCTCCAAATAATACAAGTAATAGAGTTACTCCAGCTACGTGAATTCCTATAGCAATCCAGTTAGGAAGAGTTTCAACGGGAAAAATTTGTTGAGCAGTGACCGTTGCAATTAGTACAATGGCAACGTTGATTAAGTTGTTTAAAACAAGTATGGTGGCGAGTAAATGTCTTGGGCCATCCTTATCGTTAGGCTCTCGAAGAAGCTTAAGTACATTAGATGATGCTGATTCAGAGTCTTCCTCTAAAGAGCTGATATCTGTGGGTTTTAGTGAGAAGAATGCTACTTCTGACCCAGAAATAAGCGCACTTAAAAAAAGAAGAAAGGCAATCACGGCAATCAATCCAGTCGCGAGGTATGGGTTTGAAATAATAGAGTTTAGATCCACGAGTTAATTTATGTCGGTAAGGTATTGCCGCTTTTTTTATCTAACATCTGCATATTGTCACCCACAATTTCAGTTGAGTAGTGAGTTATGCCTTGCTTGTCTTCCCACTCTTTTGTCCTGAGTTTACCTTCTATGTATACTTGGGAACCTTTTCGTAGAAATCTTTCAGCAGTCTCAGCCAAGCCTCTCCAAAGAATTATTTTGTGCCACTCAGTGCGCGTTGTCTTTTCCCCAGTTGTTTTATCATTATACGTTTCAGAGGTTGCAACGGAGAGCGAACTGACCGCTATATTGTTAGTTGTATAGCGAGTTTCAGGGTCTTTTCCGAGGTTGCCCACGATGATAACTTTATTGATTCCTGCCATGTAAGCGAAGTTAAGTATTCTTGTCGTGTTCGCACATTTTTCATTAACTTTTAATAGAATGTCGTTCAGGTGTTTCATATTCAAACGAATAGGTGTATTTTTGCAATCCCTTTTGTGGGGGACTCTGTGATATTTTGTCATAGAGTGTTATTTATCAAGGAACTACAATTTAAAGATGACAAAAGCTGATATCGTAAGTCAGATAGCTGACAAGACAGGAATGGAAAAGCACGATGTGCAAATGACCGTTGAGGCATTCATGCGCACAGTTCGTGAGAACATTGAGAGTGGAGAAAATGTATATCTACGTGGATTTGGATCTTTCATTGTAAAAAAGAGAGCTGCAAAAACTGGTAGGAACATCTTAGCTAGGAAATCTATCCGAATTCCGGCTCACAACATCCCAGCATTCAAGCCTGCAAAGGAATTTCTTGAGAATGTAAAATCAAACGTGGCTGTTTAAGAAATAAGATTTATGAAAATCTTTCAGGTAATAATATTTGCTTCAACTCTTTCATTTGCTAAGTCAGATTCGTCAATAACGAAAGACTTAGAAGAAACTATTAACAGATTGTAATCCGACATCAGTGTGGTGTCTGGAACTAACGAATAAATTATTTATCATGCCAAGCGGAAAAAAGCGCAAGCGTCATAAAATGTCTACGCACAAGCGTAAAAAGAGATTACGTAAGAATCGTCACAAGAAGAAGAAGTAATCATTTTTCAGAGCTGCTTAAACTAAGCAGCTCTGAAACGTGTAATTTTTGTTTGCCTAGTTAATATAGGCTTCAATTTATATACGTTGAAATCAGAATTGATAATTAATTCAACCTCAAAAGGAGTTGAGTTAGCCGTCCTTGAAGAAGGTAAGCTCGTTGAGCTTCACCGTGATCCAGGAGAGATTTCCTATAGAGTAGGAGACATCTATTTGGGTCGAGTAAGGAAGGTACTTCCAAATCTTAATGCTGGGTTTATTGATGTAGGTTACGACAGAGATGCTTTTTTGCATCACAGTGACTTAGGAGTTCAATTTAAAACTCAGCAAAAATGGACAAAGCTTGTCATGTCTGGCAAGCTACCTGTGAGTAGTATCGAGAAATTCAAACTCGAATCTAAAATTGACAAGAAGGGGCAGATGAAGGACTACGTAAGTTCTTCTCAGCTCGTTATGGTTCAAGTTTCTAAAGAACCCATAAGCACGAAAGGACCAAGGCTTACTGCTGAGGTTACTTTGCCTGGTCGATTTTTAGTTCTAGTGCCTTTCTCGGATAAAGTAAACCTTTCTTCTCGTATCAAAAGTGAGAAGGAAAGGAATCGACTTTCTAGCCTTATAAAAAGTATTCGCCCTCCCGGATTTGGGATTATTGTAAGAACAGTAGCTCAGGAGAAAGGATCAGCAGATTTGCATAGTGATTTATCTGATCTAATGAATCGTTGGGAAGAGCTTTTTAATGGCCTAAAAAGAGCAAAGCCAGGAAAGAGAATCTTGGGTGAGTTAAATAAAACAAGTACAGTTCTTAGAGATGCTCTAAGGCCTGAGTGTGAGCTAATTCGTGTGAATGACGAAACGTTAGCTGACCAAGTAAAGACTTACCTTGGGAGTATAGGCTCGGATAAAGTTGATATCGTAAAGTTTACAAAGGATTCAGATCTTTTTAATACGCTCTCGATTCATCGTCAGATAAAAGCAACTTTCGGCAAGAAAGTAAATCTTCAAAGTGGTGCGTATCTTATTATAGAACAAACAGAAGCTATGTTCGTCATTGACGTAAATAGTGGAGGGCGTAAAAAGGGTGCTAGCAGTCAAGAGGAAAATGCTCTACAGACAAATATTGAGTGTGTTGAGGAAATTGCTCGTTTACTTCGTCTTCGTGATATTGGAGGCATCGTAGCGATTGATTTTATCGATATGGCTAAGAAAGAGCATAACAAGCAGCTTACTGACGCTATGAAGTTAGCTATGAAGATTGACAAGGCCAAGCACAACATCGCTCCTCCAAGTAAGTTTGGAGTCATAGAACTGACACGTCAACGAGTTAGAGATGTTGCAAATGTGCAAACACAGGACCGATGTCCTTCTTGTAATGGAACAGGGGCTATACAGGCTGCGATATTAGTAACAGATACGATTAAGTCTAGCCTGAAGTATTTATCTAAGGAAGAAGGACAGAAAAAGCTAACGCTTTTCGTTCATCCAATTTTAGAAGCATATTTATTAAAAGGCGAGCCGATAAAGGTGTTTAAAGGTTGGTTTGGTACTTCAATCCGAATAGAATGGGAGAAAGAGCTTGGATTAACTATAGAATTAGAAAGTAACTCATCAATGGAGATATTAGAATTTAATATCTACAATGCAAGAGGTGAGGAACTTACTATCTGAGAAAAACATTGATTATTCTAAGTCTTTGGGGTAGCATAAGAATGATTTCTTTACGGGTTTTGTTAAAAGCTCTAAGCTGAGGTGATCGTTAGATTCTGCAAAATCTCTTGTGGTACCGTCTTTGTATTTTATTAGAATGCCGTTGGGTGTGTAAGCTTTATTCTCGATTGACTGATTTGACACAAAATAAGATGCTTCGTCGATAGACAAGCCCCATTTTGCAGCAATCAAATTTATTTTTTCATTCACTTCCTCAGTTGTGAATGGGTGCGGTCTAAGTTCTATGCGGAATAGTTTTCTATCAAGCAGTCTTGCGCTTAATGAGGAAAGAACTCGATCACTGTGATGTCTCCATGCCTTCATTGCACTGAAAATATCTGAATCATCGAGTTCACAAAAAGAATCGATAATGTTGGGAGTTGATATAAATGATTTTTTGTCAAAATCGTTGTTAAGGAATCTAGAAAGTGCAGGTGTTGCAAAGATTTCGCTGCCAGATTGAGCCAGGTGTTTTGCTCTGCGTAAAACAAGCGTTAGCATATGTTCTGCACTTATAACAGTTCTGTGAAGGTATACTTGCCAATACATAAGTCTTCGAGCAACAATAAATTTTTCGATACTGTAGATTCCTTTTTCTTCTACAACCAATTGATCATTTGAAACAGATAGCATTTTTATAATCCTCTCACTGCCAACTTTACCTTCAGTTACTCCTGAATAAAAACTGTCACGAGCGAGGTAATCAAGCCTGTCCATGTCAAGTTGAGACGAGACGAGTTGGTGTAAGAATTTCTTGGAGTATTCGTTCTTAAAAATCTTGATTGCCAACGTTAACTTCCCATCGAAGTCTATATTCAGCCGGTCCATGATCATCGTGCTAAGGTCTTCATGATGCACGCTTTTTACAATGCTGTGTTCTAACGCATGGCTGAAAGGGCCGTGACCAATATCGTGAAGAAGAATTGCAAAACAAGCTGCTTCGTCCTCTTCTCTTGTGATTTCAACCCCTTTTGTCCTTAGAACATCAAGAGCTTCTTGCATAAGAAACATACTCCCCACAGCATGTTGAAACCTGTTGTGCACTGCACCTGGATACACGAGGTGACTCAACCCTAGCTGACTTATGCGCCTTAGTCTTTGAACATAAGGATGGTCAAGAATGTCTATAGTAAATGAATGGCGCAGTGTAACGAAACCATAAATGGGGTCGTTTAATATTTTATAACGATTTGTCTTTGACATAATTGTTGACATGAATTTAGAATACGAAACGTAGATTAATTACGTTGATGTTTCTTTGCGCAAGATACTTAAGCACATGACGAGACAACCACATATACTTTGGGCCGATGATGAAATCGATATGCTCAAGCCTCATATTCTCTTTCTCGAAGGTAAGGGATTTCAAGTAACTCCAGTAAATAGTGGCGTGGAGGCGTTAGAAGAGGTAGAGAAAAAAGTATTTGATTTGGTCTTTTTAGATGAAAATATGCCTGGAATTAATGGTATTGAGACACTTCAACGTATCAAAGTGCTTAGAGCCCACCTTCCGGTAATTATGATTACGAAGAGTGAAGAGGAGCATATTATGGAGGAAGCCATAGGGTCTAAAATTAGTGATTACCTCATTAAACCAGTCAATCCTCATCAAATTTTGCTTGCCGTTAAGAAATGTCTTGATGGAAAAAGACTGTTGAGTGAGAAGGTAATGACTGATTACCAAAGGGAGTTCCGAGAGTTGGGGATAAAGATGATGGGGAAAATGGATGTTGAAGATTGGTATGATGTGTATGGACGTCTAACTCACTGGACTCTTGAGTTAGAGAAGTCTGAGGATGACAGTATGCAGGAAGTCCTTTCCATGCAATTTGAAGATGCAAACAGACAGTTTGGGAAGTTCATTGAGAGTAATTATGAAGGGTGGATAAGTGCGGGGGATGATGGCTTACCCTCAGAAGTGCCAATACTTTCTCACAGGGTTCTCCCTCATTTCTTGCCAGAAGCCATTAAATCCGCCGATGGCAGGCAGGTCTTTTTAGTTGTTATAGATAATCTAAGGTTAGATCAATGGAGAGCTATTGAGCCCTTGTTAAGCGATCTGTTTTCTGTCGTAAAAGATGATACGTACATGAGTATTCTTCCGACGGCTACTCAATATGCAAGAAACGCTCTTTTTGCAGGATTGCTTCCTGCTGACATTAAGCGATTACACCCCGAGTGGTGGACGAATGAAGATGAAGAGGGGTCTAAGAATAAGTTTGAAGGCCAGCTGTTAAATGAATTGATAAAACGACTTGATATTCATGGAAGAACGAGTTATCACAAAGTGACAAACTTAGCTGCAGGAAGGAAATTACTTGATCAATTTCATGAGACAAAAGGAGAGAGTTTAACTACGATAGTCTATAATTTTGTCGATATGCTTAGCCACGCAAGGACTGACATGGAAGTGATTAAAGAACTTGCAGACGACGAAGCAGCATACAGGAGTTTGACTTTAACGTGGTTTGAGCATAGCGCGTTGCGGGAGATGCTAGAAAAAATGGCCAAGGTGAATGGCCGCGTCATTGTTACTACTGATCACGGGACTGTAAAAGTCAACAATGACATTAAGGTTCGTGGAGATAAAAGTACCAACAGCAACCTTCGTTATAAAGTTGGGAAGAATTTGGGGTACAATCACAAAGAAGTGTTTGCTGCGGAAGACCCAGAAAAGTTTGGTTTACCTAAAGCAAATGTTAGCTCAAGTTATGTGTTTGCGAAGGATAGGGATTTCTTCGTGTATCCTAACAATTATCATCAATTTGTAAAGTATTTTAAAGATACGTTTCAGCATGGAGGGGTTAGTTTAGAGGAGGTTATTGTTCCTTTCGCCATTTTAGATGCGAAGAATTAACAAATGAGGAGTTTAAAAATTCTCCTTGAGGTTACTGGTTTTAATCTTTCAGACCTGCCTCATGTAGCTGACAAGGTTGCTCCTTTTATGCCAAACGATGGTGTTGTTGTCTTTCAAGGAGAAATGGGAGCCGGAAAAACCACGCTAATAAAAGAAATATGTAAGCGTCTCGGCGTTGATGATCATGTGTCGAGCCCCACTTTCGGTTTGGTCAATGTTTACCATAAGAATAATGGTGGAATCATAAACCACATCGACTTATACAGATTAGAAGATGAGCGTGAGGCTGAAGAAGCTGGGATATTTAATTTGTTTGCACAGGCTGGGCTTTCCCTTATAGAATGGCCAGAAAGAATTGCCGATTACTTGCCTCAGAATAGCCTAGTTGTGAAGGTGAATATATGTGATAAAGAGGGGTTGAATGAAGTTGAAGAAAGAAGAAATATTATTTTGCTTGGGATTTAAAGCGATTAAATGATGTTAAAGCATTAAATTACCAGCTACATGGAAACAGGACGCAAAGCCATAAAAGCTCTAGCAAAGGAAGCTTCACTATTGCCTCAAGAGGAATTGTTACAAGTTCTTGCAAGTCAGGAAGATCTTACGATTGGTATCCCCAAAGAAATAAGCCTGCAAGAAAAACGTGTTGCTCTTGTTCCAGAGGCCGTAGCTCTTTTAGTCGCGCATGGACATGAGGTGCTTGTCGAGGCTGGTGCTGGAGAGAACTCGAATTTCACAGACATCGATTATAGCGAATCAGGTGCGAGAATTATCCATGATAGAAAACAGGTTTTCGAAGCTGGTATTATATTAAAAGTTGAGCCACCATCTTTAGATGAAGTGGCTTTGATGGAACGAGGAGCTACTTTGATAAGCGCCCTGCAGTTAAGTGTTCAAAATAAAGATCTTCTGGCCAAGCTGAGTCAGAAGAAAATCACGGCAATTGCTTGGGATCTTATCAGAAATAATAATGGACTGTATCCGCTTGTGAGAGCTATGGGAGAAATAGCCGGGAATGTTTCTGTTTTAATTGCGGGTAATCTTCTTTCAGGTGAAAAAAGCAAATCGGCTATGCTGGGAGGGATTAGCGGAGTTAGGCCCAGCGAAATTGTTATTTTAGGTGCTGGTACTGTAGGTGAGTTTGCAGCTCGCGCTGCAATGGGTCTAGGTGCTCAGGTGAAAATCTTTGACAACAGACCTCATAGGCTTGTCAGAATCCAGCAAAGTTTAGGCCACAGAGTTTGGACTTCAACCTTACAACCATCAGTTTTAAACGAGGCTCTGAATACTGCTGACGTTGCAATAGGTGCTTTTCGTGGAGATGGTTCAAGGTCACCCATGATCGTAAGTGAGCCTATGGTTAGTTCAATGAAAGAGGGATCTGTAATTATAGATGTATGTATAGATAGAGGAGGCTGCTTTGAAACGTCGCGTATGACAAGCCATGAAAGCCCGACTTATATAGAACATGGTGTGATTCATTATTGCGTACCTAACATCGCTTCAAGTGTGTCTGGAACAGCGAGTCAGGCGTTGAGCAATATACTGGCTCCTTTTATCCTAGGGATTGTTTCTGAAGGTGGACTTGAGCTTGCTATTAAGGGTGCTAATATTGTCAAGTCAGGAGTTTATATGTATAAAGGTGTAATAACGAACAAGGATGTGGCAGAAGAACGAGATCTTCCGTTTAAGGACTTGGACTTGTTTTTAGCAACATTCTGATTTTAAAATCTTACTTTCCACCTACGACTTTTCTGATTTCATGAAGCTTTAATAATGCGTTTAGTGGGGTAAGATTGTCAATGTCTAAATCGAGCAACCTATCTCGGACATCTTCAAGAGCTGGATCGTCTAATTTGAAAAAACTCATCTGAACACCTGGTTCAGCAGCAATGCTTTTTGTGTCAAATTTTGTGACAAAAGAATCCTCTAATGTTGGTAGCTTAACAGGGGAGATTTTAGGTTCACCGGAATTTGTTGACGCCCCATTTTCTTTTCTGTTGGACTCGAGCTTAAGGAGTACTTCTTCAGCTCGCCTAACTAACGCCCGGGGCATTCCCGCTAGTTTAGCTACGTTAATACCGAAGCTGTGATTAGATCCTCCAGCAACGAGCTTTCTCAGAAAAACGATACTTCCATCTACCTCTTTTACACTGACATTGAAATTTCTAATGCGGGGGAAAGAAGCCGTCATCTCATTGAGCTCATGGTAGTGAGTGGCAAATAAAGTTAAGGGTCTAATTTTTTCATAACCATGCAGGTGTTCCGCAATAGCCCAAGCAATGCTTACCCCATCATATGTGCTTGTCCCTCTTCCTATTTCATCAAGTAGAACCAGACTTCTCCCTGTAATACTATTTAAAATGGAAGCAGTTTCATTCATCTCCACCATAAAGGTAGATTCTCCACTTGAAATATTGTCAGAGGCGCCAACCCTAGTGAAAATTCTATCAAGAATACCTAATTCAGCACTTCTTGCAGGGACAAACCCGCCACTTTGAGCCATAAGACAAATTAATGCAGTTTGCCTTAGAAGCGCACTTTTACCAGCCATGTTAGGCCCGGTAACCATAAGTATTTGAGCTTTTTCAGGATCTAACGTTAGATTATTTGAAACGTAAGATTCCCCAAGCGGAAGCTGCCTTTCAATGACAGGGTGCCTCCCCTCAATGATTTTCACCCCATGATTTTCATTTATTCGAGGACGAGTATAGCCGAATTCTAAAGCAACAGAGGCAAAACAATTTAGAACATCGAGCTCACCCATTGCCCTGGCATTGCCAATTAACTCAGTTGTGTTTTTTACAGTTTCTAAAACGAGCGATTCATAAAGTCCCTGCTCAAGAGACAATGCCTTGTCCTTCGCTTCTAGAATTTGGGTTTCTAAAACCTTTAATTCTTCCGTAATATATCTCTCGGCCTGTGTTAATGTCTGCTTCCGAATCCACTCTTCCGGAACTTTGTCTTTGTGAGCATGTCGAACTTCTAGGTAATAACCAAAGACATTGTTAAACCCTATTTTTAGTGAACTAATTCCGGTTAGAGCAACTTCTCTTTCTCGAATTAACTCCAAAGCTTTGTGGCTTTCAAAGGCCAAACTTCTGACTTGGTCCAATTCAAGATTAACACCTGGCTTAATGACCGCACCTTTACCAACTTGGTTAGGGGCTTCATCTTCCAATTCTTTTTCTAATCTCCAGAGAAGCTTATCGCAAGGAGATAGTCTTTCAAGTGTAGGCAACAAAGCTTCTTCTCCAGCAGCTTCTTCTGCAACTTTTATGACAGCTTCTAGGCCTCTTCTAAGTTGCACTAGTTCTCGAGGGTTAATCTTGGCCGTGCTTGCTTTAGAAGCCAACCTCTCAAGATCGCCAACTCCAGACAAGATGATTTTAAGATTTGAAGACAATTCCTCCTTATCCATCAATAGACTTACTGCATTGTGTCTGAATTCTATGGCAGTCTTATCAGTTAGAGGCATAATTAACCATCGCCTTAACATCCTTGCCCCCATGGGTGTTGATGTTCTATCGATGGTATCAGCCAGCGAAGTGCCATCTGGATGACTGGGATGAATGATTTCTAGATTCCTCACGGTGAATCGGTCAAGCCACATTCCGTCAGTCTCTCTTAATCTCTTCACCCCCTGTAGATGAGATAATTTAGTGTGGTGCGTAAATTTTAAGTATTCTAAAATAACACCTGCAGCAATTTTTGCTGAAGGAGCGTTATTTAATCCAAACCCTTTCATTGAAGTAATCCCAAACTGAGATTGTAGTTTTTCATTCGCGAACTCCTCAGAAAAAACCCAATCATCAAGTTTAGATCGAGGCGTATCATCACCAAACAAAGAGATTAAATCTGATTCATGCCTTTTTTCACAAACCCACTCTTTGGGGTTAAAGCTCTTGAGAAGTTTGTCAATCCACTCTGAACTACCCTCAGCGGCAAGAAACTCTCCAGTTGAAATATCTAAGAATGCGACTCCACACTCATCTCTAGTCCAGTGAAGAGCTGCTAAATAATGATTTTGCTTTGACTGTAATACTTGGTCGTGCATGACCACCCCAGGTGTTACAAGTTCAGTAACTCCCCTTTTAACTAGCCCCTTAGCTTGTTTAGGGTCTTCTAGCTGGTCGCAAACGGCAACTTTTAACCCCGACCTGACGAGCTTAGGTAAATAATTGTCCAAAGAATGGTGAGGGAATCCAGCCAACTCAATTTCGGAGGCACTTCCATTTCCTCTTTTCGCTAGGATAATATCTAGGACTTTAGACGCTACAATAGCATCTTGACCGAACGTTTCGTAAAAATCGCCCACTCGAAAAAGTAGAATAGTGTCCGGATGTTTTGTTTTAATCCGGTTGTATTGCTGCATCAAAGGAGTAACCTTACCTGCCACGTCTTCTTTCGTTAAAAGTTAGAAGACCAAGCTACTAATCAATCTCTAATTTAAGATTAATTATTCCTATCCTTTGTCCACAACAGACGAACAAAACACGATGTTATGCGACTTTCAGGCCTTGTTTGGCAATTGACCCTTTGTGACCCTCACAATACTTCTGATCGACGACTAACTCCACAACATCTCCGCTGGGAAGTTCGAACATTGCATCTGTTAATATTGTCTCAAGAATCCCTCTAAGTCCACGAGCTCCTAATTTAAACTCCAGCGCTTTTTCTACGATCCAATCAAGAGCATCAGCTTTGAATTTCAGTTTAATTCCATCTAACTGAAAAAGATAAACATACTGCTTTATGATTGCATTTTTAGGCTCTGTTAAGATCCTTCTAAGCGCTTTTCCGTCTAAAGTATTCAGATGTGTTAGAACAGGGAATCGACCAACTAACTCAGGAATTAAACCGTAACTCCTTAAATCAGCAGGTGCGATATATGAAAGTATGTTGTCCTCAACTTTTGCTGCCCCTCCACTTTTAAAACCGATCGTTGATCTACTCAGTCTTCTTTCAATTTGTTTTTCAATACCTGAGAATGCTCCCCCGCAGATAAACAATATGTTTTTCGTGTCAACCTTGATTAACTTTTGTTCTGGATGTTTTCGCCCTCCTTGTGGTGGTACATTCACTTCGGTTCCTTCAAGAAGTTTCAGAAGTGCTTGTTGAACACCTTCACCACTCACATCTCGTGTAATTGATGCGTTGTCACTTTTGCGGGCGATTTTATCAATTTCATCTATAAAAATGATTCCTCGTTCAGCCGCTTCAACATCAAAATCTGCTGTTTGTAATAACCGTGATAAGACGCT
>Ga0209709_10001761_pt1 | contig 19631 bp, 20 predicted proteins | sample ArcticOcean_MG_C_2_FD_187435 | JGI IMG/M metagenome (GOLD analysis project Ga0209709, IMG submission 187435) | Marine microbial communities from western Arctic Ocean - ArcticOcean_MG_CB4_136 (SPAdes) (version 2) | ecosystem: Environmental > Aquatic > Marine > Oceanic | place: Arctic Ocean... | reverse complement strand
TAAAACCAAAACCTTTAGTTGGATTGAACCATTTTACTTTTCCTTGTAGACTCATATTTATCTTCTTACTTATTGTTGTGTTACTTTTATTACTTATAATTAAGTAATTCAGGCTTTGTTTAGACTTATTGAGGTTTTGTCAACTAAATTTACACTATTAAATGAGTAAATACTTATTTGTTGTCAATTAGCATGGTCATATAAACAGAGTTAATATCACCTTTGTAGTGAGAAAAGGGTTTGCATGTCTCAAAACCACTCTTATTAAATAAACTTCTAGCATTTGAGAAGAAATTACCAGCACCCGTTTCTAAACTTAATCTTTTAATATTTAGTTTTTTAGCCTCAAAAATTAAATGATTTATAACTTTTAAGCCATTGCCCTTGTTTCTAAAATGGTCACTTATTCTTATTGATTTAAACTCACCATGCTCTTGATCTAAAAATTTTAAAGCACCACTACCCATTAAATCATTTTTTTCCCATAAACTCCAAAACTTAATAGAAGGATCTTTTAAGCCCGCTATATCAAGTACGTGAGCACTACCTTTGGGGGATACAGACCTTAATTCAATAAAATGTTTAACAAGAAGTTCATGAACTTTAGGATTGTCAAAATTACCTTCTATTGATTTAAGCATTTGTTTGATATTTTAATTAATGAGTGTTGTTAAGTGTCCCATTTTTTTTTTTTTTTTTATTTTTTTTTTTAAATAATCAAAAAAAAACTCATCTTTTGTAAATTTTTTATTTCTATAAAGACTAATTTGATCACCAATAATATTTATCATCTTAGCGTTTGAAATTTTCTTAAGTGGAATCTTTTCTAATTTACAAATTGCTCTTATATGATTTTCAAATTGGCTCACGTTATATGCATTAATAGTTAAATGTCCAGAATTATGAACTCTTGGAGCTATCTCATTTACATAAAGATTATCATTTCTATCTATAAAAAATTCAACACATAAAGTTCCAACATATTTTAGCTCTTCAGAAATTTGCATTGCCCATAATCTTGATTGATCCAAAATTTTATCACTAATTTCAGCTGGTATTTTCGAATGTCTTAATATTTGGTTTTCATGCATGTTTTCAATAGGCTCATATATTTCATATTTTTGTGCACTAAATCTTGTAATTATTATTGAAATCTCTTTTTTTAATTTAACTAGTTTTTCTAAAATATATCCTTTTGAATAGTCAATATCTAAAGAAACTATATTTTCTAAATTTTTAACAGCATGTTGCCCTTTACCATCATAGCCTAAGGTTACAGTTTTCAGCAAACCTGGTAACAAATCTCCTACTGAATGCATTTCAGATTTTTTTTCAATAGATACATACCTTGTTGTTCTTATATTTAATCTATTGATAAAATCTTTCTCTGCTAATCTGTGTTGAATTATTCGGTTCACGGAGGGTTTTGGCAAAACTGGTTTACTCTTATTAATTTCATTAAGTGTTTTATAAGGAATATTTTCAAATTCATAAGTAATAATATCTACCTTATCTACAAATTCATTTATTTTATTCTGATCGTTATACTCACCATGAATAAACACATTAGAAAAATTTTGTGCAGGAGCATCAACATCATCAGAAAAAATAACAGTCTTAATTTCTAACTTATTTGCAGCTACAGCAAGCATGCTGCCTAGCTGACCTCCACCAATAATACCTAGGGTTGGCTTAGACATATTTAATAATTATTTAGGTTTTTTTTTAACTGCCTTACTTTGACTTAGACGCCACTGACTCAATTTTTTTTTAATTTTTGTATCAGTAATTGCAATAATAGATGCAGCCAATAAGGCAGCATTAATTGCACCATCCTCCCCAATTGCCAATGTGCCAACGGGTATACCTTTTGGCATTTGAGCTATTGATAAAAGGCTATCAAGACCTTTAAGCTTTTTACTCTCAATTGGAACTCCCAACACAGGCAACGAGGTAAGAGCTGAAATCATTCCTGGTAAATGTGCAGATCCTCCAGCACCAGCTATGATAACGCTAATATCATTTTTTTCAGCACTCATAGCGTATTTGTACATTCGATCTGGAGTTCTATGAGCAGATATAATTTTTGTTTCAAATTTTATGTCTAATTTTTCAAGTACTTTTTGACAAAATACCATAGTTTTGTAGTCAGACTGGCTGCCCATTACAATTGATACTTTTTTAGATTTATTTTTAGTCATTTGTTATAATTCTAGTTCAACACAAATTGTTATTTCAAATTAAGCTTAAGATATCAATAAAATTAATAGAATTTATTCAACTTATTGATATTCTTTAAATCAAAAGAGATCATGATAAATTTTAGAATTGATAATTTACAATATTGTAACTGGTCCAGAGAAATCTTTGAGATTAATAGGCAGGCAGGACTGCATGCTATACATGTGACTATTGTTTACCATGAAGACTTTGATGAGTTAAAAACAGTAATAAAAGATTGGGAAAATAATTTTTCAAATAATTCAGACTTAATTTTTCATGGTAAGAGTTTTAAAGATATTGAGAAGGCTAAATCTGAAAATAAAACTGCTGTATTTTTTGGTTTTCAAAATTGTTCACCTATAGAAGATGACATAGGTTTAGTCGAAAAAGTTTACGAGTTAGGATGTAGATTTATGCAACTCACTTATAACAACCAGTCATTACTGGCAACAGGATGTTATGAAAGTGTAGACAGTGGAGTTACTAATTTTGGTAAAGAAGTAATTAAAGAAATGAATAGATTGGGTCTTGTAATTGACATGTCACATTCAGCAGAGAAAAGTACAATTGATGCAATTGAGATAAGCGAAAGACCTATTGCAATAACACATGCAAATCCAACATTTTGGCATGCCGCAAAAAGAAATAAATCAAATGAATTATTAAAAATTTTATCAGAAAATAAAGGAATGTTAGGGCTTTCACTTTATCCCCATCATTTAAAAAATGGTACAAATTGTACTCTTGAGAGTTTTTGTGAAATGACAGCAAAAACAGCTGAAATTATGGGGACAAAAAATATTGGCATTGGATCTGATTTATGTCTTAATCAACAAGATAGTGTTGTTGAGTGGATGAGAAATGGAACCTGGACAAAATCAAAAAATTTTGGCGAAGGATCAAAAAATACACCTGGTTTTCCAAAACAGCCAGACTGGTTTTTAGATGCACGTGGTTTTGCAAATTTAGAAAATGGCCTAAAAAAAATAGGATTTAATGACGAAGAGGTAAATGGAATTTTAGGAAATAATTGGTATAATTTTTATAAGGAGTTGAATTAATGAAAGTTGAATTAAGAGACCCAAATATTATAATGAAACTATCTAAGTTGGGATCTTTTCATCAGTCAAAACTATCATTTTTGAGAAGTTTTCTAAAAGAATTTAAGGACTGGGAGTACAAAAGAGATTTATTTGAATTGAATATATTAGGTTTTGGAACTGCGATTTATTCATTTAAAAAAAATAATAGAGTTTACTCATTAATTTGTTTTGCAAATCAATTAGAAGAAAATGAGAGATCGGACAGAGTTATAGCAACTAAATGGGACGCTGCTTTTACTCTTCACGATGGTGTACCGTCAAAACAAGATATTGAAAGATTAAGAAATGAAGTTCCCAAGCAAGAGATTGGAAGACTTTCCTATAAGGAGCTAACACTATCTAGGGCAAATAAATCAGTTCGAGTATTCAATCATGTTGTAGACTGTTTAAGTGAAGGTAAACAGCCAGATATTTCGCTACTTTCAAGTGTAGGCTATTTATATAGAACAACGGCTGTTTATGGATCGGGTAAATTTGGATTAGCTGATAGGTTTAGAATAAAAGATAGAGAAGAAATTTATGGACCATTTAGACTTGAAATGATGTTGGTTTATTTAGTTAGGCAATTTACATTTGACCAGGTTAATCATGTAGCAAAAAATAAAAACCCAAAAAAAGCGGTTAGTTTAGATCCTGAAATTTGTAGAAGTCTTGGAATTGGCAATTCTACAGGTCTAGGAATGGCACCATTTATTGTAAACCACCCCACACTTTTAAATAATTGGATTTTAGCCAGAGAAACGGCGTTAAAAGAAATTAGAGAAATAAAAAAAGTTGAAAAGAAAGATAGCAACTTATTTATGGAGTATTTAAAGAAATCTATCAAAAATGTTACTTCCTGGAATACAGACAGTGAATATCAGCAAAAAAAAATTAAATTTTTATTAGAAGATTTAAATAATTTTATTTTCTTTATAGAAAATGATTTTAATTTTTCTAGAGAATTTGCATTTAATGAAATTTATTTGTGGTTAGAAAATAATTCAGGAGACGAATGTATAGAATACATAGTTTCAATGATGATGGAACCATATGATAAAATAATTAATCCACTAATTAACAATATGAGTTCAGAGGAGGAGCGATATTTTAATATACCAACCAGTCGCACAATAATTGAATTAAAAGATATTTTAGAAAGCAAATATAAGAAAATATTAAAAATAGATTTTTCAAAAAGTGAAAATAATCAAAATTTCTGGTTTATTTCTAAAAATAAGGAGGAGCCTAGATTAGCTGATAGATTTAAAGAAAAAGGATCTGATTTAGAACAACCACTAGCTATCGCTAGAGATATTAAAAAATTATATGAAGCCTTATCAATTTCAAAAAATAGTTCTACGATTGACAAATTTTTATTAGAAAATAATTGCTTAAGACATGTTGTAAGAAGAGCATTTATAGTTGAGAGGTTTCCATATTCAGAAATACAAGATAATACAATTAGTAAATCTATAGTCCCCATTGATATGCTTAGATTAAAGCTATCATTCTTTGGTGCCCTTAAATTTGATCCAAGGTCAAACAAGTGGTTAAGAATATGCATGTTTCAAGGAGCACCGTTACCGGAAGAATTAAAAAATTTTGACGATGGTTGGGTTTATAATTCTTTAAATTAGATGAAATCATTAAGTGAAATAGATACGCTATCAAAAAGAGCAAGTAGAGCTGCTGGGTTTGACTGGGGTATTGCTGAAGAAGTTGGAAAAAATATTAGAATGTTAGAAATGTTAGGAATAGCTGGCATTAAAAATCTGAATTATTATTTCAAGATAAGATTCAGTAAGAAATTTGAAAACATAAAACTTTTAAGTAAAGAAAACAAGAAAGCTCAACTTGAATATTGTCCAATTATCGCTGGTGTAAATTTTTTAGACCAAGTTAGATCATTAGAAAATTTAAATGAGGTAAAGATTCACAATATAGCATTTCCAATACTTTTTTTACCCTTTGCGAGCAGGGCTTCCGAGATTGTAGGAAAAAAAATACTTCTAAAAGTAGATAATAGAGACTTTTTATTAAATTATAACAACAGCATATATTCAAACTCTTTAAGTGATGGAATTATAACAATAGGGAATATTATTGTGATTAAATTCTTAGATAATATTGATTCATTTGCAGAAAATGAGTGGAAAGAACTTTATAAGCTTTCAGAAAATACATTTGTTGAAGAGAATGATAGTTTAAAACAAGGCGCTGCTGGTGCTGGCCTAAATGATAATGATTAAAACAATAATCAAAACTTTATCAGTCACAATTTTACTTTTAATTATAATAATTTTTTACTTAAGTTTTTTTGGGATTAAAACTGATAAATTTAATGATAGTATTACAAATAAAATTTTAGAAATTAATAAAAATATTAACTTAAAAATAGAAAACGTTAATTTTTTATTAAATCCATATAACTTTACAGTGAATATAATGACTGTAAATCCCAAAATTTATTTTGAAGATAATCAATTAGAAATAAAAAGTATAAAAACAAATATATCTTTGAAGACGCTATTAGACAGACAATTTTTTATAGATGACATACAAATCTTAACAAATGAAATCAAGATTAATGATGCAATTTCTTTAGTAAAATATTTTGACAATCCTGTGGAATTGTTTTTATTAGATAGATTTACTGAAGGTGGATCATTAATGGCAGATATTAAATTAAATTTTGATAATAGTGGAAACATAAAACAAGATTATCAAATAAATGGATTTATTAAAAAAGGAAAGTTTAATTTTTTGAATCAAATTAGAATAAAAAATTTAAATTTTGACTTTAATATAAGTAATGATCGATACACTTTAACAAAAATCAAAACTGAACTTAATAATATAGAATTATTATCTCAATTAATTCAAATTAATAAAAAAAAAGATCTTTTCTTTGTCAAAGGAAATATTGCAACTATCGAAAAAAACTTTGATGAAGAGCAGTTAAGCATTTTACTAGGTAGTTTTTTGACAAATTTAGATATGAAAATAATTAGATTTAGTTCAGCAAATAACTTTTCTTTCAATATGAGCAAAAAATTAAAATTTAATAATCTCAATATTGAATCACAAGTTATTCTTAATCAACTTGATATTAAAAAAGATTTATCAATTTTAAAATCTTATTTACCTGCTTTTAGTGAAAAGATTAAATTAGAAAATCATAAAATAAAAATAAAATATGCTAAAAAAAAACTAAGTATTAATGGGAATGGTAAAGTATTAATCGATGATAATGCTGATTCTATAAAGTATCAAATACTAAAAGATAATGATAAATTTTTCTTTGATACTAAAATAAATCTTAAAAATAAAAAATTATTAGTAAATTTTCTAGACTTAGAAAAAGAAAAAGGCTTAGATTCTTCGATTTCAATAAAAGGGTACTTTGAAAAGAATAATAAAATTAAGTTTGATTCAATTTTTTTTAAAGAAAAAAATAATAAAATCTTATTTAAAAATCTAAATTTAAACAAAAACTTTAAAATTTTAAGTATTGATATTATAGACGCTGACTATTTAAATAATAGAGGTCACAGAAACCAACTTATTTTAAAAAGAAATAAATCAAATTATACTATTGTAGGAGAAACTTTTGATGCTACTAAATTAATCAATATAATAATGAATGGTGAGGATAACAGTTCACCCATAATTGATAATTTTAACTCTACAATTGAGCTTAAAATTAACAAAACTTATATTGATGAAATTAATCATATAGATAATATTTCTGGAGTTTTAAGGTTTAAAAAAAACGAAATTATTGATGCAAAATTAGATTCTATCTTTTTTAATCAAAAAAAAATTAATTTATCAATTTTAATTAATGATAAAGAAGAAAAAATAACAAGACTTGTTACAGACTACCCAAAACCATTGATCAAAAGATATAAATTTATTAAGGGTTTTGAGGGTGGATATCTAAACTATTATTCAGTTAAAAAAAATGAAATATCAAATTCATTATTGGTCATTGATAATTTTAAAATTAAAAAAGTACCAGTATTTGCAAAGCTTTTAAGCTTAGCTTCTCTTCAAGGAGTAGCTGATCTTTTAACAGGAGAGGGCATAAGGTTTTCTAATTTTGAAATGAAATTTTCTAACCAAAAAAAATTGACAACAATTGAAGAATTATATGCAATTGGACCAGCTGTTTCAATATTGATGGATGGTTATATTGACTCTAAAGATTTAGTCAGTTTGAGAGGAACGCTAGTTCCTGCCACTACCATTAATAGATCCATATCTTCTATACCTGTACTGGGAAAAATTTTAGTAGGAAAAAAGACAGGTGAGGGGGTTTTTGGTGTTAGTTTTAAAATTAAAGGCCCACCAAAAAATTTAAATACCACGGTAAATCCGATAAAAACATTAACACCAAGATTTATAACTAGAACTTTAGAAAAGATTAAAGAGAATTAGGATAATTCAATTTTAACATGTCTTTTTTTGCCAAGAGATAGTTTTAACAAGTTTTTTTTAAAAAGATCTTTAGTAATTGTTAGTTTTTCATCTAAAATAATTTGATTATTTATTCTAACACCATTGCCTCTAATTAGTCTTCTAATTTCACTTTTTGAATTTTCTAATTTTGACAAGAGTATTAAATCTAAAAGAGTGACTGTATTTTCTAGTTGTTTCTGATTTATGGAAATTGAAGGTAGGTTATCTCCTAATGAGTTATCAATAAAAGTTTGTTTAGCTGTTTCTTCACTCTTATTTGCCTCCAGTTCACCGTGCAACATTTTTGTTGCTTCATTAGCAAGTAAAATTTTTAGTTCATTAATATTATTATTTTTAATCTTTTCTATCTGTGCGATATCTATATCTGTAAAAATCTTAATGAATTTCAAAACATCTCTGTCATCCACATTTCTCCAAAATTGCCAATAATCGTAAGAAGAAAGAAATTTTTTATCTAACCAAACAGCACCAGATTCTGTTTTCCCCATCTTAGCACCAGATGCCAATGTTATTAATGGTGTAGTTAAACCATAAACGCGATTATTTAAATATCTTTTTATTAAGTCCACACCATTTACAATATTACCCCATTGATCAGATCCACCAATTTGGAGCATACAATTTTCAGCTTTATTCAGTTCTAAAAAATCGTAAGCTTGTAATATCATGTAGTTAAATTCCATGTAACTTAATGACTGTTCTCTTTCTAATCTTGTCTTTACACTATCAAAACTTAGCATTTTATTAATTGTAAAATGTTTTCCTATATCTCTTAAAAAAGATATGTAATTTAAATTCTTGAGCCAAGAATAATTATTAACAAAAATAGGTCTAGTTTTTAAATCTTTATCATCTAAAAAATTTTTTAAAATTTTTTCTATATTGCTGATATTTTTTTCAATTTCGTCTTCTGATAAAATTGTCCTTGTCTTGTCTTTACCAGAGGGATCCCCAATTCTTGTTGTTCCACCTCCTAATAATACAATTGGACGATGACCATGTTTTTGTAATAATCTTAAGCACATTATTTGCAATAAACTGCCAACATGAAGACTCTCTGCCGTACAATCAAATCCAATATATGCATTAATTTTTTCTTTATCCAACAACTTGGATAAATCGTCCTCTCCAGTACACTGGTAGAAGAAACCTCTTTTTTTAAATTCTGTTAAAAATTTATTCATAAATATGTTAACTACAATATACAATATTTATTAAAAAAAAATAAGAATGGAAAAAATTTACACATCACTGGGATTAATGAGTGGAACTTCAATGGATGGAATTGATGCATCTATTATTAAATCAAATGGTGAAGATAAATATGAAACAGTTTTCGATCAATATTACAAATATGATGAGAAAATATATAGAGAATTGGTTGATATCAGAAGCAAAATTAACTCTTCTGAAGATTTGGAGATTAATTCAATTATATTAAGTGACCTCGAGAGAAAAATCACATTATTTCATGCGACTGTGTGTAAAAAAATTATTAGCGATTATTCCTCTAATATAGATTTAATTGGGTTCCATGGGCAGACTATATTTCACAACGCTAATGAAAAAATTTCAAAGCAACTCGGTGATGCTAATTTATTATCAAGCTTGTTAAAAAAAAAAGTTGTTTATAATTTTAGAGAAAATGATTTGATTAATGGTGGTCAGGGAGCTCCTTTAGCACCTATCTTTCATCAATTATTGGCCAATCAAAATCAAATTAACTTACCAGCATGTATTTTAAATATTGGAGGCATATCCAATATAACAATAATTTCTTCTAGAGATTTTAATGATTTAAAAAGTTACGACATTGGACCTGGCAATTGTTTATTGGATGACTGGATAAGAAAAAATAGTAAACTAAGGTTTGATAAAAACGGGGAACTAGCTAAAGCAGGAAAAACAGATGCAATTATCTTAAATCAAGCAATTGATAATTTTGATAATATAAAAAATAATAATAACCTTTCTTTTGATATCAAAGATTTTGACTTAAGTTTTGTACGGGGGCTTTCATTGGAGGATGGTCTTTCAACTCTGACTGATTTTACAGCTTCCCTAATTTATCAATCAATTATTACTCCAATTAATTTTGATAAAGATAAAGAATTAAATGTAATCATTTGTGGAGGTGGTAGAAAAAACTCATCTTTAATCAATAGTATTAAAGATAAACTTCCATCCAATGTCAATCTTTGTCTAATAGATGATTATAAAATTGATGGTGATTTTATAGAGTCACAAGCTTTTGGCTATCTTGCAATCAGATCTTTTTTAAAAAAAATGATTTCTTTTCCTAAAACAACTAATGTTAATAAACCTTGTTCTGGTGGAATTTTAATTGAAAACTATTAGAATAAAGCAGATTCTTTTTTAATATATTTGTCTAAGCTTTTTACCAAAACATCTTCAGTTTTAGTAAAAAAATGATTAGCATCATTTATTGATTGAAAATCGACTTTAATTCCTTTTTGAGCACTTAACCTTTTATTTAGATCAGAAATAAATTCTAAAGGAACAAGCTCATCGTTTTTACCATAAATCATTAAGCCTGACGTTGGGCAAGGAGATAAAAATGAAAAATCATATACATTAGGCTGAGGAGATATAGCTATAAATCTATTTATCTCAGGTCTTCGCATAAGTAACTGCATAGCTATTAGTGAACCAAAAGAAAATCCTGAAACCCAACACTGTGAGTTGTCGAAATTTTCTCTTTCTAGCCAATCTAAAGCCGCAGCTGCATCTGCTAATTCACCTTGACCATTATCAAACTCACCATCACTTTTTCCGACACCTCTAAAATTTACCCTACAAACTGAAAATTCATTTTCCATAAATGTATGAAATGTATCTACAACAACTTTATTATTCATTGTTCCCCCATATTGAGGATGAGGTTGTAATACTAATGCTATCGGTGATGTAATTTTATTACTCTTATAATACTTGGCTTCCATTCTTCCAGCAGGTCCAGGTATAAAAACTTCTACGATTTTGTTATCCATAAGTGTTATTGATTATTATTCTCAAAAAAAATTAGATCTATCATAACTAAGCGACAATATGTAAACTTTTTTAGCCAATCTATACTTGACTAATTTAGTCAGGTTTATATAAAAAGATCATAGAAATAAGGGTAAATATGAAATTAACGTCAAAAGGTAGATATGCAGTAATGGCATTAGCTGATTTAGCTAATTTTAACAGTAATAATCCTGTGTCCTTAAGAGATATATCCTTAAGACAAGGTATATCATTAGATTTTCTAGAACAGATATTTTCAAAACTAAGAAAACATTGCATAGTTAAAAGTATTAGAGGTACCAATGGTGGATATATTTTAAGTAAAGATCCTGCTGAAATTAAATTAGCAAATATACTAATTGCCGTAGATGAAGAAGTTAAAACTGTTCAATGTAAAAAAGAGTCCAAAAAAGGCTGTAATAGCAAAACCTCAAAATGTATTACTCATAATTTGTGGGACGAACTTGAAATACACATAAATTTTTTTTTTGAAAAAAAAAACTTAAAAGATCTCATTACCAACTCTTCAGAAAGTAGAAATTAAAATGGATACTAGAGAAAAAGAAATAGAAAAATTAAAAGATTATAAATATGGTTTTTCAACTGATATTGAAAATACAAGAGCTCCCAAAGGATTAAATGAAGAAGTCATTAAATTTATTTCAAACATAAAAAAAGAACCTAAATGGATGCTTGATTGGCGACTAAAAGCTTTTGAAAGACTAAAGCAATTAAAAGAACCAAATTGGCAAAAACCAAAATATCCTAAAATAGACTATCAAAATCTTTATTATTATTCAGCACCAAAAAGTATGGATGATAAGCCCAAAAGTTTAGATGAACTGGATCCAAAGTTACTTGAAACATATAAAAAATTAGGAATACCATTACAAGAGCAAGCAAGATTAAATGGTATAGCTGTAGATGCTGTATTTGATTCAGTTTCTGTTGCAACAACTTTTAAAGGTGAGTTAAATAAAAAAGGAATAATTTTTTGTTCAATGTCTGAGGCTATTCAAGAGCACCCTGAACTCGTAAAAAAATATCTAGGATCAGTAATTCCATTGTCAGATCATTACTTTGCAACATTAAATTCTGCGGTATTTACAGATGGTTCATTTGTCTACATTCCAGAAGGTGTCAGGTGTCCAATGGAGCTTTCAACATATTTTAGAATTAATGCTACAGAAACAGGTCAATTTGAAAGAACATTGATTATTGCCGACAAAGGAAGTTACGTTAGTTATTTGGAAGGTTGTACGGCACCAATGAGAGATGAAAATCAATTACATGCAGCTAATGTAGAATTAATTGCACTAGATGATGCTGAGATTAAATATTCAACAGTTCAAAATTGGTACCCAGGTGATAAAAATGGAAAAGGTGGGATTTATAATTTTGTTACTAAGAGAGGATTGTGTAAGGGAAAAAATTCAAAAATTTCATGGACACAAGTTGAAACAGGTTCAGCAATTACATGGAAATATCCAAGTTGTATTTTAAAGGGAGATAATTCTGTTGGAGAATTTTATTCAATAGCCATTACTAATAATCACCAGAAAGCAGATACTGGTACAAAGATGATTCATCTTGGAAAAAATACAAAAAGTAAAATAATTTCAAAAGGTATATCGGCAGGTTTTGCTGATAACACATACAGAGGGCTAGTAGATATTGCAAGAAATGCGGATAATGCTAGAAATTTTACTCAATGTGACTCGTTATTGATGGGGAATAAATGTGGTGCGCATACAGTGCCCTATATAAAAAATAAAAACTCTAGTTCAAATATAGAGCATGAAGCAACCACCTCAAAAATAAGTGAAGAACAATTATTTTATTGCAATCAAAGAGGCTTAAATCAAGAAGAGGCCGTTAGTTTAATTGTTAATGGTTTTTGCAAAGAAGTGTTACAGCAGCTCCCAATGGAATTTGCTGTAGAGGCACAAAAATTAGTTGGTATTAGCTTAGAAGGGAGTGTTGGGTAAATGTTGCAAATTAAAAATCTTAAAGCAAAAATAGATAACAAGGAAATATTAAAAGGGCTAAATTTAGAAATTAAACCTGGAGAAGTACATGCAATTATGGGACCAAATGGATCTGGTAAAAGCACACTATCAAACGTTCTTTCTGGAAAAAAAGGTTACACGGTAAGTGGAGATGTTAAATATTTAAATGAAAACTTATTAGATTTGGAGATTGAAGAAAGAGCACACAAGGGAATATTTTTAGCTTTCCAATATCCCCTAGAAATTCCAGGGGTGAATACTAATATCTTTTTAAAAACATCTTTAAATGCAATAAAAAAAGCAAAGGGTGAAAAAGAATTAGATGCAATCGAATTTTTAAAATTAGTTAAACAAAAAGCATCTGAATTAAAATTTGATGAAAAAATTTTAAGCAGACAGTTAAATGTTGGTTTTTCTGGGGGTGAAAAAAAAAAGAATGAAATTTTACAAATGTCTATTTTAAATCCTAAATTATCTATTTTGGATGAAACAGATTCTGGCCTTGATATTGATGCGTTAAAGATAGTTTCAGAAGGTGTAAATGCATTAAGAAGTAATGAAAGTTCTTTTTTAATTATCACTCATTATCAAAGATTATTACAATACATAAAACCTGATTTTGTGCATGTTTTAATTAATGGACAAATAGTTAAATCAGGTGGGGCTGAACTTGCATTAGAACTTGAAAGTAAAGGTTACGAAAACTTGATTTAAATTATGGAACAATTAAAAATTGATTTTGATAAAGTGATTGAAAATTTAAAACTTTCACAAGAAAATATAAATTCAAGAAAAAAAAACTTTAACCAATTTGTAGAAAATGGCTTTCCGAATAAAAAAATAGAAGATTGGAAGTTTTCAGATTTAAATCAGATAATTTCTACTAATATTGAAAATTTATGTTTCCATAGTGACTTGGTGTTAAGCAAAGTAGATGAGACTATCTTCATCGATAAATTTGTGCATAATAAAATAATTTTTCTTAATGGAACAATTTCAAATATTGATTTTAGTCACGAAGATAAAACTAAAGTTTTACTATCAAGAGACTTAAATCAAAACGAAAACTTTAAAGAGGTTAATCCATTAGTTTCATTAAATAATGCTCTTACTGCTAGCTATATTAAAATAACAGTTAAAGAGAACTATTCATTGAATAAGCCTTTAATTATATACAATATTACGACTAAGGATCTTAAGTCAACTGCACTTAATTTAAAAATAGATATTGTTCTTGAAAAAAACAGCAGTTTGAAACTTATAAATTTATTCGATGATAATTCTGAAAATAATTTCATAAATATAGTTCAAAATTTTGATATTGCACAGGATGCTATTCTTAAAAATTATAAAATTGATCACAAAAATAATTCTAATATTAAATATTGTTATAATAACATTAATTTAAAAAAAAATAGTATTTCAGAAAACTTTATTTTTTCAACTGGATCTAAATTTATAAAAAATGAAATTAATTGTAATTTAAATGACGAATATAGTTCAGCATTTATTAATGGAATAATAAATTTAAAAAACTCACAACATCATGAAATTAAAACTAATATTAATCATCTAGCTGAAAACACAAAAAGCTATCAATTAATAAAAAGTGTCTTAAATGACAATGCAAAAGGTATTTATCAAGGTAAAATTTATGTAGCTTCAAAAGCTCAAAAAACAAATGGGTATCAACTTAGTAAAGCTTTATTATTAAATGAGAATACGGAATTTGATGGAAAACCAGAACTTGAGATTTATGCTGACGATGTGAAGTGCTCTCATGGTGCGACATCTGGAAATTTAGATGAAGATGCAATATTTTATTTGATGTCTCGAGGTTTAAGCAATCAACAGTCAAAAGAATTATTAATTAATGGTTTTCTACTGGATGCAGTTGAAAAAATTACAGATTTAGAAATTAAAGATTTAATCAAAAACATGATAGGAATCACAGAATGAGTATATCCAATATAAAAAAAGAGTTTCCAATATTTAGTAATAAAATTCACAATAATGACCTTGTATATCTTGATAGTGCTAATTCATCTCAAAAACCACAATCTGTAATTGATAGAGTAAATGAATTTTATACTAATGAATTTTCAAATACAGGCAGAAGCGTTCATTACTTAGCAGTGGCAGCAACTAATCTATATGAAAATACCCGATCTTCTGTTCAAAAATATATTAATGCTAAAGATAAAAATGAAATTGTATTTACCAAGGGTGCTACTGAAGCAATCAATCTTGTGGCTAATACTTTTGGTCAAAAATATTTAGAACAAGGAGATGAGATTCTTATAACAGAACTTGAGCATCACTCTAATTATGTACCATGGCACTTTTTAAGACAATCAAAAGGAGTTAAGATAGAGTTTGCGGAAATTAATAACGATGGTGAAATTACTCTTGAAAGCATTGCAAAAAAAATAACTTCAAAAACAAAATTAATTGCTATTACACATTTATCTAATGTTACTGGAGCTATTTTGCCAGTTAAAGAAATAACTGATTTGGCACATTCAAAAGGAATTGCAGTTTTAGTTGATGGCTGTCAGGGAGCGCCTCATTTAAAGCTTGATATGCAAGACATTGACTGCGATTTTTACGCTATCTCATGTCATAAAATGTATGGACCCACTGGTCTTGGAGTGCTTTATGCAAAAAAAAAATGGTTAGAGCAATTACCTCCTTATCAAGGTGGTGGTGGAATGATTAATGACGTTAAAAAAGATAGTATTACTTATGGTGATTTACCAAACAAGTATGAAGCTGGAACAATGGCGACAGCACAAGTTATTGCTTTTGACCAATCTATAAAATTTTTAGAAAAAGTCGGAATAGAAAGCATGATTAAACATGAGCAAGAGTTAATTGAATATGGTCAAGAAATTTTAAAAAAAAATAATTCTGTTAAATTAATAGGTAACCCCAAAAATAGAGCTGCAGTTTTGTCTTTTACCATAGAAGGTGTGCACCCACATGATATAGCCACTATACTAGATGAAGATGGTGTTGCTATAAGAGCAGGACATCACTGCTGTCAAATTCTGCATGATAAATTGGGAATTTCAGCAAGTGCGCGTGCTTCTTTAGGCGTTTACAATACAAAAGAAGATTTGGACAAACTTAACAGCTCAATAAATAACTGTAAAAAAATTTTTAATTTATAATGAATATCAAAGAACTTTATCAAGAAATTATTTTAGAACATGGAAAGAATCCTCGCAATCTAAGAAAAACAGAAAATTTCAATAAGGATGCAATGGGTAAAAATCCATTATGTGGGGACAATGTTCATGTATTTTTAAAGTTAGATGAAAATAAAAAAGTAGAAGATATTTCATTTGAAGGAAGTGGTTGTGCAATTTCTATGGCCTCAGCGTCCATTATGACTGATTTAATCAAAGGAAAAGAAGAAGTCGAAGTTAAGGAAATTGTAAATGATTTTTTGGGTATGATTAAAGAAAATCCAGAATTAAAATCAAAAAATTTAGAAGAAGATGAAAAAACTAAGTTAATGTGCTTATCTGGTGTAAAACAATATCCAATGAGAGTAAAATGTGCCACATTATCATGGCATACTTTAATTTCTGCGATTGACAATACACAAGAAGAAATTAATACTGAAAAATTAGATTAAATTATGGATTTAAGAGAAAAGATAATAGCAGAAATTAGAAAAATTTATGACCCTGAGATACCGGTTAACATTTTTGAACTAGGCTTAATTTATGATGTTAAAGTGAAAGAGGATAAGGCTAAAATTATAATGACTTTAACCTCACCCAATTGCCCTGTAGCAGAAAGCTTACCTCAAGAAGTTAAAGACAGTGCTATGCAAGTTGAGGGTATAAAGGAGGTTGACCTTGATTTAGTTTTTGAACCACCTTGGGAAAAGTCAATGATGTCTGAAGCAGCTAAATTGGAGTTAAATTTATAATGAATCCTATAATTAAATTAAGTGATAATGCAGCAAGTCGAATCAAAGAAATTATGTCTGGAATTGAGTCAAGATCAATTGGAGTAAGAGTTGCGGTTAAATCTGGTGGTTGTGCAGGTATGTCATATGTAATGGAGTATGCTAAGGAAATAAATCCTACAGATGAAATTATTGAAGACAAAGGTGTAAAAGTTTTTGTTGATGCAGCGGCTGTAATGTATTTACTTGGAACCGAAATGGACTATAAAAAAGAAGAGTTTTCCTCATCATTTGTGTTCAATAATCCCAATGAATCTGAGCGTTGTGGTTGTGGTGAATCCTTTAAAGTCTAATATAACAAATACGCATATCAGGGTTGCAAATTATGCATATCTAATGTATTTATTACATATGAACAAATTTGAATTTAAAAATCTTGTTAAATCTTTAGAAAAGTCACTAAAAGAAAGAACATTCTTCAAGACTCTTCGAAAAGAAGTAAACACTGGTGCAAATGGCACTCAAGATTATGTTGTTAAAAAAGGAATTAACAAAGATAAGATCGCAACAACTAGACAGTAATAATCTTAACTGCTGTAATACATCTCAAATTCAACAGGATGAGGAGCATGTTCAAATCTATGTATCTCTTCAAATTTTAATGCAATGTAAGCATCAATTTGATCGTCTGTAAATACATGACCATCAGTTAAAAAATCTCTATCTTTATCTAAACTTTCCATAGCTTCTCTTAGAGAACCACAAACTGTTGGGATATTTTTGACCTCCTCGGGAGGTAAATCATAAAGATCTTTATCAAAAGATTCGCCTGGATGTATTTTGTTTTTAATACCGTCTAGGCCAGCCATAAGCATAGCAGCAAAAGTTAGGTAAGGGTTTCCTGACGCATCAGGAAATCTTATTTCACATCTTGCACCATTTTTATTTAAACTAATTGGTATTCGGCAAGAAGCCGATCTATTTCTTGCAGAATAAGCCAATAGAACAGGTGCTTCAAAGCCAGGTATTAATCTTTTGTAGCTATTTGTTGTGGAATTTGAAAAAGCATTAATAGCTTTTGCATGTTTTAGAATACCACCAATATAATGTAATGCTGTTTCTGATAATCCAGCATAAGCTTCACCAGAAAAAACAGGTATTTTACCTTTCCAAATGGATTGATGAATATGCATTCCAGATCCATTATCACCAGCAACAGGCTTAGGCATAAATGTTGCAGTTTTGCCAAATGAGTGAGAAACCATTTGAACTACATATTTATAAAGCTGAACATTATCTGCTGTATCAACTAAAGTTCCAAAAACCATGCCTAGCTCATGTTGGCTTGGAGCAACTTCATGGTGATGTTTTTCAACTTTAACACCTACTTCTTTTAAACTTTTTAAATACTCACCTCTCATATCTTGTTCACTATCAACAGGAGGTACTGGAAAATATCCACCTTTAACTGGAGGTCTATGACCCATATTTCCATTAGCATATGCGGTTCCAGAATTATAAGGACCTTCTTTACTGTCTATTTTGAAACCAGTATTGTTTGGATCATTGTTAATTCTAACATCGTCAAAAACAAAAAACTCTGGTTCAGGACCAAAAAAAGCTTTATCACCGACACCAGATTTTTTTAAATATTCTTCGGCTTTTTTAGCTGTTCCTCTTGGATCTCTTTCGTAAGGAGATCTTTTAACAGCATCTAAAATGTCACAAAAAAGAATTAATGTGTTGTGGGAAGTAAAGGGATCCATAATAAGTCTTGAAGCATCAGGCTTTAGAATCATATCTGACTCGTTAATAGCCTTCCAACCAGCAATAGAAGAACCATCAAAAAAAACACCTTCATTTATCATTTCCTCATCAACAATAGTATGATCCATAGTTAAATGTTGAAGTTTACCTCTAGGATCTGTGAATCTTAAGTCAACGAACTCAACTTCTTTTTCCTTCATAAACTTTAGTACATTGCTAGCGGTCATAGTTTCTCCTTTTTTAAATCTTGTTACATATAATTAACAAATCCTTTTCAAACAATATTGCTTGATTAACAAATATCACCTATGCGTTTTTTACATAGGAATTACATCATTATTTGCTGTATTATCAATCAATTATTAGTTGAAACATGAGTTTATTAGACAAGGAAACAGTTAAAAGAGTAGAAAAAATTCTTAAAAATTTTGACGAATCTTTAGAGGTTATTGTTCTAGAAAATTCAGCACGAACGGCCCAAGATGCAGCTACAGCTTTAGGTTGTGATGTAGGTGCAATTGTTAAGAGTTTATTATTTAAAACTGAAGATAGTTTTATTTTGTGCTTAGTAGCAGGTGACAAAAGATGTTCCTTAAATAAATTGAAAAAAATCAAAAATATAAAAGATGTTTCTATGGCTTCCCCTGAGGAGGTTAAAACTCAAACTGGTTATACAATAGGTGGTGTTTCTCCAGTAGGTCACATAGATAGAGTAGAAATCTTTATAGACAAATCTTTAAAAAGATTTGTGAACCTTTTTGGAGCAGCTGGTCATCCTAACTGCGTTTTTAAAATTGATTTTGTTAGTATTCAAAAAATAACAAATGGAAAAATTGAAGATATAATAGAGTGAAAGAGCCAAAATTATTTGATTACACACTGTTAGTTATTTTAGCTTTAATATGGGCTTCAGCATTTTTTAATATTAAAATTGCAACAGAATCTTTTGGACCAATTACAATAGCTTTTTTGAGAGTTTTTTTTGGCTTCATCCCAGTTTTATTATTGTGCCTTTATAAGAAAATAAAAATAGAAGCTTTTTCAAAAGATTGGTATTGGTTTGCGATAATAGGTTTTGTTAACCTAGTTGCTCCCTTTTTCTTAATAGCTTAC
>Ga0209709_10001758_pt1 | contig 19650 bp, 17 predicted proteins | sample ArcticOcean_MG_C_2_FD_187435 | JGI IMG/M metagenome (GOLD analysis project Ga0209709, IMG submission 187435) | Marine microbial communities from western Arctic Ocean - ArcticOcean_MG_CB4_136 (SPAdes) (version 2) | ecosystem: Environmental > Aquatic > Marine > Oceanic | place: Arctic Ocean... | reverse complement strand
ATTAATTTTTATTATTAAATCATTAATCTTTAAATCATCTACATCATTTAAATGTGTAAAATAGTTTGGAAATTTATAATCTTCAATTATATAAAAACCACCAGCTACAACATGTTTATAAAAAAAATCTAAAGCAAACAATTGATCACTTTGTTTGTGTGAACCATCATCAATTATAATGTCAAAATTTTTTATTGAATTAAAAAAATCTATTTTTGATAAAAATTTTGATATCATTTTATTGTTCGAAGAATCAATTCCAAAAGGATTAATTTTTTTTGATGAATATTTAAAATTTAATAAATTAACATCTAAACAAAATATTTCAGAGTTTGGAAAATATTTGACAAATGCTGCAGCTGAAGCTCCTGAATAAGCGCCAATTTCTAAAATCTTAATTTTCTTATTTTTAAATATTTCTAAATGATTCTCATAAAATTTTGAAAAACCATGTCCCTGGTCTTTTCCATTATTTTTTAGATTTGCTTTGTCAGTTCCATAATAGGAAAATAAATCTTCTAGGGAGTCTTTTTGAATATTATCAAGATCTATATTAATTTTTTTTTTAAATTTATAAAGGAAGTTTCTTTTAAATAGACTTAGGAAATTCAAATTATCTTGAATAATACTCAATCACTAAATTTGGTTCCATTACAACCGGATAAGGAACTTCTGCAAATTTAGGAGTTCTTACAAATTTAACTTTTTTATTCTTTTCATCTAATTGAATGTATTCTGGTATTTCTCTTTCTTTGTTAGCTAAAGCAATATCAATAATTGCTAACAGTTTAGATTTATCTCTAATTTCGATTGTGTCTTCTTCTTTAACTACATAACTCGCAATATTAACTTTTTTACCATTAACTTTTACATGTCCATGATTAATTAGTTGTCTAGCAGAAAATATAGTTGTTGAAAATTTTGCTCTATAAACAATAGCATCAAGTCTTTTTTCAAGTAATCCAATTAAGTTTTCGCCTGTATCTCCTTTAATCATCACTGCTTTTTTATAAATATTTCTGAATTGTCTTTCATTAATATTTCCATAATAACCTTTTAATTTTTGTTTAGCATGTAATTGAATTCCATAATCTGATGGTTTGCCCTGCCTAGATTGACCATGTTGTCCGGGTCCGTAAGCTCGCGTATTAAATGGACTCTTTGGTCTGCCCCAAAGATTAACCTTCAGTCTTCTGTCTATTTTGTGTTTAGAATTAACTCTTTTTGTCATTTGATAGGAGGGTTTATAAACGTACTCATTAGTTTGTCAATCAACCTTTTTTCGCTAAACCAACAAATACACTTGATAAAATACGAGTTTCTTTCTCTGATAACTCCATTTTATAAAAAATACTTCTTAAATTTTCTAGCATTATTGGTCTCTTTTCAAGAGGTTTAAAAAAATTCTTTTCTTCCAGTTTTTTAACACAAAGATTGGTCATTGCATAAATTTCTTTTTTGTTAGCTATAGATATTTTTTTAGATTTTGAATATTTTGATCCTTTTAATCTAACTATGCTGGCAACTGTTTGAGCAATAATAATGACACTATGAGACAAATTTAAAGATTTAAAGTCAGGATTGGTTGGTATTTGCATTGTGTAGTTTGCATAACTTATTTCATTATTGGATAAACCAGAAGCTTCTGAGCCAAATAAAAAAGCAACTTTTTTACTAAAATCGATTTTGTGTAGATTGTTTAATTTTATATGTTTGATATTTTTATTTCTAAATCGTGAAGAAGTAGCAATTACATAATCAACATTTTTAATAGCAGACTCTAAAGATTCATGAACCTTACTATTATTAATAACATCTTTAGCTCCAACTGAAGTTGCTAAGATTTTATCATTTGGAAAAATAGGTTTAGGATTAATAACAACTAACTTTTTGAAATTAAAATTTTTAATAGCTCGAGCACAAGCACCTATATTTTCTGATAATTGTGGTTGATGTAAAATAAATGAAATATTAGTGAATGACATTAAAGACTTGCAGGAGCGTTATCTTTAAGTAATTTATAGTCTAAGCTATCAACTAAAGCTTTAAACGAAGCATCAATAATATTTGCTGACACACCTATAGTAAACCAGTTTTTACCTTTTGAATCTGTGCTCTCTATAGAAACTCTTGTAACCGCTTCTGTTCCAGTATTCAAAATTCTAACTTTATAATCAACTAATTTAAGATCTTTTAAATATTTTGAGTATTTAGCTAAACGATCAATATTTTTTCTAATTGCATTATCTAACGCGTTTACAGGACCATTACCTTCGCCTTCACAAATAATTTTTTCACCATCAACTTCTAACTGAGCTTTCGCTTTTGAGATAATATTACCAGATGAATCTTTTTTAACAGAAACATCATATTCATTAATTAAAATATATCTTGGTATTTCTCCAATTATTCTTCTTGCTAATAATTCAAATGAAGCATCAGCACCATCATAACTATAACCAATAAATTCTCTATCTTTTACTTCATTTAAAAGTTTTTTAATTTTTGGATCACTTTCTTTTATTTCAATACCAATTGTTTTTAATCTTGAAATAATGTTTGATTTACCTGATTGATCAGAAACAACAATGTTTCTTGAATTGCCTACTTCTTCAGGGTCTATATGCTCATAAGTTTTTGGATCTTTTTGAACAGCAGAAACATGTAGTCCTCCTTTATGTGAAAATGCTGCAGCACCAACATATGGTAAATGTTTGTTGGGCTTTCTATTCAAAATTTCATCTAAAAGTCTTGAACATTGAGTTAATTTTTTAATATTTTCAGGTTTGATTTGTATTGTAAATTTAGATGAAAAATCTTTTTTTAAAAATAATGTTGGTATTAATGTCATTAGATTAGCATTACCACATCTTTCACCAAGTCCATTAATTGTTCCCTGAACTTGTTTCACACCAGCCAAAACAGCAGCCAACGAATTAGCAACTGCATTGCCAGTATCATTATGCGCATGAATTCCTAAATTTTTTCCAGGGATGACTTTTGAAACTTCAGTAACTATTTTAGTGATTTCATGAGGCAATGTTCCCCCATTAGTATCACATAAAACTATCCATCTTGCACCTTGATCAAAAGCAGCTTTAAGACAAGCTAGTGCATATTTTGAATTTGCTTTATATCCGTCAAAAAAATGTTCTGCATCAAACATGAACTCTTTATTTTCTTTAACAAAATGCTTAGCACTTTCACTGATATTTTCTAAATTTTCTTCATTAGTTATCCCTAAAGCAATATCAACATGAAAATCCCATGATTTACCTACCAAGCAAACTGCAGATGTATTTGAATTTAAAATTGCTGATAGACCAGGATCATTATCAGCACTACGGCCAGTTCTTTTAGTCATTCCAAAAGAGGTTAATTTTGCATTTTTAAAATGATATTTTTTTTGGAAAAATTCTGTATCTGTTGGGTTTGCTCCAGGCCATCCACCTTCAATATAATCTACACCTAGATTGTCTAATGCAATAGCGATTTTTTCTTTATCAACCACAGAAAAATCAACTCCTTGTGTTTGAGCTCCATCTCTAAGCGTTGTATCAAATATATATAATTTTTCTTTGTTCATTTAAATTTCCAAATTGTTTTACCATCTTTATCTTCTATTAAAACACCTTTGTCTAAAAGTTCGTTTCTAATGGTATCAGCTTCTTTATAATCCTTGTCTTCTCTTGCTTTATTTCTTAACTCAATCTTTTTTAAAATATCTTCTTCATTAATTGATGATTTCTTCTTCTTAAAATTAAACCATTGCTCTTTGGTCTCATTTAAAAATCCTATAAAATTACATGCTGAAATGAATATATCTTTATCATCATCATTACCTTTTAAAGCTTTGTCATATAGTTGATGCAAATTTGCTATATATCCTGGGGTATTTAAATCATCATACAAAGGTAAAAGTATATTGTCAGGAATCTTAGACGGTATTTTTAATGAACGATAAACGTCGTACCATTTTTCAATTGTATTCTTACAATCTTCTAAAAGTTTATCATTCCAATCCAATGGTTGTTTATAATGTGCACTCATAAGAGCAAGTCTTAAGACTTGTCCATTAACTTTATCTTTAAAATCTTTTATCTTAAGTGTATTGCCTTGAGATTTTGACATTTTTTCATTGGACATAGTAATAAACGCATTGTGTACCCAATAATTAGCAAAAATCTTTGTGTCATTTGCACATCTTGATTGAGCTATTTCATTTTCATGATGTGGAAAAAGCAAATCTATTCCACCTCCATGAATATCAAATTCGTTACCTAAAAACTTTTTTGACATTGCCGAACATTCTAAATGCCAACCAGGTCTACCTCTTCCCCATGGAGATTCCCAAAAAGGCTCATTGTTAATCGACGGCTTCCACAAAACAAAATCTTCTGGATTTATTTTATTCTCTGAAACTTCAACTCTTGATCCTGCAATCAAATCTCCTAATTTTTTATTAGATAACTTTCCATAATCTTCAAATTTATTTACTTGAAAATAAACATGGTTATTATTTATATATGCAAAGTCTTTGCTAATAAGTCCAGAAATCATCTTAATCATCAAATCAATATGATCTGTAGCTTTGGGTTCTTCAGATGGAGTTTCACAATTTAAAAGAATACAATCTTCGTTAAAACTTTTGATTATTTCTTTTGTTAAATTAGAGATTGATATATTATTTTCTTGAGATGATTTTATAATTTTATCATCCACATCAGTAATGTTTCTTACATAGATAACTGAATTTTTACCATATTTACATTTCAAAACTTTAAATAAGATATCAAAAATCACTAGAGGTCTTGCGTTACCTATGTGTGGATTATCATAAACTGTTGGACCACATACATACATCCCAATTTTTTTTTCATTTATAGGAACAAATTTTTCTTTTTTGTTGCTCAGATTATTTGTTAAAAAAATATCTATATTCATTATTATAGAAATATACTTTAATTATAGGTTTGTGAATCTATTTGATTAGTTTGGAATCTTGCATACTGGAATAGGCTCCATTTTATGCAAATTTAATTTTCTTATTTTCTCATATTTATTACGATTTAAAGAATTTAAATTATTCATTGCTTCTTCTAATTCACTATACTTTAGTCCTAATTGACCCTCATCAGTCCTGCCATCATCCCAAAGTCCATCTGTTGGTGTTGCTTCAATTATTTCTTTTAATATATTTAGTTCTCTTCCCAATTCCCAAACCTCCGTTTTATTACAGTCTGCGATTGGAGAAATATCTACTCCACCATCACCATATTTTGTATAAAATCCAACTCCAAAATCTTCTACTTTATTGCCAGTACCCACTACAATTCCTTTATTTGCTGCAGCTGCCTGGTAAAGTGTGATCATTCTAAGTCTTGCTCTTGAATTAGCCATTCCATGGTCGCTATCAAATTTTGACAAACTATCCTCAAATGTTTTAAATAATTTATCTAAGTTTACTGTGTGTGCTTCAACATTTTTAAAATTTTTAATCAACCACTCTTGATGTTTGCAACTTAAATCGTATTGAGATGATTTTTGTTTTATTGGCATTGATAAAACTATTGTTTTTAAACCAGTCATAGCACTTAACGTGCTTGAAACTGAAGAATCTATACCACCTGAAATTCCTATAATTAATGCTTGTGCTTTACTTGGCATTTTTTCAACATAGTTTTTGATCCAATTACTAATAAAAAATACTTTTTCTGCTGGTTTCATAATTATAAAATTTAAACGAAATTGGATTTAATACAATCTTTTAAGATGCCGCTTTAATCTTATTTTTTGAATAAGACGCATTTTTCTTAATTTCATCTGAAATTAAAAATGCTAATTCTAAAGCCTGATTTGCATTAAGTCTTGGATCACAGTGTGTATGATATCTATGAGATAAGTCTTGATCTGAAATTTTTTGTGCACCACCTGTACATTCTGTAACATCTTGCCCTGTCATCTCAATGTGTAATCCACCAGCATAACTGCCTTCACTCTGATGACATGCAAAAACATTTTTTACTTCTTTAACAACATTATTAAATGGACGAGTTTTATATCCAGAAGTAGATTTTATTGTATTACCATGCATTGGATCACATGACCAAATTACATTTAAACCTTCTTTCTTTATAGATCTAATTAATTTTGGTAAAAATTTGCTAACATTTTCATGACCAAATCTAGAAATTAATGTAATTTTACCTTTTTCATTTTGTGGATTTATTCTGTTACACAAATTAATTAAATCTTCTGATTTTAAGGTTGGGCCACATTTAATTCCAACTGGATTTTCAATTCCTCTACAAAATTCAACATGTCCACCATCCAGCTGTCTGGTCCTATCTCCTATCCAAACAAAATGAGCAGAGGTATCATGATACTCGCCAGTTGTAGAGTCTACTCTTGTCATCGCCTGTTCAAATGGCAATAATAAAGCTTCATGTGAAGTCCAAAAGTTTACAGTTTTTAATCTTCTGTTAAAATCTGAGTTAATTCCACAGGCATCCATAAATGCTAGTGCATCTGCAATTTTATCTTCAAGTTCTTTAAATTTTTTAGCTTCAGGGCTTTTTTTAATAAATCCTAGATTCCAAGTATGAACCATTTTTAAATCTGCAAAACCACCATGAGAAAATGCCCTTATAAGATTGAGTGTGGATGCTGATTGAGAATAAGCTTTAAATAATCTTTTGGGATCAGGTATTCTTGATTTTTTATTAAATTCTATTCCATTAATATTGTCACCTAAATAACTTGGCAATTCTACACCATCAATATTTTCAATTGGCGAACTTCTAGGTTTTGAAAACTGTCCAGCAATTCTTCCTAATTTTATTACTGGCAAAGATGCTGAATAAGTTAAAACTAACGACATTTGCAAGATTAGTTTAAATGTATCTCTGATATTATCAGGGTGAAATTCTGCAAAACTTTCAGCACAATCACCACCTTGTAATAGAAATGCTTTACCATCAACTACATCAGCTAATTGTTCTTTTAAATGTCTTGTTTCACCTGCAAAAACTAAAGGAGGAAAATTTTTAATCTTATTAAGCACTCCATCTAATTCTTTTTTATCCGGATATTCCGGAATGTGTTTTGCAGGATAATTTTTCCAACTATTTATTTTCCAATTTTTCATATTCAACCTAGAAGTGTTCTACCAGAGTTTGGTAATTATTCAACAGTAACAGATTTAGCCAAATTTCTTGGCTTATCTATGTCATACCCTTTTTTTAATGCAGTGTAGTAAGCTAATTTTTGTAAAGGAATTGTCAACAAGAATGGAAGTAGGTCTTCATTTATATTTTCAACTTCAATGGTTTCCCAAATATTTTCAGAAATAACATCATCTTTACTTTTATTAGTAATTAGTAAAACTTTTGCACCTCTAGCTATCACTTCTTGCATATTGGAAATTATTTTTGAATAGTACTTATCTCTTGGAGCCAAAACAACAACTGGCATTCCATTTTCTATTAAGGCTAATGGACCATGTTTCATTTCTCCTGCTGGATATCCTTCTGCATGAGTATATGAAAGTTCTTTAAGTTTTAAAGCACCCTCTAAAGCAATTGGATATGACATACCTCTACCAAGAAACATTGAGCCTTTTGCTTCAGCAAATGTATTTGCTGCGGATTGAATTTTATTTTCATTTAATAATGTTTGCGCAACAAGTTTGGGTAATTGTTTCAAGTCCTTAATTTTTTGATTATAATTATCTTTTGTTATACTTTTTTTTAAAAAAGATAGTTTTAATGCCATTATATAGAGTACAAGCAATTGTCCTAAAAAAGCTTTAGTTGAAGCAACTCCTATTTCAGGTCCACAATGAATTGGTAAAATAAAATTTGAATCTCTTGCAATAGAGCTTTCAATTACATTAACAACACATGCTGTTTTCATCTTATTCTTATTGCATAAATCTAAAGCTGCATAAGTATCTGCTGTTTCTCCAGATTGTGAAACAAAGATGTATAAGTTATTTTTTTTAAATCTATTTTTTCTATATCTAAACTCAGATGCTACATCAACACTTACATCTAAAGTTGTTAGTTCTTCAAACCAGTATTTTGCTGTTAAACAAGAGTTATATGCTGTTCCACATCCTATTAGTGTGACTGCATTAATTTCATCTAATTTCCATGGAAAATTATAAATATTAATTTCGTTGTTAATATTATCAATATATTCTTTTACACAATTTTTTAAAGTTATAGGTTGCTCTTCAATTTCTTTAGCCATATAGTGTTTAAAATCTCCTTTATCATAATTTTCTACATTTGAAGAAAGTTTTAAAACTTTTTTATTTACTTTGTTTCCAATCTCATCAAAAAATTCTACTTGATTTTTTTTGATAATACAAAATTCTCCATCATTTAAATATGATATCTTATTTGTCATTGACTTTAATGCATATGAATCCGAACCTAAATAATTTTCATTTGGGCCATAGCCGACTGCAAGTGGTGAACCTCTTCTAGCACCAACAATTAAATCTGGCTGATCTTTAAAAATAATTCCAAGAGCAAAACTACCATGAAGTTGTTTGAGCATTTTCAAAATTGAGTCTTTTAAATCATTTTCTTTTAGATATTCAGTAATTAAATGAACAATTACTTCTGTATCAGTTTGAGATTTAAATTTGTGTCCCTTGCTTATCAAATATTTTTTGAGAATTGTTGAGTTTTCTATAATTCCATTATGAACAACTGAAACTGTTTCTGATGAATGAGGGTGGGCATTTATCGTATTTGGAATACCATGCGTTGCCCATCTAACATGGCCAATTCCAACCGAACCTAACATGTTTTTTATTAATGGATTTTTTTCTAAATTATCTACTCTTCCCTCTGATTTAATTTCGTTAATAAGTCCATCAGATAAAGTTGCAATACCAGCAGAGTCATAACCTCTATACTCTAATTTTCTTAGCGAATTAATTATAGCTGAAGATACAGACTTGCTACTAGTTATACCTATAATTCCACACATGATTTATTTTTTCTTTCTTTTATAATTTTTAACTTCAGTTTGGATTGATCTCGTTAATGCTAACGATTTTTTCTTAACGTTTTTAGTTATAACTGATCCAGCTCCTACAATACTATTTTCATTAATTGTTACCGGTGCGACTAAAGATGAATTTGATCCTATAAAAACATTTTTTTTAATCTTAGTTTTGCTTTTTTTAAAGCCATCATAGTTACAAGTTATTGTGCCAGCACCTACGTTAACAAAAGTACCCAGATCACTATCGCCAATATAGGACAAGTGATTTATCTTTGATTTTTTTCCAATGATACTTTTTTTAATCTCAACAAAATTACCAATTTTTGAACCCTCTTTTAAAACTGTACCAGGTCTTATTCTTGCATAAGGTCCTATATCTACTTTGTTTTCAATTTTACAATTTTCTAAATGAGAAAATGAATTAATTTTTACATTATTTCCAATTTTTACTTTGGCTCCAATTATAACATAGGGTTCTATAGTCACATTTTTTCCAATTTTAGTATCCTCTGAAAAAAATATTGTTTCAGGTCCAATCATTTTAACACCAAATTTTATAAATTTATTTCTAAGTTTATTTTGAATTTTTTGTGAATTTATTTGTTTCATCAAGAAAAATCTTTATAGTAAGAATAAGAATATCTTAATTCACAAATTATTTCTTAAAAATACTTTATTAATGACTCAAAAATATACAATTTTATTCGATTTAGATGGAACACTTGTTGATACTGCTCCAGATTTAATGAGTGCACATAATTATGTAATGAAGAAATATGGGTATCCGACTAAATCTACACAAGAAATTAGGAATTTAGTAGGTAAAGGAGCTGGTGCGCTAATTGGTAGATCAATCTGGGGTCAAGCCAAAAAGGAATTTCATAGCGTTGAAAATAAAAAAATAAAAGACCAAATGTCAAATGATTTTGTTAAATTTTATGGGAAAAATATTATTAATGAAAGTACTCTTATTAAAGGTGTTAAAGAATTCTTAAAATGGTGCAAAGAACAAAATATTTCAATGGCTGTGTGTACAAATAAGCAAGAGTATTTAGCAGTTGATCTTTTAAAAAAAATTGGAATTTATGATTATTTTGAATATGTTGCTGGCTCAGATACATTTGATTATTGTAAACCAGACCCAAGACACATTACCAGCATAGTGGAAATTCTTGCTGGTGATATAAAAAGATCATTAATGATTGGCGATAGTGAGACCGATGCTAATGCTGCTAAGATGGCATCTATTCCAATTATTTTATTAGAAAATGGATACACAGAAAAAAATACTGATCAAATTTACCATAATCATTTAATAAAAGACTTTATTGGTGTTGAAAAAATCATTTCTACATATTTAAAAGATTGATTTAATTTTTTTTCTTATTATTACTTAGAACAAAAAATATTAAGGAATTATTTTGATCTCACATAAAGTAAAAGTTTACCCATCTAAAATTCACTTAACTAAAAAAAATCAATTAGCGTGGAAAATTGCTGAAATAGCATCTGATAATGCTAAATTAGATAACGAAGCAATTGAAATGGCAATTAATAGAATAATTGATAATGCTTCTGTTGCTATAGCATCTCTTAATAGGAAAGCTGTTATTTCTTCCAGAGAAATGGCTTTAAAGCATCCTAGAAAAAATGGTGCAAATTTATTTGGAATTAATTCAAAGCAAAAATTTGATTGTGAATGGGCTGCCTGGTCAAATGGTACTGCTGTAAGAGAGCTTGATTTCCATGACACTTTTTTAGCAGCTGATTACAGTCACCCAGGAGATAATATTCCACCGCTATTAAGTGTTGCTCAACAAAATAAAAAAAGTGGTTTAGATCTTTTAAGAGGAATTATTACTGCTTATGAAGTCCAGGTTAATTTAGTGAAAGGTATTTGTCTTCACAAACACAGAATTGATCATATTGCCCATTTAGGTCCTAGTGTTGCTGCAGGATTGGGAACAATGTTAAAATTAAATATAGAAACAATATATCAGGCTATTCAACAAGCTTTGCATACAACAGTCTCAACAAGACAGTCTCGAAAAGGTCAAATCTCTAGTTGGAAAGCTTTTGCCCCAGCGCATGCTGGCAAGCTTGCTATTGAAGCTGTCGATAGAGCAATGCGGGGTGAAGGATCACCAAGTCCAATTTATGAGGGTGAAGATAGTGTCATAGCAAGAATATTAGATGGGAAAAAAGCTTTATACAATGTTCCTTTACCAAAAAAAAAAGAAAGTAAAAAAGCTATTCTAGAAACTTATACTAAAGAATATTCTGCTGAGTATCAAGCACAGGCTCTCATAGATATTGCAAAAAAATTAAATAAAAAGATAACTAATCTTAATCAAATTAAAAAAATTGATTTATATACAAGTCATCATACCCACTACGTAATTGGAACAGGTTCAAATGATCCACAAAAAATGGATCCAAATGCAAGTAGAGAAACTTTAGATCATTCTATTATGTATATTTTTGCTGTAGCTTTAGAAGATGCTGATTGGCATCATATAAAGTCTTATACAAAGAAAAGAGCAAATAAGAAAAGCACTATTAAGATCTGGAAATCAATTGTAACTCATGAAGATAAAAAATGGACTCGAAAGTATCACAATCCAAATCCCAAAAATAAATCATTTGGAGGTAAAGTAGTTGTTACTTTAAAGAACGGCAAAAAAGTTATAGAACAACTTGATAGAGCTGATGCTCACCCTTACGGAGCCCGTCCATTTAAAAGACAAAACTATATTGAAAAGTTTATAACACTTACAGATGGTATCTTGGATAAGAAAGAAAGTTCAAGATTCTTAAAAACTGTTCAAAATCTAAAAAAATTAAAGTCTGGTGAATTAAATAAATTGAATATTCAGGTAAAAAGAAGTCAAATAAAGAAAAATACAAAAAAAGGAATTTTTTAGTGCACTTTGTAGATAAAGAGCCCAGTCAAAAAAGAGCAGACTTTGTAAATAAATTAAAAACAAATAAAATTCTTAGAGTTCCTGGTGCATATAACCCCTTAACAGCGAAATTGATTGAAGAAATCGGTTATGACGCAGTTTACGTTTCAGGTGGTGTTATGGCAAATGACTTGGGGTTTCCTGATATTGGATTAACAACACTGCAAGATGTAAGCACAAGATCTTATTTAATATCAAGAGTTACCAGCCTACCTACTATTGTAGATATAGATACTGGCTTTAAGTCTTGTGAAGAAACGATCAAAACTTTTGAAGAATTTGGAATAACGGCAGTTCATTTAGAGGATCAAGTAGAACGTAAAAGATGTGGTCATCTTGATAACAAAGAATTAATTTCAACAGAAGCGATGGTAAAAAAGATTAAAGAATGTGTGGCAGCAAAACAAGATAAAAATTTTAAGATAATAGCAAGATCTGATGCTAAGGGTGTCGAAGGCATGGATAAAATGATTAATCGATGTAAAGCTTATATCGATGCAGGAGCTGAGATTATTTTTCCAGAAGCTCTACATGATGAAAAAGATTTTGAAAAAGTTAGAAAAGAACTGTCGTGTTATTTGTTGGCTAATATGACTGAATTTGGAAAATCTAAACTTTTTAATTATAAAGAATTAGAAAACTTTGGTTACAATATTGTAATATATCCAGTAACCACACAAAGATTAGCTATGAAAAATGTAGAAGATGGACTTAGAGACATTTATGCAAATGGACATCAGAACAATATTATTGATAAAATGCAAACTAGAAAAAGACTCTATGAGTTAGTTGAATATGAAAAATATAACTCTTTAGATGAAAAAATTTATAACTTTAGTACAGAGGGTCATGAGTAATGAGTGATGATATTAAAAAAGGTTTATTAGGGATTATAGTTGATGAAACTGAAGTTTCAAAAGTTATGCCAGAAATTAATTCACTTACATACAGAGGTTATGCGACACAAGATTTATGTGCAAGATGCAAATTTGAAGAAGTTGCATATTTAATTCTTAATAAAGAATTGCCAAATAAAAAACAACTTAAACAATTTGAAAAAGAAGAAGTTAAAGAAAGAGCTTTATCTAAAAATTTAATTAATATTATCAAACAAATGCCAAAAAAATCACATCCTATGGATGTTGCTAGAACAGTTGTGAGTGTGATGGGTCTAGAAGATAAAGAAACAAAAGATAACTCACCTAAAGCAAATCTAAGAAAAGCAATGAGAATATTTGCTAAAACTCCTGTTGCATTAGCTGCTTTCTACAGACTAAGAAAGGGTAAAAAAATGATACCTCCAAAAAAAAATTTAACTTTTACTGAAAATTTTTTTCATATGTGTTTTGGAAAAGTCCCTAACAAAGAAATTGTTAAAGCTTTTGATGTTTCATTAATTTTATACGCTGAACACAGCTTCAATGTTTCAACATTTACAGCTAGAACAATAACTAGCAGTTTATCTGATATACATGGCGCAATTACAGGAGCTATAGCAAGTTTAAAAGGACCATTGCATGGTGGTGCTAACGAAGAAGTCATGCATATGATGAAAAAAATTAAAAAACCTGAAAATGCACTAAAATGGATTAATAATGCTTTAGATAATAAAGATGTTGTAATGGGTTTTGGACATAGAGTTTATAAAAAGGGAGACTCAAGAGTTCCAACTATGAGAGAATATTTTAGAAGAGTCGCTGAAGTCAAAAAAGATAAAACTTTTGAAAAAATATATGACATTGTTGAAAAAGTTATGATTGAAAGAAAAAACATTCATCCTAATGTTGATTATCCAACTGGGCCAACCTATCATTTAATGGGTTTTGACACTGATTTCTTTACACCAATATTCGTAATTTCAAGAATTACAGGATGGTCGGCACATATTATGGAACAGCATGCTGCTAACAAATTAATTAGACCACTCGCTAGTTATAATGGAAGTAAACACAGACAGGTAATAAATATTAACCAGAGATAATATTTAATTTTTTTCTATTTTGGCAAATCTATCAAAAAGAATTTCTAATTTAAATTTATTATTTTGAATAAATTCATCAATTGCTTTTTTTACACCAGGCGCATAAGATAAATTATAATCATCACAAAGTATTGTGCCGCTGCTTTCTAAAACTAACTTTGAATAATTTAGATCATTCTTAACTGTTTCATAAGCGTGACCGCCGTCTAAAAAAACATAATCAATTTTTGACATATCTATTTTCTTTAAAAGATTATTGGAGTTTCCTTTAATTAAATGAACATTATTTTTAAATTTTTTTAAAAGGTTTTCTACAGCTGAAAGAGAATATGGGTCTTGTCTTAATATATAATCAAAATAAAATTTTTTTAATGGATTATTAAACTTAGTATTTGGTATAATTTCTCCTAGATTCTCATTATTTTCACCAAATAAATCTAATCCAATATATTTAAAATCTCCATTGTGAATACTATAAAGGAGTTCACAAACATTTCTAGCTGTCACACCATGAAAGACGCCTATCTCAAGAAAATTTTTAGGACTCTTGCTAGCTATTTCATCAAGGAATTGCTCTCCAATATCTCTTTGTTTGAGACTAGTTTTTCTAAAATATTTTTTATATTTCAAGATTAACTAAAAGCTTCTGTCCAAGTGCCTTGTGTGGATGCTTTAGAATACTCTGTCGCACGACCTTCAAAAAAGTTCATATGCTCCACAGCGTTTAACATAGTATCTAGCCAAGTAAGTGGATTTTTATCTAACTTATAAATAGGATCTAGACCTAACTGTGAAAGTCTTCTATTGGCAATAAATCTTATATAAAGTTTTACATCCTCAGCTGTAAGACCTTCCATTGGTCCCATTTCAAAAGCTAAATCAATAAAAGCATCTTCATGCTCTATAATTGTTCTACAAGCATTATAAAGTTCTTTTTTTAATTCTGGTGTCCAAATTTCTGGGTTCTCATGAATAAATTCTTTAAATAATCTAATCATTGAGTTGCAGTGAAGAGTTTCATCTCTTACTGACCAAGTAACAATCTGACCCATTCCTTTCATTTTATTGTGTCTTGGAAAGTTAAGTAAGATTGCAAAGCTTGCAAACAATTGTAAACCTTCGGTAAAAGCACTAAATACTGCTACTGTTAGTGCAATATCTTTTTTAGAGCTCATGTCAAAATTTTGCATATAATCATACTTATCTTTCATCTCTTTATATTTCATGAATGCTGAGTATTCTGACTCTGGCATTCCAATAGTGTCAAGAAGATGCGAGTAAGCTGCAATATGAACTGTTTCCATTGAAGCAAAAGCTGTCATCATCATTAAAACTTCTGTTGGTTTGAATACAGTTGTGTAGTGTCTTAAATAACAATTTTGAACTTCAACATCAGCTTGTGTAAAAAATCTAAAAATTTGAGTTAATAAATTTTTTTCTGATTGTGTTAAGTTTTTTTGCCAATCTCTAACATCATCTCCAAGAGGGACTTCTTCTGGTAGCCAGTGAATTCTTTGTTGAGTTAACCACGCATCATAGCACCATGGGTATCTAAATGGTTTGTAAACTGGATTTTCAACTAGCAATCCCATTTTTTGGGGTTGAATAATTTTTTTTTCTTCTGATTGAATAACTGCAGATTTCATTTTTTCTACTGACATGATAAGCACTCCTCATATTCTGGTTGTTCGGTTGTTTGTTTTTTTGATTTATAAACATTGGCTGTAACATCTGTTGCATTAACATCATTAACATTTTCAGCACGTTGAATTGATTTTGACCTGCAATAATAAAGACTTTTTAAACCTTTTTTCCAAGCATCAAAATGAATCTTATGTAACTCTTTTTTATGAACATCCGCTGGTAAAAATAAATTTATTGATTGAGCTTGAGATATATAAGGCGTTCTATCTCCACTTAATTCAATAATCCATTTTTGGTCTAATTCAAATGCTGTTTTGAAAACATCTTTTTCTAAGTCACTTAAAAAATCTAAATTAGAAACTGAACCTTGGTTAGTTGTAATACCAGACCATATTTCTTCTGTATTTTTTCCATATTTTTCTAATAACTGAACCAAATATCTATTTCTCACATTAAAAGACCCTGAGAGGGTTTTGTGAGTATAGCTATTAGCTGCGACTGGCTCTACCCCTGGTGACGCTCCACCACAAATAATTGAAATAGATGCTGTTGGAGCAATAGCAGTTTTATTAGAGAATCTTTCTTTAAAACCATAATCAGCAGCATCAGGACAAGCACCTCTTTCATCTGCTAAGTCTTTGGATGCTTGGTCAACACCTTCTTGTATGTTTTTAAATATTTTTTTATTCCAAACTTTGCTCATTACTGACTCAAGTGGAATACTATTTTTTTGCAAATAAGAGTGAAAACCCATAACACCTAAACCAACACTTCTTTCTTTTTCAGCAGAATATTTTGCATCATCAAATTGTTCAGGGGCTCTATTAATAAAATCACTTAAAACATTATCCAAAAATCTCATAACATCGTTAATCATCATCTTGTCATCTTTCCACTCATCATACTTTTCTAAGTTTAAAGAAGACAAACAACAAACAGCAGTTCTGTCTCTTCCATTTTTATCTATTCCAGTAGGTAAAGTTATTTCGCTGCATAGGTTAGAAGTTTTAACGGTTAAGTTTGCAAGTTTATGATGTTGTGGAATTTGTCGGTTCACAGTATCAATATAAATAATATAAGGCTCACCTGTTTCAATTCTTGCAGTTAACAATCTTATCCATAAATTTCTTGCAGTAATAGTTTGTTGTACAGTTCCATCAGCAGGACTTTTTAATGCCCATTGTTCATCTGTTTCAACTGCTCTCATGAATGCATCTGATACTAAAACTCCATGATGAAGATTTAATGCTTTTCTGTTAGGATCACCACCTGTTGGTCTTCTCATTTCAATAAATTCTTCAATTTCAGGATGGTCAATTGGCAGGTAACATGCGGCAGACCCTCTTCTTAATGAACCTTGGCTAATAGCCATAGTTAAAGAATCCATAACTTTAATAAATGGAATTATTCCAGATGTTTTTCCAACTTTACCAATTTTTTCTCCAATAGACCTAAGGTTGCCCCAGTAACTTCCGATGCCACCACCTTTTGCAGCTAACCAAACATTTTCACTCCATAGATCAAGTATTCCATTTAAACTATCAGAAGCTTCATTTAAAAAACAGGAAATTGGCAATCCTCTTTTTGTTCCACCATTCGACAAAACTGGAGTTGCTGGCATGAACCACAAGTTGCTAATATAATTATAAATTCTTTGAGCATGTAAATTGTCATCAGCATATGAGCTTGCAACACGAGCAAATAAATCTTGAAAAGATTCATTGTGGCCTAAGTATCTATCTTTTAGAGTTGCTTTTCCAAAGTCAGTTAAGTTAGCATCTCTAGATCTGTCAATTTTAATAATAATTCCTTTTTCATTTTGAAATAATTCTGTGTCATTACTTAGAGAGAATAAGTCAGGTCTTTTTTCTTTTGTTAATTCTGTGTTATTCGGGCTATATTCAGAGACAGCTTTCTTCAGGGCCTGTGATAGAATTTTGTTCATAATGTTTATTTTATTATAGTTAAATTACATAAAACAACTATATGTTGTATGTAATAAGTGTTGATACACTATATAAATCACAAATCAACAGAACATATATAGAACATTTAAAAAAAAAATCAATAAAAAAATTAAAATAAAGTAAAAAACATAAGAATGACTAAGGAAATAAAAATAGATCCATATGGCTTCAGAGAGTATGACGCTAGATGGCTGTATGAAAAAGACATAGACCTTGCAGGAATAGAGAATCTAGGGAAAGGTTTAGGAACTCAAATTATAAAACATACTAAGAAAAATAATCCACGGATAATAGTTGGTCATGATTATAGGTCCTATAGTGATGAAATAAAAGTTGCTTTAAAAAAAGGATTGGTTTCAACGGGTTGTAATATTGAAGATATTGGATTGTCATTGTCACCTACTGTTTATTTTGCACAATTTAATTTAAATGCTGATGCTGTCGCAATGGTAACAGCAAGTCACAATGAAAATGGTTGGACTGGTGTCAAAATGGGTATCAAAAAAGGTTTAACACATGCTCCAGAAGAAATGAAAGAATTGAAAGATATTACATTAAATCAAAAGTTCATTACAGGAAAAGGAATTGAAAAAAAAATCGATGGTTTTCAAAAAATTTATAAGGATGATTTAATTAATAAAAATAAGATTAATAAAAAGATTAAAGCTGTTGTTGCATGTGGAAATGGAACAGCTGGAATATTTGCACCTGACATCTTAAGAGGTATAGGTTGTGAGGTTATAGAATTAGACTGTAATTTAGATTGGACTTTTCCAAAATATAATCCCAACCCTGAAGATTTAAAAATGCTACACGAGATTAGCAAAGCTGTAAAAAGTAATAATGCAGATATAGGTTTTGGTTTTGACGGTGATGGAGATAGAGTTGGTGTTATAGATAATAAGGGTAATGAAATCTTTTCAGATAAAATTGGTTTGATAATAGCAAGAAACCTATCCATCACTCATAAAAATTCTAAGTTTATAGTTGATGTAAAATCAACTGGACTATACTCAAAAGATAAAATTTTATTAGAAAATAAATGTGAAACTATTTATTGGAAAACAGGTCACTCACATATCAAAAGAAAAGTTAATACTGAAAAAGCTTTAGCTGGCTTTGAAAAAAGTGGTCACTTCTTTTTTAATCAACCATTAGGTTTTGGTTATGATGATGGAATTAATTCAGCGATTCAAGTTTGTCACTTATTGGATAATCAAGATAAAATGATTAGTGAAATTATAAATGAGTTACCAAAAACTTTTCAAACACCCACTATGGCTCCTTTTTGTAAAGATGAAGAAAAGTATCAAGTAGTTGATGATTTGGTCAAAAAAGTTACAGAAATTAAAAAAAATAAGACTAAAATTGATGATCAAGAAATCACTACAATTTTAACTGTAAATGGAATTAGATTTTCTTTTGATGATGGTTCATGGGGATTAATTAGAGCATCATCAAATAAACCTTCGTTAGTAGTTGTGACCGAAAGCCCTACATCAGATGAAAGAAAGAAAAAAATATTTGATTTTATTGATGGTCTGCTTCAAAAAACTGGAAAAATTGGTAAATACGATCAAAAAATTTAAATTTTTATTAATTTTTCTCTTACTTTTTTCCTCTAAAAGTTCTGCTTTTAGTCCTGAGTACGAAAAGCAAATGTATATAGGGTGCTATGGAAACTCAAAACAGTATATTGGTGCAAATGGAGCTAAAAAGTACTGTCTTTGCACAATTAATAAACTAAGTAAGAAATTTTCAGATGAAGAGATAGATCTAATTTTCCAAAAGACACCTGAAGAAATAATGAAAGCAACAGAATTTGCAGCTATTCATTGTGAAAAAAGATAAAAAAAGCTTTAATAAAAGCTATATTTTAATACGCTGTCTGTGGGGCACCAGGTAACAGAACGTCTCTAATTAGACTCTGTCCAATAACCATAAACACACCTAGTACCATTTCTAGAACAATCATAAGTGTCATGTAGAACTCCATTTTTAACTACTGTAATATGTTTTGAACAAGATATTATTAATGTACCGCTAGGTAATTCTTTTTTTTTTAAATGAACCT
>Ga0209709_10001755_pt1 | contig 19662 bp, 19 predicted proteins | sample ArcticOcean_MG_C_2_FD_187435 | JGI IMG/M metagenome (GOLD analysis project Ga0209709, IMG submission 187435) | Marine microbial communities from western Arctic Ocean - ArcticOcean_MG_CB4_136 (SPAdes) (version 2) | ecosystem: Environmental > Aquatic > Marine > Oceanic | place: Arctic Ocean... | reverse complement strand
GCTTTTATTTGTCTTGACGAAATCATATAAATAACATATAATGATGTTTAAAATATCAATCAATATTAAAAATGAAAAAAATAACTTACTTTTTTAAATCTTTAGAGGGTGCCTATGCGCCCAATACAATTAGATCTTATAGATCAGATTATATGCATTATTCCAACTGGTGTCAGGAATATCACTGCGACCCCCTCAATATTCATGAACAGCAGTTTGCAGACTATATTCTAGAAATGGGTGAGAACCTAACGGTTGCAACAATCCAGAGGCGAGTAGCCAGCCTTAGCAGTATATTCAGTCTCACCAAAAGTGCCAACCCCACAAAGGAGCCCGTGGTCATCCTAACCACCAAAAAACTTCGAAGAAAATTTGGGAAACCTCAAAAACAAGCGACACCTCTAACTTATGATATTCTAATCAAACTCAAAGATGTTTGTTCTGACGATATTGTCGGACTTAGAAATAAGCTGCTTTTACAACTTGGTTATGAAACCATGCGTCGTCGCTCAGAAATATGTCAATTCAAGTTTGAGGACCTGCAGCATCATGGCAATCATAAGCATGCGCTTTTACTGAGGCGCTCTAAAACTGATCAATACAACGAAGGGAAAATAATTCCAATATCTAGTGAACTATCTGAGATGATTTCAAAATGGTCATTAGCAATTGATCAAGATAGTGGCTACATTCTTAGAAGCTTCAAACGAAATCTATCTACCAAATTGTCTCTTACGCCTGCATCAATTAATCACATTTTAAAGAGTCTTCAGAAGCAGGCTGGACTGAATCAAATTGGGGAACTATCGGGTCACTCATTTAGAGTTGGCGCTGCACTTGACCTATTAAATAAAAACATTCCCCTGGAGAAGATTATGCTTAGGGGCGGCTGGAAATCAGAAGCTAGTGCGATGAGATATCTTCAGAGCTGGAGTGATAGCAACTGGCTGGTTATTAATTGACTACAGAAAAAACCGACAACCTAATTTAACATAACCACCATCTTAACTAGTGGCTCACTCCATCGCGATTTACAACCTTTAAGAAAGTCATCCATAAAATTTTTAAATCAAACCAAAACGATTGGCGATTTAAATATTCTACATCCAGTGCAACTTTATCAGGAATTGATAGTTCATCTCGTCCATTCACTTGTGCCCAGCCTGTAATACCGGGTAGTACCTTATCCACGCCTTTCTGACTACGCAGAGCAATTAAGTCGTCTTGATTATAAAGTGCAGGACGTGGCCCTACAAAGCTCATATCACCCTTTAATACTGAAAACAGTTGTGGCAATTCATCTAAACTAGAGTGACGTAAAAATCTACCAATTGATGATAAATAATAGTCTGTATTGTCCAACAAATGTGTTGCAACACTTGGGGATCCTATAAGCATAGACCGAAATTTTGGCATCCTAAAAATCACATTATTTTGCCCAATACGATCAGACCAGTAAATAGCAGGGCCTTTAGAGGTAAAACGAACCATAAAAGCAACAACGATCATTGGAATAAAAAATAATATAAGCAAAACTACAGCTAACACACAGTCAAAAATTCTCTTCATTTTCCTGTATTCCTGTGTTTAAAAGCCTTGTACTGTCATAACTCTAATTGACACCAAAGAGAAAGGGGATAAAAGATGCACACCTAGCCATAATAATATCAATAAAAGAATTTCATAAAATTTAATACATGCCTGTAATAAAAAAGAAAAGCAATATAAGCTTATCCCTAAAGCGACGTCTAAAGTTCCAAAAATTAATAATACGTAACATTGGATTGGCTAATAATATTTCTTTCTCCGGCGCAACCACTCTTACAATTCTAACCACCTGATCTTGGTACCATCCATGATAAACTAGCTTTACTCGTTTAAATAAATTTCTTCCGGCATTAGCCCCCATGCTGTTGTTTGAATGCTGACGATAATTAACACCAATAATGTCAAGCGCGCCCCAAGAATAACCATTTTCTCGGCTAAAACAATAGATTATCTAAATATAGACAATACAACACCCAGCTAGAAAGTAGCAACTGAATAATTAGTTTAATTCTAGCTCTAATACTCTTAATATCATCTATAAAACCCAATAATGAAGCCACTCCTCCACCTCTTGGAATAGGTAGTTCATGAAGAGTTCGATAATTTGGATTTGATATTATTCCAGTATAAAGTGCATATTTTTTATATAAAAATACACCTATCCAGCTACAAGCAATAACAGGGATAATTAAATATTTAATCCAATCCATAGACAATCCTTTTAAACTCATTTTCTTATATTTGATTTGAATATACGAGAGAAAACTATATTGAATTTTCTCTAATAAAATAACTATCTCATTAATTTTTTGTAGTTGTTAACTCTAACAAACGATCCATAATGATTTCTTTATTAAAATCATGTTGGTTCAATTTATCACAATTTTTTGTAAAACGTTCCAATATATCTTTTTCTGTATCAATTGCTTGCATAAAAATATTCTTGATACTACTGATGTCTCCAGGATTTGCAACAAATCCCAAATTATTATCTTTAACAATATTAGCTGTATCACCATTTATAATAGCTAATATTGGCCTTTTAGCGGCAATATAAGTCTGAAGCTTTGCAGGTACCGTTACACTAAATATTGGTTCATTAACTAGTGACACAATTAAGAAGCTGCTTGCTTTGTAATATTTCATCATCTCGCTTCTGGGCTTTCTCCCATAGAAGATGATTTTATCTGTTGTATTTAGGCTTTTTAACCTCTCTAATTCTGAACCATCACCTATTATGTTTAATTGTGCTTTTTCCAAATATTCATCACTTAATTTGTTAAAAGATTGAATGATATTTTCTAAATTCTGAACTTTACCTGTATTACCAGCAAAAGTAAATTGAACTTTTGCATCTTCGTTGAGCTCTATAGGTTTTGATTTCATATCCAAGTTAATTGCCCAATTTGGTATATAAACGAAGGATGTACCATTTTTTACATAAGGGTTTAATTTTGACTCAAAACCCTTGCATGAAACAGCAATTTTATCAATATTATAGTACGTAAATTTTATAAATTTATCTAAAAAGAATGAGAGCACCTTAGTTTTTTTAAAACCATATGCATAAACACTGTCAGGCCAGACATCTTGTACCCAGAGAGTCGTTGGTCTTTTGAATAGTTTACAAATAAAGACGGCAGGTATCATCGCCGTTAAAGGTCCTGCATTGTAGCCCAAAACATAGTCATATTTCTTTCCAAGAAATAATGCAGCGATTGAGCCACTCAGCATAAACCAAAAATATTTTAAAAACTTCTTAATTAGACTTGCTTTATATCCCTTGATAGCTTTAACTCTATAAACATTAATACCACGCCATACTTCTTTTTGATAAAACTTATTTTTATACCCATCAACAATGGTACTTTCAGGATAAGTTGGGACCATAGTCAACACATCAACATCATAACCCTTGCTCTTCCAGGACAAAGCAACATCATTTATATTGAACTCTTCAGGATAAAAAACCTCTGTAACAATCATTATTCTAGGTTTTTTCATATTTTTTTCTTAAGATGCTCCCTCTTTTATCTTTTATTCCTTTCTTGACCCATAATGCACTGTGCGGATTTTTGGTTAAAGTATGGTTTTCTGGTCTTTGCTCCTTAGTATAGTAATATAAGATTATCGATTTACGATCCGTATCATCAGGAAAGTTTATTGGATCAGGAAGTCCATGATAACTATAGTCATGGCTATCAAAAACCACTAACCTATTAAATAAAGGATTTACTTTTTTAATTAATTGTGAACCTTTGCTATTGTAGATACCAAATTCGCCGCCCCATGACTTTTTCCATCCCGGATTTAAATATACTATTGCATTCATACGACGATTTAATCCACTAGCATCATGATAATTGCCATCAACATGAACATCAAGCAGTCCGCCTTTTTGTGTTATATTCAAGCCACCACCTGAATAATAAGGATCAGGAATCAGTTTCTTTATTCCAAAAACTTCAGAAAAAGATTTTAATACTAAGGAACTATTTAAAATCCTGACACAGTCAACAATATTATCAGGTATATCAAATTCGCTAGCCCAAGTAGTTCTTGACTTTACCTCGATATTTTTATCATTTTCATGCTCCCAGAGATCATCATCGAGCTGAGGAAAGCTTTCTAGGCACTCCTGTGCCAAATTATCTGGTAGAAAGTTATCTACAATAAGATGCTTGTAGGGTTCTTTATAAAATTTTCCCTCAAGGATTTTATTTACACAAGTATTTGCTATTTTTTTTAATTTTATTTGCTGCATTTAATTTTAATTATGATTTGTTATATGGGTATAGACTGACATTAGACTTAATTCTTTCTATCATCTCCTTAACCATTTGATCGTAGGATGGGATATAGTAATTAATTATTTTTCTTGAATCAAGAAAGCTTTTATTGCTATTCTTTCCATCCATCAGATTGATATTAATTTCTTTTTTTGTATATTTTTGAAACAATTTCAAAAGTTCATATTTGCTAATTGATGTGTTATTAGTAATATGATAAAGGCCAGTCAGATTATTATCAATTGACCATTTAATTGCTTTTGCAAGCTCTACTGTAGTAACACCTGACCAAATTGATTTTGTATAGCCAGAAATACTTCCTGACTGATTCATAAACCAATGAAAAAGGCCCTCTCCATTATCTTTTAACTCTGGACCAATAATAGAGGTTCTCAAAGTTAGATTAGTATCATCAATAATCTCACCTAATATCTTAGTTTGAGAGTACACACCTTTTCCATCCCTAAAGTCAGTCTCAATATACTTGCCCTTCGAGCCAGAAAAGACACAATCGGTTGAAATATGAATTAATTTTGCATTAATATTTTCAGAAATCTCTTTTAATTGGTGTGGAAGATAGGCATTCAAATAAATAGCCTTCTCTTGATTCTGAGAGCCATTAACTAAAACACCAATACAATTTATTATAAAGTTTGGTTTTAATTTAATAATTGCCACTTTTAAAGCAGTTTTATCCATTGCATCAACAATTATAGTATTCTTTCTAAGCTTATTTCTATATGAGATATCATCAACTATAAGTTCATCAAAGTCATTCAAATGTTTAAGAACTTGATGTCCAAGCATTCCAGTAGAGCCTAGAACTAAAATTTTCTTCTTTAAGTTCATACTTATTTATGCCAAACTTTTCTATTAATAAAATCCGTGTAGCTCAAGATAATCCTTATCACTTTATCCGATACATTTTTAGGAGAATAGTCATCGACCAACCTTAGTAATCTAGTTGGCCCTCTTGGCTGTGCATCCAAAATTTGTAATGCTTGATTTATTAATTCAGAATTAAGTCCCACCATAATTACAGAGGCCTCTTCAAATCCCTCTGGTCGCTCATGAACCTCCCGCATGTTTAGAGCTGGAAAATTAAGTATCGAAGACTCCTCTGTAATAGTCCCACTATCCGAAAGTACACACCTAGCTTCCATCTGTAATTTAATATAATCAAAAAATCCAAAGGGCTTTAGGAATTGTATTAATGGATTCGCCTCCACTCCAAGGTCTTCAAGTCGTTTTCGAGTTCGGGGGTGAGTAGAAAATATAATAGGACTTTCATAACGAGTAGCTAGATCATTTAATATATTGATTATTTTCATAAGGTTTTCAGACGAATCAACATTCTCTTCACGATGAGAGCTTACTACAAAATATTTGTGAGGGACCAAACTAAGCTTAACAATAATATCTGAGGAATCAATCTCTTGAGCATAATGATCAAGAACTTCCCGCATTGGACTGCCAGTTTTTATAACTTGATCGGGTGGAAAACCTTCCCGCAACAAATAATCACGTGCAATCTCACTATAAGTTAGGTTTATATCTGAAGTATGATCAACGATGCGACGGTTAATTTCCTCCGGAACACGAAAGTCAAAACAACGATTACCTGCCTCCATATGAAATATAGGTATTTTACGTCGCTTGGCAGGGATAACTGTCAAACTACTATTAGTGTCTCCTAATAGCAACAAAGCATCAGGATGGTGTAATTGCATAGCCTGATCAGCGGTAATAATAACCTGGCCAATAGTCTCAGCAGCATTCACACCGGCCGCCTCTAAAAATACATCTGGCTTACGAATACCTAGATCATTAAAAAAAACCTCATTAAGCTCATAGTCATAGTTTTGACCTGTATGCACCAAAATATGCTCACAAAATGTATCTAACTTAGAAATTGTTCTAGATAACCGAATAATTTCAGGCCTAGTACCCACAATAGTCATCACCTTAAGCTTACTCATTACCCTAACTCCTTTAAATCATCTTGAATTTCTCTCAAATTTAGCAGTAATTTTGTTAACTCATCTTCATTTAATCTATAAGTATTATGAGAATGATACTCACTTCCCTCTGTAATAACCTCTTCTCCCTGTTCAAAAAACTGATTGTAATTAAGATCTCTTATATCTGCAGGAATTCGGTAATATTCACCCATATCAATAGCCTTTACCATTTCTTCTTTCGTCAGTAAAGTTTCGTAAAGCTTTTCACCATGCCTTGTACCAATAATCTTAACGTCATGATCAGGTGTGCCTAAAATTTTTCTCATCACATGAGCAAGCAACTCTACTGTTGCAGCAGGTGCTTTTTGCACAAAAATATCACCACTCTGGCCATTTTCAAATGCAAACAAAACCAAGTCTACCGCGTCATCAAGGTTCATCATAAATCTAGTCATATTAGGATTTGTAATAGTGATAGGCTTTCCATTTCTGATTTGGTTGATGAACAATGGAATAACAGAACCACGGCTAGCCATCACATTGCCATATCTAGTACAAGCAATCATAGTGCCTTTTACATTTCTACCTTTAGCTACAATCACTCTTTCCATCATAGCTTTACTAATACCCATTGCATTGACTGGATAAACAGCCTTATCTGTACTCAGTGCAATAACTTTTTTAACGCCAGCTGCAATAGCTGAATTTAATAAATTTTCAGTGCCAATAATGTTAGTTTTGACAGCTTGCATTGGATAAAACTCACATGATGGGACTTGCTTTAAAGCAGCCGCATGAAAAACATAATCAACCCCTCTCATCGCATCATCAATTGAATTTTTATCTCTTACATCTCCGATATAAAACTTGAGCTTATCATTGTTGTAAAACCGCCTCATATCATCTTGCTTAAGCTCATCTCTGGAGAAAATTCGTATTTCTTTAATATCAGTAGTTAAAAACCTTCTTAATATAGAGCCACCAAATGAGCCTGTTCCACCAGAAATTAATAAAACCTTATCTTTAAACATCTTTACTCCTATTAAATTTATTAATTAAAGTCTCTATATTATTCTCTAGAATTTTTGAACTTTTAGGTGGAAATTTAGTATCTAAATACCTTTCAATTTCATTAGCACAACCTAATGCACTCTTAGGGTTGAAAAGAAATGATGTAGAGATTACTTCATGGGTGTAAGGCAAATCTGCCGCTATAACATCAAGGCCCATATCCACGGCTTCAACCAACCCTAACCCCAAAGTCTCTAGAGTAGATGGAAATATCAAACATCTTGTTTCTTGATATAATACACACACCTCTTCCTTTGTTATTTCACCCAAATTGATTATTTGCACCTGATATGAAGCATTTATTTGATTTAGCTGGCTTATTAAGTCTTTTTTGTCATCTTCAATAGTCACCACAACACTTATTGATAGCCCTTTTTTTCCCAAAATCTCTAAGGCTTCAAACAATAATTTATGGTTTTTATGAGGGTGTGCCAAGGAAACATAACAAAAATCATATATTTTCTTAAACGGTTTATATTTTTTTTGAGAGCACGTCCTATAAAATGGCAATAGTTCAACTTTAGTATGGTTGTATTTATCAATAAATTCTTTCTTTATTTTCTTATTTTGACACCCAACAAAATCTACATTTCTTATAAAGTAATTAATATAAAGCCTCTGAAGACTATATTTAAAGAATAAAGAAGCAGATTCACGGTACAAACTTGTAGCATCCATAAGAAGGTATGTATTATGAAAATACACCATTGAATTAGAAGACTTAACTGCCGGTGGCAAATTACCAAAATAGATTCCATTATCTATCTTTCTGAAAAACAACCTAATCTTATCAATTGTATTGGAGAGCTTAACAACCGATCTGCTATTGGTGGACCTTATATTTTTTAAAGATGAGTCGATATAAACTACTGTATTTATATCTTTATACATTTCATCTAAATAAAGAAGTAAATATTCAAGCAATTCCTTCCCTCCACCATTTTTTATATTTGGTGCTATTACATTGATTTGGATATTTTTAGACATTTTGAATAATTACTAATGCGAGACATTATCACGCATTATAACTTTTAAAAGAGTCATCCAAAGTATTTTCAAATCAAACCAAAAGGATTGATGATTCAAATATTCCACATCAAAACCAAACTTCTCATGGATAGATAACTCATCACGACCATTCACTTGCGCCCAACCAGTAATACCAGGTTTGAGTTTTTCTACTCCTTTCTTTGTGCGTAAAACCATCAAATCCTCTTGGTTAAATAGCGCAGGTCTTGGCCCTACAAAACTCATATCTCCTTTCAGTATTGAAAATAATTGTGGCAGCTCATCCAGACTGAAACGCCTAAGAAAAGGACCTATGGGTGAAAGAAATGCATGAGGATTTATAATCAGATGGGTCGCCACAACGGGAGTGGCAAGCCGCATTGGGCGAAACTTCGGCATATGAAAAATTGAATTATCTACACCAACCCTCCTAGACCAATACAGTGCCGGCCCTTTTGATGTTAAACGAACAGTAATAGCAATTATTAACATAAGAGTCACTAAAGGAATAATAATGGATGAAAATATATCAAAAAAAACGTTTCATTTTTTTATTTTAATGCTTCCAAGGATTCAAAAATATTCGCCACTCCCCACTTAATTCATATAAATTCGAGTTTAAGCCAGATTTAAAGTGCGCTATTCCTTTAGGTGTGGTAATGTCCATTCCACCAATATCAAACCAACTGCAGCCCTTATCTTTTGCATCTAGTATTGCCTGCCATAGTAATACATAATTTACATTTAGATTTCTACCTTCCTGGGAAGTTAGACCTATAAAATACGTTGAAGTATTTCCATGCCTTACATAAACAACCGTCCCCAAGGGTTCTTTAGCTTCAAGATCTTTTGCCTTGCAGGATATCAACAAGGTAAACTGCCAGCCATTGCCACATTGTTTTGCTAATTCTTTAATCAAGGCGTCCGAAATACCTAAAAAATTATTTCTCTTTTGAAGTTTTTTATAGCTCTCAATAAGAATTTTCACTTCATTACTATCACCTTTTAAAATATCTGTTCTCAGCTCTAGTTTCTGCGCCTGTTTTAGAGAATAGCGCCATTTCTTTTTTAAATTAGACAGGAGGTCTTGTCTCTCAAGAGAAATATCAAGTAATCCAGATGAATATGAAGGATGTTTTAACTTTCGCAAACCTAAATCTCTTAAATACAGATTACTTGAATTAGATTTTTCAATTTCTGGAGCAATTTGAACTACATACCAACGTCTTCTTTTAAACTCATTTAACAAAAATTTGATCATTACAACAGCTTCTTTTTCTTTTTCTTCAGGAGCGATAATGTCTGTCAAAATCGGGCCTCGATTCACCCGGACAATACCTCCAATTGATGATAATTTCTTTACAAGAGCTTGGACAAGACCCACTGTATTTTCTTTGTCGTCCACAATAAGAAAACGAATAACACTCCAGCTCGTAGATTGATTTTTGGAGTTGCCATATTGCCAGCACTGGAGCATATTAGTTTTTGAGCACTGATTAAAAGATTTACTCCAGTCAGAGTCATTTGCTTCTACAATATAATACAATTCACCTCCTCCTTTTCTGTTATATTCCTTTAAGCATATGTTAAATTATGACTATAAAACTTACTTTATCTATACTGATTTACTCAATTCTTTTTCTAAAAAAACCTCCAACTAACAGTATAAATTTTTTATTTATCATTTCATAAAAATGAATTTTTAAATTTTTTTAGTGAATTGAAAAGTTCAACTAACTTTTGTCATTTTTTTCTATCATTAGAATAGCTTACTTTCTATGGAATTTTCTTCGAGAGGTAAATTCATGATATAAATCTATAGCTCACTCAGTATCTGAAATAATTTTTCTCTTGTTGATACTTTTTCATCTATATTTAAATACTTTGTTAATTCACCTCTTCGAATAATCATTGGTACATGATTTCCCTCATCCTCTGGCAATATTGCTCTAAAACTATGATCTGAAAGTAAAATGATTGTGGAGGAATCTAACTTATTATTTTTTTTAAATTGCATCATAAGCTCTCCAAACATCCTATCAACAAATTTTAGTTGTTTTATATAATTATCTTTACTTTGATTGAATGGTGAAGAACTTGGTAAAAATTGATCTCCATCGTATATAAATGGTGAATGTGGAATATTATAATGAACAAATGAAAAAATAGAGTTACCACTTTCAATTATTTTTAAAGCAAACTTATGTGTTAATTCTGCATTTCTATGATGAAATTTGGTGTACAAATTATTTTTTATAATCCCGAATGGAAGTTGATAAGGCAAAAGCATGAGGTTTGTATATATTGGATTGAGCAACGAAAATGCTCTGGAGTATGTGGCGTAATTATAAACACTGTATGATCTACAAAAATCAAGATTTACTCCATACTGAGTGCAATACTTGTGTAACCATCCGACTGAGGAAGTCTTTAAATTTTTTGATTGTGCTAATAAAAATAAATTGTCATCTGTTTTAAATTTCACATATCTTTTATTAGTGTCTTTTTCACACAAAACATTTCCACATACTTTAATATCTTTATTTGAACTATTTGTTAGTAACATCGAAATAGATGAAAGTGTCTTGTCAGAAGGAGACCGTGCATTATGATAATTCTCAGACTGCTCAGAAAACATTTTAATATTTGGGAACTCATCATCAATCTTTTTATTTTTATACAATATAGAATAGTCAAGCTCATCAAATAAAAATACATAAATTGATTTCTTGTCGCTCTGATTTAAATTCTCTTTACTAGCTAAATCAATAACCTCTCCGAGGCTATCAACATGATCATTTAAACCATATTGAATAATTATTGAAGTAGATAAGATCGATATAGGTGATAGAATTAATAAAATTATGATAATTTTTTCGTAAAACCCAGATAGTAGTTTTTTCCGAAAATAAATAAGGATTACTAACAAAAGAAGCCCAGAAATTAACAACAAATTTATACCTAATATATGATGATTAAGCAAATATAAAATAACTCCTTTACCACCAACCTGTCGAACTAAATGTATAGAAAAAAATAATAATGGCAAAAGAGCCAACACAGAGAAAAATATTGTTTTCCTAGTTTCATTTTGGTGTCTATCTATATAAAAAACTGATAATAAAAACACCAATGATATAAAAATAAAAGAAGCAATTAACTCAAAGGTATTAATGAGTTTCCAGCTCATATAATATTGTCCATCGTTAGCAATAGACATTATTAGTGGATAGAAAAATAATGTTGCTAGTGACACACTCAATATGATTAATCTTCCAATATTCATTGTTTGAAACTCCACTTGTTAAATAATAAACTCAAATATGTACTAATAAAAATTCGATTTAAAACGACATTGAAAAAAATATTTTTTACATTCGATCTTGCCTGACATAGAGTACATTTTCACGAGAAATTATTTATTGTTACTAGGAGCACCATTAAAAGTGATTCAGTGAAAACATGTCCGGATTATAAAGCTATTCTTGATTTGTGAAATCATATAAATTCTTTTATTGATGACAAGTCATTATATTATTTTAAGAAATTTAAATGGCAGTCATTAAGATTACTTGTAGAAAACTTCAAAGAATTTAATTTTTAATTTTAATGGTGTATTTCAAAAAAATAATATTCATCAAAATTTCACCTGGGGGGAAAAATAATTTTTCATACTTTGTTCTTAAATACGCCTCATTAAATACATAATCCTCTCTGAGTTAACGATTTGCTCCTTGCTAATAATTTTAAAATACTTACAAAAAGAGTCTTCAAAGCCACTTTCGTGGTAATTTAAGAAAATATCTTCTCGCGTCGACAGCAAATGCTTCACCATGGAGTCTGACTTTGGGACAAACTCTATTACAAGATACTCGGTCATCTCGAAAAATGACTTTGCAAGTTTGCCCAATGGTAAGTTATTAGAAATGGCCAAATGATGAATTAGCGCAAGAGCAAAGACTAATTGGGGGCGGCCTCTTTCAAGAAAGCTATACCTTTCTTTATTGTCCCAACCAATCCCTGGACTTGGATTTGTTAGGTCCAAGTATAATGGCAATAGGTTAATTTCGCCATTATCAACTATTTTTTTATAATTTGACTCAACACATGCATGGTCAATATCAAAAGATATAGTTTCTATACCTTGAAAAGAAGCCAACCGACTGAAATAACCAGTATTTGAACCTAAATCCCAAACTAAATCTGGGGAAACTTTCTTTAAACTATCTAACACAAAATTTTTTTTGAGCTCCATGGTTTTGGAGGTGTAATTATTATTATATTCATAATAATCATCCCACTCAGTTTTAGTCTTATTCCAAAACATTTTATTGACAGAGCTTTTTAAGCTATCAATTATATTTTCGAGATCTTTCTTTTTTACTCGAGTCGACTTTAAGTCTTTTTTACTTTTGTCTGAGTATCGAGTTTGAGCTTTTGCGTGAAGATGTATGTGTGCCAAGATTCCAAATTTAAAATAACTACTACGTGGCAATAGTTTGCTTGCCAAATCAAGGGGGACACCATCAATATAAATTTTTGAAAGTTGGACTAAACAAATATCAACTTGACTCATCAAGGCCAACGGTGCTAAAAAATGCTTGCAGAATTGTTGGTAAGCAATCCAAGGCACTCCCTCATGAATTTTTTCAAATGAAAGAGTGTCAATTAAGATCGGTTTTCCATTAATAAACTGAATATTGAATGCAGATGCATCTTTCAAACTCATATCATATTTCATGGCCAAATTCTGTATATCTAACGTCAATAAAGCTGCATTTTTCAATTGAGTAAATGACCATTCATATGGGTAAGAAATAAATGGTACCTTTGTTGGAACAATATCTGTATAAACCCCACTGGGAAGATTCACTTGTGATTCTTGATGCTTAACTAAATATTCTTGTGAAATTAATTCATCATAAAGTCCCGAATCCATAAGATGCCGGTAATTGTATTTGTAACTCTCATGAATTCTTCGCATTAGAATGCCATCATGAATAAACATAAATCCTGCAGGATCACGAAAAGATCCTGGCAAGGCATTATCAGTCATTATTTTTCTTATTTACTGGAGACCGCTTAGTAAAAAAACCCTTTATTTTTATTAAAATATAATAAATTTTTTCCCTCATACTTCTTAAAAAGACACCTGCTCCTAATATTCCAGCTAACAGTACTTGGATAATCATTCCTCCAGTACTAGGATCAAGATAAGCGTAAGCATCAAATGATAATAATAACAATGGAACAACTGTATAGATTTTAGTATTAATTAATTTCATAAAACTCCTTTAAATATTGATAGACTCAAGTGAAGTATGGCCCAAAATGAAAATTCAATTTTACACAAAAAAAAATTTAAAATCCTGTAGTTTGGGGCAAAGACTAGCGACAAATCATCTTTTTGAAAAGTCCAACCACCCAAATAATCCCAGATAGAAAAATAGTACAAAACAGAAACCAAAAAAAACTTCCATGCATAAGAATAAAACCACCACCCGTCAAAAATACGATTAAATAGGAGGACAATATTGAAACCTTATGAAATGGATGTATTCGAGAGCTCTCTATAGCAGTCAATAAACCACTCCAAATTAAGAAGAATAAAGGTGCTAATAAAATCCCAAAATAAACATAGGCTGTTGCAAGTCCAGCTAATGTTTCAGCATGACCACCAAGCTGATTAATAAAACTGCTTTCATATCCGCGTCCAAGAACAACCTGTAACTTAGCAAGTGAAACATAGTCTGGTTGACTTATTAATTCACCAGGAAGTAACATATTAATAGTCCTGATAATATCACCCAACAATGAAGCACTTGATGGTATTTCATTAAATGGTACTGAAATCCAAAGATTCAACCAATCAAACCCTCCCAATCTATTAGAAAAGGAAAAAAAGGCATTTTGCATATAGCTCAAATAAAGAGGGGTATTAAAGTTAAAGCCCTCTCCTGAAAATGTAGTTCTTAGGGTTGCAAAAAGGGGATAAATAATGAAAACTGTCATCAAAACTGCCAAAAAGCCAATCAAAATTAGTTTTAATGAAATTTTCTTTTTTAAAACAGAATAACAAACATAAGCTGAAATAACGAATGTGAGCAAAACCCCTTTAGATGTGAAAAGTATTGCACCCAAAACTATGAACAAAATTACTATCTTGAAAATTCTATTTTTTTTCTTACTAAATGAAAAGTAAATAATTGCGAATATAACAAAAAGGCTCAAGCTGTTGGCAAAGCCCATCAACCACATAATAATTACTTCATTTTTTGAATATAGTACTCCAGTATATTTTGAATACAACAATACAATGCTAATCTTTAAAGCGAATGCTGCTAAACAAAAATAAGCTACGAACCTACTTAAGTGATTGAAATTAACTTTGAAAAAAAAGTATCTTATATTGACATAATCAGGGACTCTACTACAAAAGAATTTATTTATTGTAACTAGCAAAAAAGGTTGTAATAAATACTTACCCGCTAAAATAGACGCAACACAATAAAGGAAGAACTTTGATGTTGCCTCTATATCATCTGTTGTGAATGATAAATAATTAATGTAATAAAATTCATCAACAAAAAAATATGTAAATATAACTCTTTGAATATAGAAAAAAATTAATAATACACTTGTAATCTTTAAAGTAGGACTTCTATGCGCCGACATAAAGGTATTAAGAATAGAAGAAAAAGTTATTATTAGAATACTTTCCGCGTTATATAGCGGATGATCATTTGATTCGATTTGTAAATCAAAAAAAATATAAACTAGCATTAAGGTTAATACGTAATTAACGGCAATAATGAATATATTATCAAGCGGCATTTTATAATCATTTATTTTATTTACAGACAAGTTCTTTTCCATACTAATAATTTTTTAATTGGGAAATAAATTGCACCATACGCTCTTGACTTTTTTGTATTTGTAAGTCACTTATAGACTGATGAACTGGCAAATACAGATAATCATGTCGTCTCTTAATAGCCTCCTTGTGAGTATCATTTGCAATTTTGATTTCTGGTGGCAAATCAGGCCAGGTGCTGACAGGTAAACCTAAATCCTGTAAATAGTAAAATAACGCCTCAGTATTGTTATTTATTTTAAATGAAGCCAGGTATGGAGTGTGTATATTAAGACTTTGATCTAATTGGTTTGAAATATTTAATTCAGATGAGACAAATGCTTTTTGCCACAAGTTAGTATTTTTTTTGCGTATTAGTGATATTTCATCTATTGATAAAATATATTTTCCTAACAAATGTTTTCCTGAGCCACTCATCTTAGGGTGCTTTTTATAAATTGAATTATTTGAATTAAAAGGTTCCTCAAAAATTTTCTTTTTTGATGGCAGTCTTATTCCTAAATTCTGAATAAGCCTCTTAATAAGCCATAATAAAGCTTCAAAAGAAAGCGATGAAGTTTCATCAAATATAGAGTTCTTTGCTTCAATTAATGGCAATATCATATTATTAGATATCTTATTAAGCCCTTTTTTTCTCAATATAAAAATAGCTCCATCTGGTATAGGAAAATGCTTATGAGGACTATATAAAACAATATCACCAACTTCTCCCACTCCAGGAATTGGCCATAAAACATGCGTAGCATCTTCTATTAAAAGACTATTATTCTCTTTACAAAATAAAGTAGTTTCTTTATTTAACCTAGGATTACCAAAATAATGAACCAATACAAAGAGATTTATGTTGCTTTCTTTCGCTAGTTTTTTACACGCTTCAATATCAGGAAACATGTCTTCTTTCAAAGGATAAAAAACTATATTTATTTTATCTTCTCTTAAAAAACTAAGAGACGTGTTACAAAAAAAATCTGGAACTAAAATAGTTATGTGTTTACAATTGTAAACATTTTTATACCAACGCACCAATAGCAAGAGTGACCAAGTTGAACTTGACATGAATAATGCATTATCACCCGAGCGACACCATGGTTTTAATAGCTCCTCATCTGTCTTCAAAGGAGAAAATACTGCAGAAATTATTTCTTTAAATTTAGGCAAGGGTGAGAGAGTAATTCTAGCCATTTCCCCATGATTCGTATATTGATAAGTCTTTTTCATAAAGCCAATCAGCGCCGCCTTCAAGGATAGAGCCAATAAGAAATAGAGAATCTTTTGGCGTCACTGCATCTCTTCGAATGCTCCAGTTTGAAAGTGTATTAGCATTGTCACCTCGCAATCCAGTATGAATATATTTGAATTTTTTACGGGCTAATTCCATTGCTTCAGGACTAAAGCTTGAAAGATTGCCAAATGTATATGCAAAATGCTGAATATTAATGCCTAATTTTGTTTCAATCTTATTAGCACTATCTACTACTTCTTTCTGCAATTCTTTATTTGAAAGATCTGACAATTTAGCATGTGTCGCAGTATGTGCACCAATACTATGACCACTATCTAGTAGAAATTTGAGATCATCCCAATTCATATTTCTCCAATGATCTGGAATTGACTCTAAAGCCATTAAAGGAAAAATACCATTAGAGATAAATTGACGAAAGTCCCCCTTATAATCTAAGTCAATAAAATCTGATATAACAAAAAAAAGAGCTTTTATACTTAATGGATTCAAAATATTTTCAACAACTTTTCGATTCGATAGGAAGCCATCATCAAATGTCAAAAGGATAGAATCTTCCATAATGTTGAGTTTACCATCCAGTATGGACTCAAATTCTGCCAAATCAATAAATTTCCAAGTTTTTTTTAACCATTTCATTTGTGTGGAAAATTGAGATTCATCTATTTGATCTATATTATGATACAAAAGCACTCTTAGTCTTGGGCTATATTGACTTTTAAATCTCTTACGAATAATGTTCTGAAACCTTAAAGGGAAATATAATGATGCCAAAATAGAGTGTTTTATATTCATAAAAAAATTGATCTGATTTATTTTATTAAGACATAATTAAATAAAAGTAAAGTTAATTATTTGTCATAAAACCTAAACTTAAATTTAAATTAATATTTTACGGTCAACTGCTTGAATACGGAGCATTACTTCTTCAAGAGAAAGTTTATGATCAATACATGTATCATCTATTTCTGAGACAGAAAACTGAATACCAAAAAGCCTATCCTGCCCGTATGAATCTATATCAATCATTGGAAATAATGGAAAAGACCCAGTATCCCAAGAAAGTTTTATTGCATCATGATCGTCATAAATATACATTATGCCTTCTGTTCCACCAAACCCATTTGAACAGGAAACAGTAAATGAAGGCGCTTTAGAGTGAGAAGCATTCATATTTAAAGGAAAGTGCTCTAGGTCCTTACCGCCATTATGAGTTGCAATATTTAATTCACCTTTAACCTGATTTAAATCAAATTGTAAGCCAAATAATCTTACAATATGATCCCCAATTAAATCCTGATAAAACTTTGTAACTAAAAATAATGACTGGTCTTCGATTGAATTAATTACAGACAATCCTAATGACACATCTCCTATCTGCACTTCAGAAAATACCCCCTCAATATTCTCTTCTTTTAAATATTGAGACTTTAAAACCTTCTGTCGATCAAGCCCACCAATTCTTAATTTTGGAGAATAAATAAAAGTAGTATTACATAGGAGGGGCTTTGCAAAAGAAATTGAGGCAAAGTCACCTAAATGAAATGATCGAATAAAGCCATCCCATTTTTGGTCTTTAAATGATATAAATTCTATATTAGATCCACTTGTAAATCTCACTTGGGAATTAATGTATTTTGAATTTAAATCAACCCTTTCTTTTTCAAATATTTCACCTTTAGAGATTAAATTTTTATTAAATTTTGATATTAAATTAAATGGAGCTATTAATCTATTATTATCAACATTTGATTTAATATAATTTTTGATTTGAGAAGTAATATCACTCCATCTATCAAGTGTAATGTGTGTTCTAAAATCACTTGACCAAAAGAAACATAGCTTCCTCCATTCTTCAATATCAGCATTTTTCTCAATTAAAGATAAGTTAATTGAATGACATGCGGCATTTATCCAAAAGTCTGCCCTTCCAGTAACAGCCCACCTACTTAAGTTATAGTAAAACTGCTTCTTAACAACTATTGGGAAGGCGATATTTGTTACTTGCAAAGACCTATTTATCCTTACAGGAAATTGCTCACGAAATTGAGAAGGCAAAATATATTCAAGATTTAAATCACTAGCCATTGTTAAGGTAGTCTTTTTTATCAAGCTCCATTCATCATTAACTATGAGCGCTTCATCATTAAAACGCCCAGGACGATAATCAAATACTTCTGCATCACTCCCATAAATAACTAATAAATTTTCATTTCCAATTGAATTAATTGCTTTTTTTATAAATTCTTTATATTCTTCGTAAGAAATAACTCCATGGATGTGTAACTGAAACTTTTGAAATAATACAGAATCAATCCAAATAACCTCTATTTTGGAATTTTTTCCAGCTCCCTCAACATAATCATAATCAAGAATATTATCAGGCTTTTTAATACTGTCTTGACATGCATACTCTACGTTATTTTTCTCTATAATTACACCTTGAAACTCATACTTAAGCATAATATCTACTATTGACCTTGAGTAAGCCATTTCATTAACCAGCATATACCTGGGAACTAAACCTAAAATATCTTTGTATATTTGCATACCTATTTCTATATTTTTACAATTCACTTGATAAGGAACAATAGCTGAAATCAATTGAACATAACCGCTACCAATAAATTCGATTTTTTTATTCTTAATTAAACTTATCAGTAAACTAATTACATCAGGTGCAATTCTTTGTATTTCGAGCAAAGTGAAAGCAGATGCTTCAATTGCTACTCTTATATTTGAGATTTTTGCAAAATCCAGTAATGGACGATAACATTTTTCTATTACCACTTTCCTAGAATTTTCTTCAAGTGAAGAGAAAGACAAATTCATATGGAAAAGCATTAATGTTTTAGTCAACATTAGCATTCAATAATAGATGAGTTATTTAAAAGGCTTTTATCAGCACAATCTATAACCTTAGTTACGGTTTCGGACCCTTCCAAAGAATTTGGTTCAGTTGCTTTTTGATAAATTGCATTTTCATTCAAGTGAGTTTTTTCAGCTAGAGAAATAAAATAATCTACTGATCGTAAACCATAAACAGCAATTGGATCAAATAGGGAATCACTATTAGACGTAGGCAATTGGAAATAATGAGGATTTGGTAAAGAGTATCCTTCAGAATCAGTTGTGAATGAAAGCCCCCTATCGTCTTGGTTTAGCTCTGCG
>Ga0209709_10001754_pt1 | contig 19672 bp, 15 predicted proteins | sample ArcticOcean_MG_C_2_FD_187435 | JGI IMG/M metagenome (GOLD analysis project Ga0209709, IMG submission 187435) | Marine microbial communities from western Arctic Ocean - ArcticOcean_MG_CB4_136 (SPAdes) (version 2) | ecosystem: Environmental > Aquatic > Marine > Oceanic | place: Arctic Ocean... | reverse complement strand
TATGGTGGATTGGGTAGAATTTGAAAATACATTGTTATTAACCAACGAAATGGGTCTGCAAAAGATACCAACAAAGATATTCCAAATCATAGATACATCGGTTTGGGGTAAAAAATAAAAAAAAATTAAAAAAAAATACATTTTGAGATTTCTATAGTATATATATATATGTAATAACAATTAGTTATTTGACAATTTGGAATTTGAAAGTAGAGAGAATTATAAACTCTTTATGGGATTGGCTGAATAATGGATGCCTCGAAAGAAGTCCATAAAGCAATCCATTACAGAATCGTGGTGATTCAATCGATGCTAAATGTTGTGTCGGTTTTCTTTGACAAAAGATGTAGTATGTATTTTCGTAAAAAAAAAGAAGCGATTCTTTGACTTCATTGTGGGTAAGGATAAAACCTAAATCCCACCTCGTGACAGAATTAGCCCAAAGTTAGAGGGGTAATGTAATCACATAGGAGTTGTATCCACTCGGACGATTATTAACCATAATTGAAGAGCACTATCATAACCGATAGATGTGAGGTATGAAGTAAACAAATCTAACCCGAAAATTATAGGTACACGCAAGTCCTATATCCCCACTATGATTCCAAACATTTTAAAAGCCCCAACGATTTTTAGTTTCCACCTTTATATAGACTTAAAAAACAATGGGGCTTTTTTCTATAAAAAAATAAAAAAAAAGTATGTTTTTACAAAGTTCAATGATATATATTATTGTATCAAGGTTACTTGATTAACAAATGACAAATAAAATATAAAACAGGAGAATACAAAATGGACTTAAATGCAATTCGCAAACGTCTCGGTCAATTACAGACCACAAACAACCGCACATCAAGCTTATGGAAACCTCAACCAGGAAACCAACAAATTAGAATCGTGCCTTACGCTTTCAATAAAGATAATCCTTTTATTGAATTATTCTTTCACTACAATTTGAACAATCGTTCTTATTTATCACCAATATCTTTTGGTAGACCAGACCCTATTGAAGAGTTTGCTCAAAAACTAAAAGCAAGTGGTAATAAAGAAGATTATCAATTATCTAAAAAACTTGAAGCAAAGATGAGAACCTTTGCACCAGTTATAGTTAGAGGTGAAGAATCACAAGGTGTGAAACTATGGGGATTTGGAAAGACAGTTTATCAAGAACTACTTTCTATAATCGCAGACCCTGATTATGGTGACATTTCCGACCCGATAAATGGTCGTGATGTATCGGTTGAATTCATTTCAGCAGAAGAAAGTGGAGCAAGTTTCCCTAAAACAAACATTAGGGTTAAACCAAACCAAACACCAATTTCTGATGAACCATCAGTCTTAGAGTTAGTTAAATCTGGCCAAAAAGACATTACTGATATTTATCAAGAGCAATCATACGAGGAGTTAACAGGCATTCTAAATGAATGGTTAAACCCAGGTGATGAAGAAAAGAAAGAAGAAGCTCCAAGTACGGTAGCAACTTCCAATTTAGGAACTTCTAAAGTGAAAGACACTTCAGAAGCTTTTGATGAATTATTCAATTCATAAATAATAACAATGTGGGGATTGAATTATTCAGTCCCCATCTTAACTATGGAGTAACAGAATGTCAGTAAATGATGTATTGGCTAAATCATTAGCCGACTCTTTAAATAAAAAATTTAAAGACACAAACAAGGTAGCATATTTCTTAGACGGAAGTGATACCACACCAACAGATATCAAGGATTTTATCTCAACGGGTAGTTCCACATTAGATTTGGCTATCGCAAATAAGCCAAATGGGGGTATTGCAGTTGGTAGAATTACAGAAATCAATGGATTAGAATCAAGTGGAAAATCTCTACTTGGTGCACACATCTTAGCAGAAACTCAAAAGAAAGACGGAATAGCAGTATATATAGATACTGAAACATCAGTCAGTCAAGAGTTTATGGAAGTCATTGGTATAGATTTAACTAAGATGTTATATTTACATTTAGAAACCGTAGAAGAAATCTTTGAAGCAATTGAAGAAATCGTAACCACAGTCAGAGAATCTGACAAAGAAAAATGTGTAACGATATTAGTTGATTCATTGGCAGCCGCTTCAACAAAAGTTGAAATGGAAGCAGACTACGACAAAGATGGTTGGGCAACTTCAAAGGCAATCATTATATCAAAAGCTATGAGAAAAATCACTCAGATGATTGGAAAACATAACGTAGCATTGGTATTTACTAATCAATTAAGACAAAAACTCGGAGTAATGTTCGGAGACCCTTGGACAACAAGTGGTGGAAAAGCACTACCATTTCACGCATCAACAAGAATTCGTTTGAAAAACCTTGGTCAAATCAAGGATACTAAAAAGAATACTATTGGTATGAAGTGTAGAGCCCAGATTGTCAAGAATAGATTAGGACCACCTTTGAGACACGCAGACTATGCTATGTATTTCGATAGAGGAATAGATAACTATGGTGGGTGGTTAACCGTGATGAAAGAGCATAACCTTATTAAAATAAGTGGTGCTTGGTATACATTAGTAGACCAGAACGGAGATGAACATAAATTCTTATCTAAAGATTGGGAAGACTTAATTACCAAGAATGATGAATTAAGAGAGTATGTTTACCAACTCATTTGTGATAAAGTTATATTAAAATACAAAGGAAAACTTGGTATTGATGATGTAGAGTTCACAGATGAGGTAATTGGTGATTAATAAAAGACACCTATCGATTCTAAATCAAATAAAAGAATCTGGCGGCAAAATAGATAGTGGGGAATCAAATGACTCGGTTTTATTGATTGACGGCATGAATTTATTCATACGAGTATTTTCAGCCATACCAACTACTAACGAGGACGGAGTTCACGTTGGTGGAATAGTTGGTTTTTTAAGGTCATTGGCATTCTCTATAAATATGATTAGACCTACACGCATAATCGTTGTGTTTGACGGTAAAGGTGGGTCTAATCGCCGTAGAAAGATATTTCCACAATACAAAATGGGAAGAAAGATGTCGTATCGTTTGAATAGAGGAAACGAGTATCTGACCCGTAATGAAGAGCAACAAATGATGATACGACAATTGAATCGTGTCGTGGAATATTTGGAGTGTCTACCAATTACTATAATCAATATGGAAAATATTGAGGCAGATGATGTCATTGGATATTGCACAAAACACGTTTTCAAAAATAAAGAAACCACCATTCTATCAACCGATAAAGACTTTCTACAATTAGTAGATGAAAATACAAAACTTTATTCACCGACAAAGAAAATAATGTATGATGAGGACAAAGTATTTGAAGAATATGGAATCCATCCTAAGAACTTTCTATTGTATAGAATGTTTGACGGAGATAAATCAGATGGAATACCAGGTGTGAATGGTATCGGTATGAAAACACTAACAAAATTATTTCCATTTATGAAAACGGAACAGAAATATACATTAGATGATATAATGCGAAGTGCAAAAACACAAAAGAACACTATATGTGAACGAATTATGGAATCAAAAGATTTATTAGATATGAATAGAAGACTTATGGACTTAGATGATAGTATCATAACGGGCCAAACAAAACTTAAAATAAAGGAAATATCAGAAAGGCCAATTCAAAGGTTGATAAAGCACCGATTCCAAAAGATGTTCTTAGAAGATAAGTTATATCAGGCATTACCTAATCTAAATAGTTGGTTGGCAACAACATTTAATAGATTAAACTTTATGGCAGAGGACTCACAGAAATGAGATTTCCACTAATACAATTATATGGATTCAATGAAAGTAAACCTATTGTAGAGGTTGAAGGTATTGATGGTGAATTACAATGGGATACTTGTGATTTAAAGGGATTACCACCGAAACGACTTAAAGGTTCTATGACCGACCACGGAGCAGTTCCTAAAGGTCAATATGATAATTTACCTTCTAAGTTTACAGATATGAATGGTAATGAACATTTAATAAAGAATATTTATACAATACGATGAGCGATGGGTAGAAAAAGAAAATATAATACCGAAAAGGAACGTAGAGACGCCCAAAGAAAGTGGCAAATGGAACATTATCTACGCAATAAAGAAGAAATTAAAGAAAAAGCACGACAAAGATATCGTGAGATGAAAAGAAAAGACATTTATGAAAAAAAAGTTAACGATTTGTATGGGGACATTGATATTTAATATAACAAGGTTATGAGCAAAAACGAATCACTAATACAATACGGAACATCTTTCCAATCAAAAATCATATCATCATTGTTGGTAAACAATAAGTTTATTAAAACCGTATATGATATCTTAGAAGTTAGTTACTTTGATAGTGACGCTAATAAATTTCTAATCACAGAAATCAGAAAGTATTTTGACAAGTATAAAACACCACCTACAATGGAAGTATTGAAAGTAGTGATTGATGATTTAGATAACGACGCAATGAAAACAGCAATTGTAGATAGTTTAAGAAATGCTTGGAACTTCAGAGAAAGTCCAGACTTGGAATTCGTTCAAGAAAAAACATTAGAGTTTTGTAAGAATCAAGTTATCAAGAGTGCAATTATGCAATCAGTTGATTTATTAGATACACAAAAGTATGATGAAATTAAGGGTGTAATTGACAACGCAATGAGAGCAGGTGTTGAACGAGATATCGGACACGAATATATGACTGGCTTTGAAGAACGAATGAGTTCATCAACGAGAGATACCGTTCCAACAAAATGGGATAGTATAAATGACTTAATGGATGGTGGATTAGCAGGTGGAGAACTTGGAGTAGTTGTGGCACCAGCCGGTATTGGTAAATCCTGGACACTACAAGCAATCGGAGCAGACGCAGTCGCTAAAGGTAAAACCATAATACATTACACATTAGAATTAAATGCACAATATGTGGGATTACGATATGATTGTATCGTGAGTGGACAACCAACGGGTAATTTACAATACTATAAAGAAGAAGTTTTAGCTAAAATAAATAAATTAAAGGGTAATTTGATTATCAAATATTATCCTACGAGAAGTGCAAGTGTTGCAACATTAACTGCACATTTACAACAATGTGAATTACAAGGTATTAAACCCGATATGGTGATTGTGGATTACGCAGATATTATGAAATCAACATCTAACTTCACAGAAAAAAGACACCAAATCGGACACGTTTATGAAGAATTGAGAGGTATGGCAGGAGAATTTAACATACCGATATGGACAGCTTCACAGGCAAATCGTTCATCATTAGAGGAAGACGTGATTGACGCATCAAAAGTATCCGAAGATTATTCAAAAGTAATGACCAGTGACTTTATTATGAGTATGTCAAGAAAAGTAGAAGATAAAATAGCAAATACAGGTAGATTCCACGTCATTAAAAATAGATTTGGACCAGACGGACTTACATTTCCAGCAACTATCAATACCAACACAGGTTACATTCAAATATACGAAGCCAGCACCCAACAAGGTAAGCAAGCTCAGGGAAAAATGGATAATGCAGAAGAGTATATGAGAAAGACATTAGCCCAAAAGAAAAAAGATTTTGATAATTTTGATAAAGATGGGTTCGAATAGAACTTCTAAAAAAATTCTAAGAAAAAATTAAATAAATTAAAATATCGGTGTATTTAAGTAATATATATTATATGTATTATAGGTAAAAGAACAGACAAAACAGGAGAGTTTCAAGTGAAATTTAAGTTATCGGAAAACTTCATCAGCAAGTATAAAAGGAAAAAAGCACCATTTGGTTTTAACGGATTAGGCGAATTAGTCTATATGAGAACATATTCAAGAATTAAAGAAGACGGAAAGAACGAACGTTGGTGGGAAACCGTTCAACGAGTCGTTGAAGGAACTTATTCTATGCAAATGAACCATATTGATTCACATCAATTAGGTTGGAATCCTTGGCAAGCACAAAAGTCTGCACAAGATATGTATGACAGAATATTCAATATGAAGTTCTTACCACCAGGTCGTGGTTTATGGGCTATGGGAACAGCAATCACAGAAGAAAAAGGATTGTATGCAGCACTAAATAATTGTGCTTTCGTATCTACAAAAACCATCAAAGAAGATTACGCAAAACCATTTTGTTTCTTAATGGATGCTTCAATGTTAGGTGTTGGAGTAGGATTCGATACTAAAGGAGCAGGAGAAGTTCTCATTAAAGGTGTTGATAAAAAAAGAGAATCAACAACTTATGAAATACCAGATACTCGTGAGGGTTGGGTAGAATCATTACAACATTTATTAGAAAGTTATTTTCACGGAACACAAGCAGTAGAGTTTGATTATACAAAGATTAGAGCATTAGGTGAGCCAATCAAGGGCTTTGGTGGTGTATCATCAGGTCCAGACCCATTAGAAGAAGTCCACGAAAGTATCAGAAAAGTATTAGAGGGTAATGCAGGCAATCCAATTACAATCACAACAATCGTAGATATTATGAATTTAATCGGTAAATGTGTAGTGGCAGGTAATGTTAGACGAACAGCAGAAATTGTGTTCGGTGAGCCAGATAATGAAGAATACTTAGATTTAAAGAATTATAAAGTAAATCCACATAGAGACCAATTTGGTTGGACATCAAACAATTCAGTATTTGCAAAACTCGGTATGGATTATACCGAAATAGCAAAGAGAATTGTAGATAATGGAGAACCTGGTCTTGCTTGGTTGGATAATATGAGAGAGTATTCTCGTATGAAAAATGGTGGTGATAACAAAGACCATAGAGTAATGGGTGGTAATCCTTGTTTAGAACAATCATTGGAGAGTTATGAATTATGTTGCTTAGTGGAAACATTTCCAGACAATCACGATTCATTAGAGGATTACAAAAGAACATTAAAATATGCATATTTGTATGCAAAAACCGTGACATTAGGAAGAACACATTGGTCAGATACCAATCGTGTTATGTTGAGAAACAGACGAATAGGTTGTTCAGTAAGTGGTGTCGCACAATTTATAACTAATCGTGGTTTAAATGAATTTAGAGATTGGTTAGAGGGTGGATACGACACTATACAAGAGTGGGATAAAATGTATTCAGATTGGTTCGCAGTTCCAAGAAGTATCAAAACCACATCAGTAAAACCAAGTGGTACGGTATCTTTATTGGCAGGAGCAACACCAGGATTACATTATCCAGAATCAAGATTCTATACAAGAAGAATTAGAATATCAGTTAATTCAGAACTAATAGAACCCCTAAAAAAAGCAGGTTATACGATAGAGCCAGCATTTGGTTCAGAGGATTCAACATTAGTTGTTGAGGTGCCAGTTGATGTCGGAGAGGGTATAAGAACTGCAAAGGATTTATCCATTTGGGAACAATTCAGTTTAGCAGCATTCCTACAAAGACATTGGGCAGATAACCAAGTTAGTTGTACGGTAACATTTGACCCCGAAACAGAGGGAGAACAAATCCCACACGCATTGAATTATTATCAATACCATCTAAAAGGTATATCATTACTTCCAAGACACGATTGGGGAGCATATCCACAAATGCCTTATGAAGCAATTGATGAAAAGACATACAATAAAAATGTTAAAAAACTTGGTAAATTATCATTTGGTGTGATTAAGAACGAAGAAGCAGAAGTTGATAAGTTTTGCAACAATGATTCTTGTGAATTACCGGGTTTACCAGAAGTAGAAGAAAATTAGCTTTCTTACAGGCAAGCAACACACCTGGATAAAAATGTGTTGTCAACAAAAACAAGGAGAACGATTATGAATATTCGTAATCTTACATTATCAGTTCTACTTATGACTGGATTGTTCGCACAATCTATTCACGGAGTAGTTCTTGATGATAACTCAAAGCCACTTGAAGGGGCTAATGTTGTAGTTGTTGGAACATCTTATGGTGCAGTATCAAATCAAATTGGTATTGCTCATATTGATATTCCAGCAGGAACTTATGACGTAACAGCTTCTTTCATAGGGTTTTCACCAATAACTAAATCAGTTGTTGTTGGTGAGAAAATGTCTACATTGGAATTTGTCTTAGAACAAAACTTTGTAGTCCTTTCAGACGTTGAGGTATTAGCTTCTAGAGCATCTCAACAAACACCGGTAGCCTTCACTAATGTTTCAAAAGAAGATTTGGAATTAAGACTTGGTTCACAAGACCTTCCAATGATTCTTAACACAACACCAAGTGTTTACGCTACACAACAAGGTGGTGGTGCGGGTGATGCTCGTATCAACATTCGTGGTTTTAATCAACGAAACATCGCAGTAATGATAAACGGAGTACCACAAAACGATATGGAAAATGGTTGGGTATACTGGTCTAATTGGGACGGAGTTGGAGACACAGCTGCTTCAATTCAAGTTCAAAGAGGACTATCAGCAGTAAACTTAGCAACGCCATCAATTGGTGGAACAATGAATGTCTTAACTGACCCAACTGCCTTTGAAAAAGGTGGTAAGTTCAAACAAGAAGCAGGAGAAGGTGGTTTTCTTAAAACTATGTTCAACTACAATACTGGTCTTATGTTAGATGACAGATTAGCTTTTAGTGGAACAATCGTCCGTAAAACAGGTGATGGATTAATCGATGGAACGTGGACTGACGCTTGGGCATACAACTTCGGAGCAAGTTATGCAGTAAGTGACAAACAACGTTTTGAAATGTACGCAATTGGTGCACCACAAAGACACGGACAAAATCTATACAAGCAAAATATCGCTACTTACTCACAAGAGTTAGCTGGTGATGTTGACGGATACGATACTGACGCTTTCGCAGAAGGTGAAAAGTTCGAAACCGAAGCAGGTAGATTGTTCAATCAAAATGTCGCACCTATCGACCCATCATATACAGGTGAACAATACTGGTATATGTATGGAGCAAACACAACTAAGAGATATAGTTCAACTTTCTTAAATGAAAGAGAAAACTATTTCCACAAACCATTAGTGAATCTAAATCACTTCCTAGAAATAAATGACAAAACTCGTATGAGTTCAGTTGCTTATTGGAGTGGTGGTTCAGGTGGTGGAACAGGAACTTACGGAAGTGTATCAAGAATGCCAGCAGTTGAAGGAGAAAGATGGTACGCATCTTCACCGTGGACTTGGGATTGGAATGCAGAAATTGCACAAAATTCTGACAACGTGGATGAAAACTTCTCAACTGATGAAAATCGTTCAACAGGAATACTTCGTAATTCTATCAATCGTCAAGATACATATGGTTTAATTAGTAAAATGAACTATGTTGTAAATGATGAATTAGAACTACAAGCAGGTATTGACTGGAGAGCAGCAACTATTGAACACGCAAGAGAAGTTCGTGATTTATTAGGTGGTGATTATTATGTAGACTATTCAGATGACAACGCCCCAGAAGGTAAAGTCGTTCGTTTAGGAGACGAAATAGCATACCACAATGATACAACTGTAGATTGGTTAGGTGGATTTGTACAAGCAAATTACACTACTGACAAGATGAACATTTATGGAATGGGTGGACTATCAAGTATAGAATACTCTTACCAAGACCACTTCACAGTGGAAGATGAAGTCATCAAAGCAGACCCAATTTCAACATACCAAGTTAAAGGTGGAGTAATGTATAATGTCAATGATGATATGAGTGTATTTTTCAACACAGGAATGGTTGAGAAAGCACCTATTATGGACAATGTAATTTACTTTGACGGAACTGTAGCAACAGACCCAGCGAACGAAAAATTCGTTCACAATGAGTTTGGTGTAAATTACAAGTTCGGTAAACTTGGATTAAATGCAAGTGCTTATAACACAGATTGGCAAGATAGAAACTTGACTAAGTCAGTAACGACAGGTCAAGGAGATTCAGGTGATACTGATGTTATCTTCCTAACAGGTGTTAATCAAAAGCATTCAGGTTTAGAACTTGAAACTAACTATGAAGTAAATGATATGTTAGATTTAATGTTCGTAGCCTCTTTCGGTAATTGGAAATTTGATGGTGACGCCAACGGAAATTATCAGGAAACTGAATATAATTCCGCAGGCCAAGCAATTGGATACAAAACTACTGAATACGCTTACGCACTTGACGGATTGTATGTGGGTGATATGCCACAAACATCTTATATATTAGGAGTAACTCTTAGACCTATCAAGGACTTGAGTATACAAGCAATACATAAAATGTATGACAAAAACTACTCTGACTGGTCGCCATCAGCTCGTGAATTTGACGGGACTAATGATGACGCAGACAGAAGTCAAGTATGGGAAGCACCAAGCTATAACAGACTTGATTTACATATGTCTTATAAACTTCCAAAAGTCAAAGACTTGGATATGACGCTAACAGCACATATTTTCAACGCTCTTGATGAAGTTTATGTACAAGACGCAGTCGATAATAGTCAATACAATGGTTTTGGTTCTAAGCAACATTTAGCTCACAACGCTGAAGTATTCTTAGGAACACCAAGATACGCAAACATTGGATTATCTATCGGATTCTAATTATAGGGGGGCGACGAAATATTCGCCCCTTTTTTTAGAAAAAATACTTGACATTTTCAAAATTAATTTGTATATTTATATACATAAGGTTACAATCAAAAGGAGTTTATTATTTACCAAAACTTGTGGTACGACGTACGTAAGAACAAAATGCATTTGTGGGATGATTCTAAAGGATATCTACAAATACCATATAGAAAATATGCGTATGTCAAAGATTCATCTGGACAACACGTTAGTTTATATGGAGATAGATTAAAACGAGTTACTTCATTCGATAAAGATGACCCAACACTACACGAATCAGATATTCCACCAATGACAAGATTCTTGGTTGACCAATATGGAGATTCAGATGAAATATCAACAGGTCATAGAGTTATGTTCTTTGATATTGAGGTAGAGGTAACTGAGGGATTCCCTGATGTTCAGAAAGCATACAACCCAATCACATCAATTGCACTCTATGATTACCTAACAGAAAAATATTACACTTATTGCTTTGACCCACACGAAAGAATTGAAAGTTACAAGAAAGACAATGAAGAAGTAGAGTTTTACAAGACAGAATATGAAATGTTGAACAAGTTTTTCCAAAAGTATATGGAAATACAACCAACAATCATTAGTGGTTGGAACTCGGAGTTCTTTGATATTCCTTATTTATACAATAGAGCAGTCAGAATATTAGGACATAAAGTAGCAAAACTACTATCACCAATATCTAAAGTTATTTATTCTGATTATAAAAAGAAGCACAATATAGTGGGTGTATCATCAATGGATTACTTACAACTATATAGACAATTTACATTTACTCAACAATCAAGTTATCGTTTAGATTACATTGGAGAAATTGAAGTCGGTATGAAAAAGGTTTCCTATGAGGGAACACTTAATGATTTATACGACAATGACTTACAGACATTTATAGATTACAATATCCGAGATGTAAAAATCTTAGTTGAATTAGATAGTAAATTAAACTTAATTGAGATTGGAAGAGGTATTGCTCATCTTGGACACATACCTTATGAAGATATCAATATGTCATCAAGGTGGTTAGAGGGAGCAATCTTAGTATATCTAAAAAAGATTGGAGTGATTGCACCAAACAAGCCGGGTAGACCAAAGAAAATGAATGATGATAAATTTGCAGGTGCTTATGTTCAAGACCCACAATCTGGCAAACACGATTGGGTTTATGATTTGGATATTACGAGTATGTATCCGAGTGTTATTCGTTCGTTAAATGTTTCACCAGAAACTAAGATTGGTAAAGTTGAGGGTTGGAATCCAGAACAATTCATAAAAGAAAGTAGTACAAAAACTTATTCACTTATGAATAAACACGATAAAGAAATCGGTAAGATGACCGAAACAGAATTAAAAGATTATTTAGATAAGTCAAAAGTATCAATCGCATCCAACGGAGTAATGTACAGAACAGACAAACAAGGATTGATTCCTGCATTGTTGGAGAAATGGTTCAACGAACGAGTAGAGATGAGAAAACTCGTAAAGAAATATAATGAACAAGGTGACACCGAAAAGGAAGAATACTTTGATAGAAGACAACACATTCAGAAGATTGTATTGAACTCGTTGTATGGTGTATTGGGATTGCCAGTATTTAGATTTTATGATTTAGATAATGCAGAAGCCACTACATTAACAGGCCAATCATTGATTAAATTTAGTAAAAAAATTACAAATCATTTCTACAATAATGAACTCGGAACCAATGAAGATTATGTTATCTATATCGATACAGACTCTATTTTCGCATCAGCAGTTCCATTGATTAAAAAGAGATTTCCAAATCAAGAATTATCCGAAACAATGATGACACAACGAATTATGGAAATTTGTCAAGAAGTTCAAGACTATTTGAATACGAGTTATGATTACTTTGCTAAGAAGTTTTGTAATATAGATGAACACGTGTTTGATATCAAACAAGAGGTAATCGCAAAGACGGGTTTATTCGTAACGAAGAAACGATATGGTTTACGAATTATCAATGACGCAGGTAGAAAAGTAAATAAGATTCAAGTTAAAGGATTAGATACGGTTCGTAGTAATTTTGCAGTTGCTATGAAAGATTTATTGTCAAAAGTATTAGATGATATATTGGCAGATGTTCCAAAGGAAAAGATTGATGAACGAGTATCATTATTTAAAAGAAATATGCACCTTCTATCTTATGAGGTAATGGCAAATCCTATCGGAGTAAAGGGTATTGGTAAATATATTGCCAAAGATTCAGAAACATCATTTGCTAAATACAAAAAGGGTGCGCCAGTCCACGTTAAAGCAGCAATCAATTACAATTCATTAATTGACCATTGGTATGAGGGTAAACGATATGAAAAGATATCTAACGGAACAAAGATAAGGTGGGTGTATTTAAAAGAGAATTCATTTGGATTTGACGCCATAGCATTCAAAGGACACGAAGACCCAAAAGAAATATTAGAATTAATTAAAAACCATATAGACCACAACAAAATGTATGAACAAGCTATGAGTAAGAAACTCGGTATGTTTTATAAAGCAATGCATTGGGGTGGCGTAGAGGACAAGACAACATCAATGAATAGGTTTTTTTAGTGGAAGATTATGTAAAAGCAGATTCAGTTTACATTGAAGAGATTCCAAGTTCAGTAGCCAAGAAGATGATTATTGAAAAGCACTATACACACGCATTTAGTATGTGTAGATATGCTTTGGGTATTTATTATGTAGGGGACAAAGACCACAAGTTCTACAATGAAAAAGAAAAGAAACTAATTGGTTGTATGACTTATGGATATCCAGTTGGTCGTTCAGCAATCAAGTCTATGATTCCCACATTACAAAATGAGGAAGTATTAGAGTTGACAAGATTATACATTGATGATGGATACGGAAAGAACATTGAGTCTTTGAGTATGGGTAAATCATTTAAGTGGTTGAAACAAAATGCCAGTAACATCAAAATGTTACTCAGTTATGCAGACCCTGAACAAATGCACTTAGGAACAATCTATCAGGCAACAAATTGGTTGTATCAAGATTGTCGTGATATACAATTAATGCCAAATTACTCGGTATCATTAGGTGAACCACACAAATGGATACATAGTCGTACGGTATTTTCTAAGTGGGGTAGTCATAATGTAGAACATTTAAAAAAGCATATAGGACAGACCTTTTATCGTAAGAGAGAAGCACCTAAACACAGATATTTATATTTCTTGGGTTCATCAAGAGAAAACAAAAAGATGAGATTACAATTGAAACACAATTGCAAACCATACCCAAAGAACAAAGAAGAATTCATACCACCAATTGAAAAATATGAAGTGGAGAATACGAATAAAAACAAGTCTATGGAAAAATTTATTTGATTTTCGGATTATTAGATGATATTTATAGATAAACCAAACAGGAGTTACAAATAATGAATAAATCTCAATTAACTAATTTCATTAACAAATACACATTAGGTGGAGAAATAAAATCTACTAAATGGGTTTCTAAAAATGACAGCTTAACAACAAGATTCATCTCGGGTGATAAATCAGTTGTTGGTAGAGTAGTGCTAAGTAAATTTAAACACTTAGAACCTTGTGAACTTGGAGTTTACAATACAGGACAACTACTTTCATTGTTATCAGTATTAGGAGATGATGTTGACATAAATCTATCACGTTCAGGTGACAAATTTATCTCAATGGAATTAGAAGATAGTAAAAGAAAAACCAAATCTAAATATATGTTGAGTGATTTATCAGTTATACCAACACCACCAGAACTAAAGAATCTTCCAGATTCATTTGAGCTAGGTATCAAGGTAGACGCATATTTCATCAATACATTTATTAGTGGTAAAGGTGCTTTATCAGAAGCAGAAACCTTTACGATATTAACTGAAGACGATAAAACGAGTATCGTGATTGGATATGCAAGTATAGCATCTAATCGTGTTACTATTCCAGTTGAAACTACGAAGTATAAAATGATGGAACCAATATCATTTAATGCTAATATGTTCGCATCAATCTTAAATGCAAATAAAGATTGTGAAAGTGCAACATTAGAAGTTAGTTCACAAGGGTTATCAAGAATTAAATTTGAAATCGATAATTACGATTCAGAATACTTCTTGGTATCAACACAAGCAGTTAACTAATGCAAAGCTTGGAACATAGCTTATGGGTTGAAAAGTATAGACCGACATCATTGGATAGTTACATTGGTAACGACCACTTAAAAAGTAAGGTGTCGGTATATCTTGAATCAGGAGATATCCCACATTTATTATTATTCGGTAGAGCAGGAACAGGTAAAACTACTCTTGCTAAACTATTAATTAATAATATAGAGTGTGATTATCTTTATATCAACGCATCAGACGAAAATTCAGTAGATGTAGTTCGTGAAAAAGTCAAGAACTTCGCATCAACATTAGGTTTCAAAGATATGAAAGTCATAATCTTGGACGAGTGTGATTACATTACACCAAATGCCCAAGCAGCACTTCGTAATCTTATGGAAACTTTCTCAAAGAATTGTCGTTTCATATTGACTTGTAATTATGTGGAAAGAATAATTGACCCGATACAAAGTCGTTGTCAATCTTTCCAAATAGTTCCACCTGATAGAAAGCAAGTCGCACAACATCTGGCAAATATATTGAATAACGAAAATGTTCAGTATGACATTAAAGACATAGCAACCATAGTAAATGGTGGTTATCCAGATATCAGAAGAGTAATCAATGGTGCTCAAAGACAAGTCGTAAATTCTAAATTAACAATTGATGAAAATACTATTGCTCAAAATGATTATAAATTGGAAGTGTTAGAAATATTAAAAACACAAGACAAGAAGAATTCATTTCAAAACATTAGACAATTGTTAGCAGATTCAAAAGTAACAGACTTTTCTGATTTATTCAGATTGATGTTTGATACCGTAGATGATTGGGGAGCAGGACATATCGCAGAGTGTATATTGATTTTAAGTAAATATCAACAATCAGACGCAGTCGTAGTGGATAAAGAAATTAACGTTATGGCAATGTTTGTTGAATTAATAGGGAGTATTAAATGAGTAGTCATCCAAACGCAGCACCACCAAAAGCACAACCACAAATTGATTTAACAAAATCAGATACAATTTTGTGTGAAGAATGTGGAAATGCAGCATTCACACCAGCATTTTTCTTAAAGAAAATATCTGCACTAGTATCACCAACGGGTAAAGAATCAATCGTTCCGATTCAAGTTTTTACTTGTGGTAGTTGTGGAGTTGTTCCACAAAATATGTTAGAGTCAGCAGGTTTAGCAAAACCAGGAGAATAATCGTGGGAATAGTAGATAAAGTGATGAAAGGTGTAGGTTGGAAACCACCTACAAGTAAACAAAGTGGAATCACAGACGCAGACACACTATATTCTGAAGAAACAATCAGATATGTAGAGATGTATTACAATGAAGACCATAGAGTTATCAATGTAAATCCAGATGGTTCAGTTCCTAATATTGATTTAAGATACAATTACGCTACAAAAAATACAAAACCAATGAGGGTTGATTTAAAAGGAAATTTTTATCAAGATGATGAGAGAACTAAAGACACAAAGTATAATGACGACAACGCTCCATTACAAATACATTGTTTCGGAGATAGTTGGACATATGGTTGGGATGTAAAGCAAGAAGAAACTTTTGTTCATCTATTAGGTGATGAAAATACTTCCGTATATAATTACGGAGCAGGTAAAACAGGTTTAGATTATGCAGTAAAAAAGATTACAGAAGTCTATGCAAAACACAACCATAGAGAAAATCAGAACTTCGTATATGTTATAACGATTCCACATAGTTTTAGAAGAATGCACTTTGAAGACAATGGAACAGCTCGTAGAACTTGGGATAAACCAAATGCCGCAGAAGTAAATGAATATAATCATTTCTTATATTTCTATCATCATTATGAAATTTTAAATCGTTTAATCGGTAGAGATAAAATCATATGGGGAACTTGGGATGAAGAAATTCCAAAAAATATGATTGATGTATTCTTTGATTTACACGACTTAGCAGGTAGACATCCAGGTATAGAATCCCACAAATTATATGCAGAGCAAATAAGAACCATAATGAAAAAAAATGGTTGGTATAATGGACAAAGTTAAATATAATGTAGATAAATTCTACTACGAAAACCATAGAGTAACCACAACAGAACAAACCGAAGAGAATTTTCCACAAGGAGAACACGGACTAAAACTTTATCAACATAAAGATGATGAAGGTAATGTTATCTACACTAATGACAAAGGTGAATATGTTTCATCTCATTTAGAAGCACTGAACATATATCAAAATAATAATGGTAGATTGCAGGGTGGAAGACAACACGACCCAATTTACAATGATGAAAATGTTGGAAGACAAATCTACACCTTTGGTGATAGTTGGACTTATGGTTGGGATATTGAACAAGAACAAACCTTTACTCATTTACTCGGAGATGAGAACACATCAGTTCATAATTACGGAGCAGGTGGAACAGGTTTAGATTTTGCAGTCAAGACTTTATCAGAAGTTTATATACCAGAATCAACAAGACAAATATTTATCATCACGGTTCCACATTATTTTAGAAGAACTTGGTTTGATGATGACGGAGTTGTTATGAGACCTTGGCAAGTAAAAGAAAAGGTCAATATAAATGAGTATAATAATTACTTTAATTTTCTACATAACTATGAATTACTAAACAGATTTGTAGGTCGTGATAAAATCATATGGGGAACTTGGGATGGAGATTTGCCACAAGAAAAGTTTGATGTCATTTGGGACAAGGTTGAAGATAAAACAGATGATGATTTACATCCAGGTCCAAAAGCACATAAATATTATGCGGAAAGATTAAAAAATGTATTACAAGATAGATTTAAATAATTACGAACTACGAGAAGTTCAAAAGTATCAAGAGGTTACAAACTATAATGATATTAATTCAGAACAGATACAAGTAATATCAGAAGAGTTAGCTGAATTTAAAGATTCATTTGGAAAAGATTGGCAAGAGTGGAATTTAAAAGACTTACGAGATAGACTACAAGACAATTGGACATTTTATTTAGTTGAGGGTGGTTGGGCATTTATAGATTGGAATAGACGATACCCTATGTTATGCCAGAAATATGTGTTTCCAAATCATAGAGGAACAGGTTTAAATTTAGATTTAATATGGATTCGTTGTAATGAAATCAAACAACAAGGATACAATTACGCAATGATGTTTATAGATGATTGGAACGAACCAGCAAAATCAGTATTGAAAGAAAAAATATTCACTAAAATCAACTAAATTGATATTTATATATAGGAAAAACATATGTCAGTTCAAACAACAATAGAAAATTATTTAAATTATATCACAGGAAGTGGTGGTGGTTGGCCAACAAATACCAATATTGGTATTTTTGCTGGTGTTGATTACATAAAAGAAGAAACCACAGGTGATATTTACTTGAATGAAATGAATACTGCGTGTGGTGTTTACGGAAATTATAATGACCAAACAGCTTCATTTGATTTAATGGCAGATTATGCAAATGAAAAAGGTTGTACAAAAGCTTATGTTTACGGACAAGATGATAGTGTTAAGTATAATCCTTCCAATTTTCAACAACCAATAATTAGTTCAAGTTTTGCCAGACACAACATAAGTTGTAGTTTTGAATTTGTAGAAAATACTTCATTAACATACTTCTCACAAAGAGGTAGTAATGACCACACAGGTAGTTTCCATTTGTTTATGCAAACACCCTGGTTTAGTGATGACAATTTATTAGAGATTGTAAGTGGTTCATTTAATAAAAATTCATTTAGAACTATATTGAGTTCATCACCAGTTAGTTCAAGTTTAATTCCAGTATTTAATACCGGTTCCTTTTCAGACTCAAATGCATACCATCCTGATTTTGTAGTTAAAGACCCAGCACAAGATGGAACTTCTTATGACAATTCAATATTATTTCATAAATACAATTCAGACAATCCGACTTATCAAAATTCAGTTAATAGTGGTTCATTAATCGAAACTTATATTGTTCCGAGTGGTTCAACAATAGGAACACAAGGATATTTAAAATCACCTAAATATGAATATCTAATGACACCAGACAAGCAAATACTAACAAAGAAAAAAGATAAGTTAGTATTATCAATAGCACCAAAATTGATTTTAAGTGGTGATAGATATCATATACAGAACGCATTATTATACTCAACTGCAAGTGGTAGTTTGATTCGTATGTATGATGATTCAACAAAACAAGTTCAAGATGTGGAAACTGGTGATGTTGTTAAATCTTATAAACCAGTTGGAATGCCAGATGAATTTTATTTTGAAGATTGGTTAAGTTATAGTTCAACAGATTTGAGTGGTTCAACACCATCAGGTTCGGTAGTAGTTAGAACTTTTCAAGAGGACTATTATGGATACTACTTAATCAATGGTAGTATTAAAGTTCCAGTTATGAAACAATCTATAATGAAAGGTGCGAGATACTTTTTAAAGCAAGGAGACACTTGGACTTGGGCTAAACCAACCGACATAGATACAGGAGATTACTTTTTAGATAAAGACGGAAATGAAGTTGAAGTAACTTCAAAATCAGAAGTAGCACAAGAAGAAACTTTCTATTCATTAGATGTTGAGGATATTGATACATACTTTACATCAGATATATTGGTTCACAATATTCCACCAGGTAAATGTTTCACAGGTGATACAATGATTACATTGTTTGACGGAACTTACGAAAAGATTAAGAATATAACATCAGGTATGAAAATCAAAACATACAATCACGAAACTGGCAGATTACAAAATTCAGTTGTGGGTGATGTAACAAAAATTGAACACGACAACTTAGTTGAGTATAAATTTGATAACAATACAATAATTAAAGCAACAGATGACCACCCATTTTATATTGCTAGTGATTCATATATAGATTCAGATTACAGACCATTAGAATTAGGTGATAAAGTCTTAACTGATGATTTAAACAAGTTAGAGTTGATGGGATATAAACCACTCAACACAATAGAAACAACATATAATATAGATAACACAAATAACGGCAAGAACTACTTTGCGAATAAGGTTTTAGTT
>Ga0209709_10001753_pt1 | contig 19676 bp, 15 predicted proteins | sample ArcticOcean_MG_C_2_FD_187435 | JGI IMG/M metagenome (GOLD analysis project Ga0209709, IMG submission 187435) | Marine microbial communities from western Arctic Ocean - ArcticOcean_MG_CB4_136 (SPAdes) (version 2) | ecosystem: Environmental > Aquatic > Marine > Oceanic | place: Arctic Ocean... | reverse complement strand
TCATCTCCAGCTAATTTTGCTCCCTTTCCAAATAACTGAAACTCCCATTGTCCACTTGCAACTTCTTGATTAATTCCTTCAAAATTTAATCCTGCGGAAATACATAAGTCTGCATGCTCTTCAACAAAATCACGTCCATGTGTGTTTCTGCCGCCAACTGAACAGTAGTACATACCTTGTGGTCCAGGATATCCACCAACTGGAAATCCAAGAGGTAGTTGAGTTTGTGTATCCATGATAAAATATTCTTGTTCAAATCCAAACCAGAAATCGTTATCATTATCATCAATTAATGCTCTTCCATTAGACTCGTGAGGAGTACCATCTGCATTTAATACTTCAGTCATGACCAGGAAGCCATTTTCTCTTGCTGGATCTGGATAAACCGCTACAGGTTTCAAAAGACAGTCTGAAGAATCACCTACAGCTTGTTTTGTTGAAGACCCATCAAAAGACCATACAGGACAATCTTTTAAGTCACCACTAAAGTCTTCAATTACTTTAGTTTTACTTCTCATGTTTTGTGTTGGCTTGTATCCATCCAACCAAATGTACTCAAGTTTTGATTTACTCATTTTTAATTTTTTAAAATATTAAACATAATTCAGCGAATTTACAAATAACTTACATTATATTCAGCATAAACGAATAATTTATAAAAATAATTCATTAATAATTCATTTTGAATGAAATAATATTAGCAAAAAAACAAAATTACTATTTTTACTCTTGTTTTACTCAATTTGTTAATAAACTCATTGTTTTTTTAATAAATAATTTTTAATTAATCATTGTTCTCTTTTTAGTATTTTTACCTACAATAGTTTAATATTTTTGTCGAACAAAATATTTTTGATACAATGGATGATAACAAATCAAGTAATAGGTATGATTTAAGAGGTGTTTCAGCTTCAAAAGAAGATGTACATGCCGCAATTAAAAATATTGATAAAGGATTATTTCCAAAAGCTTTTTGTAAAGTTGTTCCTGATTATTTGACAAATGATGACGAATATTGTATTGTAATGCATGCAGATGGTGCAGGAACGAAAAGTTCACTCGCTTATATGTATTGGAAAGAAACAGGAGATTTTTCTGTTTGGAAAGGTATAGCTCAAGATGCATTAGTTATGAATATTGATGACTTAATTTGTGTTGGTGCTACAGATAACATAATGCTTTCATCAACCATAGGGAGGAATAAAAATTTAATACCAGGGAGTGTGATCTCCTCTATAATAAATGGTACTGAAGAAATAATTAAAGATTTAAAAAATCACGGAATTGGTATATACTCCACTGGTGGAGAAACTGCTGATGTTGGTGATTTAGTTAGAACTATAATTGTTGACTCTACGGTCACAGCTAGAATTAAGAGATCAGATATTATTGATAATTCAAATATATCGGATGGTAATGTAATTATTGGTCTTTCTTCTTTTGGACAGTCAACTTATGAAAACCAATACAATGGAGGTATGGGGAGTAATGGACTTACCTCAGCTAGACATGATGTGTTTTCTAAATATTTAGCAGAAAAGTATCCTGAGAGTTTTGATCAATCAATTCCTGATGATTTAGTTTATTCGGGTAAAATCAGGTTAGATCAAGAAATTGATGGGTCTCCAATAGATGCTGGCAAACTGGTTCTATCTCCAACAAGGACTTATGCACCCGTAATTAAAGAAATTTTATCTAAAATTGATAGATCTCTTATTAATGGAATGGTCCACTGTAGTGGAGGAGCTCAAACTAAAATACTTCATTTTTTAAATGAAAATTTACATGTCATAAAAGATGATATGTTTGAGGTACCTGTTTTATTTGAATTGATCCAAAATCAATCAAATACCTCTTGGCATGAAATGTATAAAGTTTTTAACTGTGGTCACAGAATGGAGTTATATGTCAATTCTGATATTGCTAATAGTATTATAACTATATCAAAAAGTTTTAACATAGATGCTAAAATAATTGGTAGAGTAGAAAAGTCATCAGAAAAAAAATTGACTATAAGTTCAAAATATGGTGAATTTATCTATAAATAGCTAGTTGTATTTTTCAATTAATAAAGATTATTAATTGTTGTATTTTTACATTTCAAATTAAATAATGTTACAAAAAATAAATATAGTAAATCAAAGATTTGATGAGTTAAATGATCTTATTATACAGCCAGATATTATATCTGATCAAAAAAGATATGTTCAATTAACAAAAGAATATAAGGACATAAAGACCATTGTAGAAATTGGAGAGGCCTATAAGTCACTTTTAGATAATATTTCAGAAGCTGAAGAAATAATTTCTAATGAGAAGGATGCTGAAATGATTCAGATGGCTAAGCTTCAATTGGATGAAGCAAAAAAAGAAATCCCTATAATTGAAGAAGAAATTAAAGTTTTACTTATACCTAAAGACCCTGACGATGCTAAAAATGTAGTTGTTGAATTAAGAGCTGGTGCTGGAGGAGATGAAGCTAGTATTTTTGCTGGCGATTTATATAGAATGTATACAAAGTATTCTGAAGGTAAAGGGTGGAAAGTTAGTTTAGTTGATTACAACGAAGGTACTTCTGGAGGTTATAAAGAAATCATTTTTGAAGTCTCAGGTTCCGATGTATATGGTACCTTAAAATTTGAAGCAGGAGTTCATAGGGTTCAAAGAGTTCCGCAAACAGAAACTCAAGGCAGAGTCCATACAAGCGCTGCGTCTGTTATTGTGTTACCTGAAGCTGAAGAATTTGAAGTAGAATTGGATATGCAAGATGTAAGGATTGAGAGGACAACATCAACAGGGCCCGGAGGTCAGTCAGTTAATACAACATATTCAGCTATAAAATTACACCATGAACCTACTGGAATGATAGTTAGTTGCCAGGATCAAAAATCATCTCATAAAAATTTAGAAAAAGCTTTAAAGGTTTTAAGATCAAGATTGTATGAAATAGAGTTAGCAAAAAAACAAGCTGCTGATTCTGCAAAAAGAAAAAGCATGGTTTCATCTGGAGATAGAAGTGCGAAAATTAGAACTTATAATTATTCACAGGGTAGGGTGACAGATCATAGAATAGGTCTTACTTTATATGATTTATCTAACATTATAAATGGAGATATTCAAAAACTAGTAGATGAATTAATGTTGGCTGAAAACACAGAAATATTAAAAGCTACTAATGAAAATATTTAGATGAAAAAAGAAGATTTATTAAATCAAATAAAAAGTAAAAAATCTTTCTTGTGTATTGGTCTTGATACAGATATAAAAAAAATACCAAAATTTTTATTGGATTCTGATGATCCGATTTTTAATTTCAATAAAAAAATAATCGATGCTACTAATAAGTATTGTATTGCTTATAAACCAAATATAGCTTTCTATGAATCTCAAGGTCTAAAGGGATGGGAAGCCTTAGAGAAAACCATTGATTATATAAATGCCAATTACCCGGAAATTTTCACAATTGCTGATGCTAAAAGAGGAGATATTGGTAATACAAGTTCAATGTATGCAAAGGCATACTTCGAGACTCTTAATTTTGATAGTATTACTATCAGTCCATATATGGGTAAAGATTCTGTTGAGCCGTTTTTAGAATATAAAAATAAACATACTATTTTATTGGCGTTAACATCTAATATTGGTGCATTTGATTTTCAAACAAAAAATGTTGGTAAAAATTCTAATCAACTTTATGAGGAAGTTATTAAAACTAGTACTAGTTGGAAAAACTCTGATCAGTTGATGTATGTTATTGGAGCTACAAAAGCAACTTATTTAAAAAAAATAAGAAAAATAATTCCAAATAATTTCTTGTTAATTCCTGGAATTGGAGCCCAAGGAGGTAATTTAAATGATGTCTGTGACAATGGTATGAATCAAGAAGTAGGACTATTAATTAATTCCTCTCGTTCTATTATTTATGCTTCAAATGAAACTAATTTTGATTTAATTTCAGCAAAAAATGCACAAGAGATTCAATCCAAAATGGAAGATATTCTAACTAAAAAAGGATTTATTAATTAATTATTTTGCAAAGACTAATATTATTTTTTGTTTTTACTACTTTTTTCACATGTGAAATACAAAACCCACCTGATCAATTCATTACTGTCTTAGGCACAATTCAAGATGCTGGTTACCCACATATTGGTTGCGTTAAATATTGTTGTAATAAAGGTTTTAACTCAAAAGATGTAAATTTTGTTACTAGTTTAGGACTGACGGATTTAACAGATGGTAAATATTTTTTAATTGATGCAACCCCTGATATCACTAAGCAATTAAAATATTTAAAAAAGGATAGTCATTCAAAAACCGTAATTGACGGTGTTTTTATCACTCACGCTCACATTGGACATTATACGGGTTTAATGTATTTTGGAAGAGAAGCTTTAGGTGCTTATAAGGTTCCTGTTTTTGTTATGCCTAAAATGAAATTATTCTTAGAATCGAATAGCCCTTGGAATCAATTAATTGATCTAAATAATATTCAATTAAATGAATTAATAGAGAATAGAAAAATTTCAATCTCCAATAATCTATTAATTATTCCTTTTACTGTTCCTCATCGAGATGAGTTTTCAGAAACAGTTGGATATAAGATATTAGGGCCTAATAAATCAGCTCTTTTTATTCCAGATATTAATAAATGGAGTTTGTGGAAAAAAGATATATTGGAAGAAGTGAAAAAAGTTGATTACGCTTTTCTAGATGCGACTTTTTTTCAAGACGGAGAAGTTAATAGGTCTATGAGTGAAATCCCTCACCCCTTTATAGTTGAAACTTTAAAATTGTTTAAAAATGAATCTTTTGAGATTAAAAATAAAATTCATTTTATCCATTTTAATCACACAAATATATCTTTAGAAAGAAATAACTCTGTAATAGATAATATAACTCGCTTGGGTTACAACTTTTCTCAATTTGGAGATCAGTTATCACTTTAGTTATATTTTTGTACCTTCATTAAAACCCTAATCATGAAAAATTCAAGCTGTAGTTGTAATTGTAATAGTTGTAAAAATGGAGATTGTAAAAACTGTACTTGTACTTCTTGTTCTTCAGAAAACTGTAAATGCTAGTTAACGCCAGGTTGTTTAAGCTTCCAGTTTGTTTTTGATTTCTCAAGGTCAACCATTTTTTTTACATCTTCTAATAATTTTTTCGCATCATATACTATTCCATCTTTCACGGTATACTTTACACCACCCACTCTAACAACTTCATTATCTTCTGTTAGTTTTATTGCGCCTGTGCCGTATAAGGTTTTTAAATTTTCTAAAGGATTTTCTTCTAGTATAACAAAATCTGCTAATTTTCCAATCTGTACAGATCCTATCTTATCATCCATATTTAGAGCTTCAGCTCCATTTAGAGTTGCAGATCTAATTACTTCTAGAGGATGGAATCCTGCCTCTCTTAAAAGCTCTAACTCTCTAATGTATGCAAATCCATATAATTGATATATAAATCCAGAATCTGAGCCTGTAGTTACTCTTCCTCCTCTATTTTTATATTCATTTATAAAGGTCATCCATAGTCTGAAATTTTCTTTCCATTCAATTTCTTGTTCAGTTCCCCAATAATGCCAGTAAGATCCGTGTGATATTTTACTAGGTTCAAAAAATTTCCATAGTGATGGAAGTGTGTAGTCTTCATGCCATTCTGCTCTTCTAGTTCTTTGTAAATCTCTACTAGCCTCATAAATATTAAATGTAGGGTCTAATGTAAAATCTAGAGATAGTAACTCATCCATTACACTGTTCCAATGATCTGAATACGGTTTCGCTGCTTGTTTCCAAAGCTTACCTGCTTCTTCAAATCTGTGTTGTTCGTTTTGATAGTTATAATCCAAAGGATAATTTTGTACTGTTCTGTCATCAAATAATGCTTCTGGTAGTCCATACCAATGTTCCATAGAAGTTAATCCAGCTCTAGCCGAATTTAAAACATTCCATCTTGCAACACTTAATTGTGCATGATGACAAGCAGATCCTAAGCCTAATTTTTTATTTTCATCTAATGCAGCAGCCATAATTTCAGGTTCAGCTCCAAAAAACTTGATTCCATCTGCACCTTTCTCAGCATTAGCTCTTACCCATGTTCTTGCCATTTCAGCAGTGCTAATAGGAGCGTCATTCAAAGGATTGAAATTTTCTCCAGTTTGACCAAATCCAGTATATGCATGAATTCTTGGGGCTATTATTTTATTTTCTGCACTAAGTTTTTTTAAATTTAAGGTCCAGTCTATACCTTTCCCACTTGGCTCTCTTACTGTAGTCACCCCGTGAGCCATCCATAATTTAAATACATATTCATAGTCTGCTCCTTGTGCATCTCCTCCTATGTGTCCATGCATATCGATAAAACCTGGCATCAAATACATGCCACTTGCATTAATTTCAACACCTCCTTTTTCTAATTTAGGTCTGCTTTTTTCATCTATTTTAACTCCAGGATAACCAACAACTTGAATGTTTGAAATTATATTTTTTCTTACAACAATATCAATTGGCCCTCTAGGGGGAGATCCATCTCCATTAATAAGTGTTACACCCCTAATGATTAATTGATCATGTTGTTTGTAATTCATTTTTTCTATTTCAGCTTGTTGTGAATAGCCAATGCTAAATAATAAAAAAGAGAGTATGAATGTTATTATGTTTTTCATATAATTTGATTTAGTTAGTTGGAACATTAATATTATCGCCAAAAAATATAGCATTTAAAAATAACTTATTAGTTCCATACCAAGAACCTCTAAAATTAGGATTGTCAGCAAAAATTATTACTCTACCAGAACCTAACTTTGAAACAATTAGTGAAGCAGTATTTTTAAAATTATTTTTGATATTTTTTTCTGAAATATATCCATCGATATGTGGATCTTTAGAATAAACCCCAACTGAAGAATAGTGATCCTTAGTTTTATTAATAAATACATTATTATTTTTATAAACTGGAATTGAAGAATCCCTGTAACCAAAAGCTAATGGGTGAGTTAAATCTAGATCAACACTTAAAATAGCTCCTCCGATTCTTTCTCTACCAATATTTTCCCCTGCGTTTACATAATTTTTTCTTGAAAAAATTGAATCTTTAGTAGGTTCTAATAATGATTCTTTAACTAATTTTTTATTAATAGCCCAGCTAGATCCTTTTGCAATAGTTATTAGTGTATTACCTTTTTCAACCCAATCATTAATTTTTTCAATGTCATTTTTGTTTAATTGATTGTAAGACCCAGAAACCATTATCATTGTAGTATACTTATCTAATGATACTCTACTAAATTGGTTTAATCTTATTTTTGAAAGGGGCATTCCTATTCTTGTGTCCAAAAGATGCCAAACTTCTCCTGCTTCATATGAATTAACTCCTTCTCCAACTACAAGCGCAACTTTCACAGGTTTGTTGATTCTGAAATTATTACTACCTAAATCTATTCCTTTAATACTAAAACCAGACTCAGAGTTGAAGATTGGTACATTAAATTTCTCCTGCGCAGTTTTAATTATTTCATATAACTTTTCGGATGATATTTTTTGTTTACTTACAGGAATTAAAATTGACCCGTAGTTGAAATTTTTTATACTCTTTGTTTCATTAACTTTAACTGAAAACGGTTTAAATGCAGAATATGTAATTAAATTATTTTTTTGTAAATAATTTAAAGTTGCGACAGAGTTATAGTCATCCCAATCTAATATATAAGAGTAATTCGATTTATTGACTTTTACATTTTTCACTAAATCTTTGGTTGATAAAACCTCTGATTCAGCGGTATAGCTTTTGAGTTTTTTAGATTTCATATTATAGAAATTTGACATACTCCATGCTGATGCATCATAAAAAACACTATCGACGTACATTTTATAAGTTTCGAAGAAATTTTTAACCATTCTTGACTGTCTCTGATTAACAGGGACTATATATTTATCTTTACTTTGATAAACTTTAACTTTATGAATTAATAATTTATCAATAAAAGCTTTGGTTCTATTTTGATCGTATAAATCACCAAACTCATACGCTTTAACCTTTTCGTCTTTAAATTCTTTTAATGATGAATCAAAAAATCTTTTTTGATAATCTCTAAGCATTTTTTTATTATCAACTGCTGCTTCAACTGTTGCTAAACTTGATAAATATTGATTTCTAATGGTAAATCCAAAGGATATTGTACCATAATTTGTTTCTTGTAAGTGTCCTCTCGAACTGGCTTGTTCAAATAATATAGCTAATCCTCCTTGAACATCGGGATATGACGACCCATAACCTGGATATGTTTCATCAAAGGATTCCTTTGTATAGTAAAATGAACCAATACTATCTAAGGCTTTTACATAATATTCAGCAAATTTTGGACTAAGAACATTATAATTTTCTGCAGGAATTAATGGTCTTACAGATGCATTTGTTTTCATGGGTTCAAAAAAGTAATTACTATTAGTGCCCATTTCGTGAAAGTCAGTTACAACATTTGGATACCAAGTATGAAACCATTTTAATTTACCACGACTTTCAGGATTAACTGCTAATAACCAATCTCTGTTTAAATCAAACCAATAATGATTGGTTCTTCCTCTAGGCCATGCTTCATTATGTTCAGAATCATATTCATCAGCTACAAGATTGATAGATTTGTTTTGATTCGCCCATTGGGTATGCCTATCTCGACCGTCTGGATTAATAGTTGGATCAATAAAAACAACAGAATTTTGTCTAAACTTTTCAATTTTTTTACTCTTCGAAGATACAAGAGTGTAGGCAGTTAATAAAGCAGCTTCAGAACTAGAGGGCTCATTACCATGAACTCCATAACCGAGATTAATAATAATTGGTAAATCTTCATTTGATGTAACTGTTACTCCAGGAATAGTATTTTTCAGGTGTTCTTTTTGAATTTCACCTAATCTATTTAGATTATTTTTAGATGAAATAGTCAAAATAACTAGGTTTCTTCCCTCATGAGTTTTACCATACTTAATTAAATCTGCTTTATCTGAAACACTACTTAGGTAGGTTAGATAGCTAACAATCTGGTCATGTCTTGTATGTTGAAAACCTATTTCATAACCTAAAAATTTTTCAGGAGATAAAATTGAGTTATTATATGGTTCATAATTCTCTAAGAAATAATTTTGACTAGTTATTATATTGCTTAAAAGCATAAAGACTAGTAATAACTTTAAGTTTTTCATATAAATTGTATTAAGTAATGCATATAAATATAATTATTTATAAATTGTTGGCATGAAAAATCTAGTTGTATTAGTAATTATTATTACTGTTTTGCATGCATGCAAAGATCAAAAAAGATATATACCTAATTTGACTGAATTTCAAAAAGAATTAAATTCCTCTTTCAAAGATGTTACTAAATCACCTCTATCAAAAGAGGATAGACAAAATTTTATCTCATTGGAATTTTTCGATTTTGACTCTAGTTATGTTGTTAAGGGAATTTTAATACCCTTTCAAAAAGATAGCATATTTGATATGAAAACCAATACAGATAGAATGCATACCTACAATAAATTTGGTAAAATTAAATTTAATCTTGATAACACTTACTTTGAACTTAATGTTTATAAAGACCAGGAATTAATTAATGATCAGACTAATATAGATGATTTTTTTCTTCCTTTTTATGATAATACTAATGGAATTACTACTTATTCAGGAGGTCGGTATATGGATTTAAAAGTTAGTAAAGATTCAATAATTTCTATTGATTTTAACAAAGCATATAACCCTTCTTGTGTGTATAATTATAAGTTTTCTTGCCCCATAGTCCCAAGCGAGAACTTTATTGCATTAAAGGTTAATGCTGGAGTGAAAGATTATAACAAAAAATAATTATTTTTTATTTAGCCTGTAAATTAAAATTGATAATAATACAGCTACAATAACATCATAGATTGGTTTAACCTCAGGCCAACCGTAGTTCCATAAACAAACCAACAATAACCATATAAACCATATTTTGTTAAACTGTTTCATTTAAAGTAGTTGCTGTGAGTTTTTGTTTTTGTTAATGTATAAATTAATTCTTATCTCAAATATATACAATTCAAGTCATTAGATTTCTTTAAGATTAATTATTTTGTATTAATAAAAAATCATAATTTAGGCCATCAATTTAAAATCTACTCAAATGAAAATCAAATTAGTTCTATGTAATCTTTTTTTATGTTTTATTCTTTTTAACTGCAATAATAGTGATAGTGATTTAATCACTTTTGAAGATAATTTCGAATATTCACTAGATGAATTTTCTGATATAAAGGTATTAAGGTATGATATACCAGGATGGAAGAATTTAACTCTAAAGGAACAAAAACTAGTTTACTATCTAACTCAAGCAGGTTTATCTGGAAGAGACATAATGTGGGACCAGAATTATAGACATAATTTAGATATAAGAATTGCTCTAGAAAATGTATTCCGTAACTATGCAGGAGATAAAAGTTCTTCTGAATGGTTATCCTTTGAAGTTTATTTAAAGAGATTGTGGTTTAGTAATGGAATTCATCATCATTACTCAAATGCTAAGATTAAACCAGAATTTAATTCTGATTTTTTATCAAACCTGTTGAGTGATACAAATACTATTTTAAGTGATGAAGCTGTTGATGTTATTTTTAATGATTCTGATTCAAAAAAAGTTGATATATCTAAAGGGGTAGATAATGTATTGCTCTCAGCTGTTAATTTTTATGGTCCAGATGTAACTTCTAATGACGTGTATGATTTTTATTCACAGGTTAAATCTCCGAATCCATTAAAACCATTATCTCATGGATTGAATTCTAGGCTTGTCAAAGAAGATGGAGTCTTAGTTGAAAAAGTTTACAAATCTGGCGGTTTATATGGTGATGCAATTGATGAAATTATAAAATGGCTTGAGTTAGCACATGGAGTTGCTGAAAACAAACCACAAGCAGATGCACTGACTTTATTATCTAGCTACTATAAGACTGGAGACTTACAAACTTGGGATGATTATAATGTTGCTTGGACTTCTGCAACAGAAGGAAATATCGATTATATAAATAGTTTTATCGAAGTATATAATGATCCATTAGGTTATAGAGGGTCTTATGAAAGTATAGTTCAAATTAAAGATTTTGATATGTCCGCTAAAATGGCTGTACTTTCAGAAAATGCTCAATGGTTTGAAGACAACTCTCCTTTAATGGAGATACATAAAAAAAAGAATGTAGTTGGAGTTTCATATAAAACTGTAAATGTTGCAGGAGAAGCAGGGGATGCCTCACCTAGTACTCCAATAGGGGTGAATCTTCCTAATGCAAATTGGATAAGAGCTTCTGTAGGCAGTAAATCTGTTTCATTGGGAAATATAATTAACGCATACAATAATTCTGGTAGTTCAGGAAGATTGAAAGAGTTTGTAAACGATGATTTAGAATATGAATTAGAGTTAAAACATGGTAAGCAGGCTGATAAGTTACATACTGCTTTACATGAAGTTATTGGTCATGCTTCTGGGCAATTAAACCCTGGAGTTGGTGAAACTAAAGAAACTCTAAAGACATATGCTTCTACAATGGAAGAGGGTAGAGCAGATCTAGTTGGTTTATATTATCTATATAGCCCAAAATTACAAGAATTAGGGCTAGTAGATGATTGGAAGGAATTGGGAACTGCTGCATTTGACGGATACATTAGAAATGGACTAATGACACAGTTAATTAGATTAAACTTAGGGGATGATGTAGAGGAATCTCATATGAGAAATCGTCAATGGGTAAGTGCATGGGCTTATGAAAGAGGCTTAAAAGATAATGTAATTTCAAAACTAAGTAGAGATGGTAAAACTTATTTTGAAATTAATGATTATGAAAAACTAAGAGAAATATTTGGAGAGTTATTAAGAGAAACTCAGAGAATAAAATCGGAAGGAGATTTTGCTGCTGCGGAAGCTTTAGTTGAAGATTATGGAGTTAAGGTAGATCAAGCAATTCATTCAGAGGTAATTGAAAGAAACATGCAATTTACTGGTGCACCATATTCTGGTTTTGTAAACCCAGTTCTTGTTCCAGAATTTAATAGTGAAAATGAAATTATTAATATTAAAGTTAAGCATCACTCAAGTTTTGAGGATCAAATGCTTTATTATTCAGAAAATTTCGGATTCTTAGAATCTGAAAAATAATAATTACATAAAAGCGAATTTTATTAGTGCTATAAGTCCTATAAAACTTATAAAGGCAATTAGTACCCTATAGCTTCCTTTATAGTATTTACCATGTAATTTGGAATCTTTTTTGTAGGCAAATGCTACAAGAATTGAGAAAACTATAAAGAAAATGATTCCGAAAGTTATTTGTCCGTCGCTAAACATATTTTAAATTTATAAACGAAATTATAAAATAATTAACTAACAAATTCTATAAAAATGCAAAATAAAATATCCGCGGTCAAGAAATTTCATGAATCATTTAAAATTGGATATAGTAATACTCATCTCGCTGATTTAGGTAAGGAAAAAAATAAATTAAGATTTAACTTAATGGCAGAAGAAAACTCCGAATACCTTGAAGCTGCTGATAATGGAGACCTTGTAGAGGTGGCTGATGCTTTAGGGGATATGTTGTATATATTATGCGGAACTATTATAGAACATGGTCTGCAAGATAAAATTGAGGATGTATTTAATGAAATACAGCGAAGTAATATGAGTAAGTTAGGAGAAGATGGTCAGCCTATATTTAGGAAAGACGGTAAAGTATTAAAGGGACCCAATTACTTTAAACCTAATATTTTAAAAATATTAAATTCCTAATCATCTATACAAACAGTCCAGTTGTGTAAATCAACTGCTTTGTTAGTTTGTATAGAAATTAACTTTTCTTTTAATTGATCAGCATATTTATTTTCAATATCTGGTAAATCAAAATACTCACCTAAGTGGTCAAAACCTATCACTTTACTGACAACGGCAGCTGTACCTGTACCAAATATTTCTTTTAAAGAATTGTTTTTTGCCGCATCTTTTAGCTCATCAACACTAATCTTTCTTATTTGAATATCTAAATTAGAATCTTTACATAGTTGAATAATGCTCTTTCTTGTAATACCATCTAAGATTGTGTCACTTGTTGGTGTAGTAATTAGGGTATTGTTAATTCTAAAGAAAAGGTTCATTGTTCCTGCTTCTTCCAAATACTTATGCTCACTTGCATCAGTCCATATGATTTGTTGAAACCCTTTTTCTTTAGCTAAATTTGTTGGGTAGAACTGTCCTGCATAATTTCCAGCTGCTTTTGCATAACCTACACCACCACTTGCAGCTCTACTAAATTTATCTGCTACAATAACTTTAACTCCACCCGGATAATAAGGTGCAGATGGTGAGCATATAATCATGAATTTATAGGCATTTGATGGAGCTGCCTGAATAGCATGTTGATTTCCGATGACAAATGGTCTAATATACAAAGCAGAGCCTTCATCTTTTTTTATCCAATCAATATCTAATTTTAATAATTCTTTAATACCATTAACAAAATAATCTTTAGGTATCTCAGGAATTGCTAATCTTATGGATGACTTATTAAATCTATCCCAGTTATCCTCTGGTCTAAATAACCAAACCTTTCCATTGTTATCTTTATAGGCTTTCATTCCTTCAAAAATTGCTTGACCATAATGAAATACACTTGCCGATGGATCTATTTTTAGTGGTCCGTATGGTCGAATAATAGGTTTTTGCCATTCTCCGTTTATAAAATCACATTCTAGCATGTGGTCTGTAAATACAGACCCAAAAGTTAGAGTACTAAAATCGACTTTGTCTATTCTAGTTTTATTAATCTTATTTATTTCTATTGACTGACTCATGGTTATATTATTTATATGGCAAATTTACGTAATATTAATATTAAAAAACACACATTTATAATATTGAAATTTTTAATTTTACCTTTTTAAAATAAGCTGATAAATGAAAATATTAATTACAGGTGCAACAGGATTAATAGGTAAGAAATTAACTACTGATTTACTAAGTAGGGGATTGTCAGTCAATTATTTAACAACCAGAAAATCACAAATAAAATCTTCTACAAAAGTCAAGGGTTATTATTGGAATCCTGAAAAGAGTATTATTGATTTGGAATGTTTTAAAAATGTTGATACTATTATTAATTTATGTGGTTCAAATATTGCAAAAAAGTGGTCAGACTCTAACAAAATAGATATTCTTAACAGTAGAATTAAATCTTTAAATTTATTAAAAGATTCAATTTTCCAGAATCAATTAAAAGTTAAAAAAATTATTTCTGCTAGTGCAATTGGAATTTACCCTAGTTCAATTGATAAAGTTTATAACGAAAAAGAAAGCTCAATAAGTGACACGTTTTTAGGTCACGTAGTTAGTGACTGGGAGTCCGCAATTAATTCTTTTAAAGCCATGAATATTGAGGTTGCTATTATTAGAATTGGATTGGTTTTAAGCAAAGAAGGTGGGATACTATCAAAATCTTTAATTCCAATCCAATATGGTTTCGGCTCTTTCTTCGGAAATGGTAACCAATGGCAATCTTGGATTCACTATCAAGATATTTCAAATATTTTCTATCATATACTAATAAATGATTTAACAGGAATTTATAATGGGGTATCTCCAAACCCAGTCACAAATAAAAATTTCACTATAGGTATAGCTAAATATCTACATAGACCTTTGTTTTTTCCTAACCTCAGAAAATGGATGATGAAATTAATACTGGGAGAGATGCATATAATTATGTTTGAAAGTCAAAATGTGTCTTGTGAGAAGCTAAGTAAATCTAAATTTAAATTTAAGTTTGATATTTTCGAACATGCTATAGCAGACTTATTAAAATAATTGATGACATTTTGACATTATTTAATTTATGGCAGTACTTTTGTTATATCATAAATATCAAATATTAATTAACTGAAATGAGTAAAAAAAAGAGTACAGTAGAAAAAGAAAACAACAAGACTAAATCTAAAGAAAAAGATTTAGATATTGATATAGAAATTAATGAAGTAGATGATCTGCAAAAGGAAAAAGATAAGTTTTTAAGATTGTTTGCGGAGTTTGAAAATTATAAGAAAAGAACTACTAAAGAAAGAATTGAATTATTTTCTACTGCAAGTCAAGAATTAATGACTTCATTACTGCCGGTATTAGATGATTTTGATAGGGCGAATCAAGAAATTATTAAAAACAAAGAAAATGAACTTTACAAAGGAGTCTCATTAATTCAAAACAAATTATTTGACACGTTAAAATCAAAAGGATTACATGAAGTAGAAGTGTCTAGTGGTGATTCTTTTAATGCTGATGATCATGAAGCGGTTACTCAAATTCCAGCACCTAATGATGAAATGAAAGGCAAAATAATCGATATAATTGAAAAAGGTTATAAGTTAGGTGAAAAAGTAATTAGGTATCCAAAAGTTGTAATAGGTAAATAATATGAAAGAAGATTACTACGAGACGTTAGGCATTAGTAAAAGTGCAACTAGTTCAGAAATTAAAAAGGCATATAGGAAGATGGCAATTAAATACCATCCTGATAAAAACCCCGATAATAATGCTGCTGAAGAAAAATTTAAAAAAGCTGCAGAAGCTTATGAAATATTAAGTAATTCTGAGAAAAAAACTAAGTACGACCAGTATGGACATCAAGCATTCCAAAATGGAGGAGCAGGTTTTGGTGGTGGAGGCATGAATATGGATGACATATTTAGCCAATTCGGAGATGTTTTTGGTGGTGGTTTTGGAGGTTTTGGAGGAGGTTCTAGACAAAGAGTAGTAAAAGGCAGTAACCTTAGAGTTAGAGTTAGTCTTACATTGGAAGAAATTGCTAATGGAGTCGAGAAGAAAATTAAGGTAAAAAGAAAAGTTAAAGCACCTGGAAGCACCTTTAATACTTGTGCTACTTGTAATGGCTCAGGTCAAGTAACTAGGATAGCAAATACTATCTTGGGTAGGATGCAAACTTCCTCTCCTTGTAATAGTTGTGGTGGAGCAGGTGAAACATTAAGCAATAGACCTAAGGGCTCTGACAGTCAGGGGCTGATGCTTAAGGAAGAAACTGTTCAGATTCCTATACCTGCCGGTGTTGTAGATGGAATGCAATTAAAAGTTTCCTCAAAAGGAAATGATGCTCCAGGAAATGGTGTCTGTGGAGATCTTTTAGTTGTTATTGAAGAACTTCCACATGATAAATTACAGCGTGAAGGTGATAATCTTCACTATGATTTATATGTAAGCATACCTGATGCAATTTTAGGTGGTTCTAAAGAAATAGACACGGTAAGCGGGAAGGTTAGAATTAAAATTGAACCAGGTCTACAGTCAGGTAAAATTTTAAGATTAAGAAATAAGGGTATTCCTAGTATAAATGGATATGGTTCTGGAGATTTATTAGTTCATGTTAATGTATGGACCCCCAAGACACTAAATAAGAATCAAAAGAGCTTTTTTGAATCCATGAAGGATGATGATCATTTTGTTCCAAAGCCTGAAAAGGGTGACAAGTCCTTTTTTGATAGGGTGAAAGACATGTTCGCTTAATTTTTTATAGAGTTTTTTATCTGAAAACAATTGATTACCTAGTTTTAGAATATTATATTTATATCCTAAAATTATATAATTTCTATGAACAATTTTTTAAGTATTGATTCTGTATCTAAACATTTTGGTGATTATAAGGCACTAAACAATGTGTCTGTAGATATCCCTAAGGGAAGTATTTTTGGTCTTCTTGGTCCAAATGGAGCTGGTAAAACAACACTCATTAGAATAATTAATCAAATTTCTATTCCAGATACCGGAAAAGTGATGTTTAATGGGGAGCCTCTTAGCCCTAAACATACTAAAAATATAGGTTATTTACCTGAAGAAAGAGGTTTGTATAAGTCTATGAAAGTAGGTGAACAGGCTCTTTACTTAGCTCAATTAAAAGGCATGAGCAGGGTAGATGCTAAAAAACAACTAAAATATTGGTTTGATAAATTTGAAATAGGAGAATGGTGGGACAAAAAAATTATTGAACTATCTAAAGGAATGGCCCAAAAAGTACAATTTATAGTTACTGTACTTCACAAGCCTAGTTTATTAATTTTCGACGAACCCTTTTCGGGGTTTGATCCAATCAATGCTAATATAATTAAAGATGAAATTCTTCAATTAAGAGACGAAGGGTCAACTGTTATTTTTTCCACGCATAGAATGGAGTCTGTTGAAGAACTTTGTGATCATATTGCTTTAATACATAAGTCTAATAAAGTTTTAGATGGAAATTTGAATGATATTAAAAGGCAATATAAAACCAATACATTTGAAGTTGGATTAGTTTCTAGTGACAACAAAAAGTTGAAAGAAATAATCAGTACTAAGTTTCAAACTGCTGAAGCTAATTTTAGAAGTTTAGGGAACGAACTCAAGTTAAATGTTTCGTTAAAACCGGACCAAACTTCTAATGAGTTATTAAATTTCCTTAGTTCTAATTCTGAGGTAAATCACTTTATGGAAGTTGTTCCAAGTGCAAATGATATTTTTATTCAAACTATAAATAATCAAAAATAATGAACCATACTAGATTAATTATCGAAAGAGAGTACTTGACCCAAGTAAAAAACAAGAAGTTTATAATAATAACCTTGTTAATTCCATTTTTAATTGTTGGGGGTGGTTTATTTATTTCATTTTTAGCAAATTATAATAGTGATAGTATTAAAAACATCTCTGTTGTAGATAATTCAGGAGTTTTAGAGAACTCATTATTGAGCTCTGAAACAATTACATTTTCTTTTTTGGAAGATTTAAATGAGGAAGAAGCAAAACTAATTTCACAAGATAGAAATGACGATGGTTTGATTTTTATACCAAAGATTGAAAGCGCAACTAATATTGACTATGTAGCATTATCAGAATCTATTAAATTTATTTCTGAAGAGGCTCCAACCATTACGATGATAAATAGTATAGAAAGTAAATTAGAGGAAATTTTAACTAATTTAAACTATACAAGTGTTGGTTTAGATGTGAATACTATTGAGGAATCTAAAATTTATTTAAGTATATTTCAAGAAAGCTTTGAAGGAGAGGAAACAACAAAAATTGATAGTGGAATGAAAGTGATCTTTGGTCTAATTTTAGGGTTGTTATTATATATGTTTGTTTTTATTTATGGTAGTATGATCCTTAGAAGTGTTTTAGAAGAAAAAACAAGTAGAATTGTTGAAATTATAATTTCCTCGGTTAAACCAACTCAACTGATGCTGGGTAAAATTATTGGAACATCTTTAGTCGCTTTTACTCAGATATTTATATGGATAGCTCTATCATTAGCTATTTCAACTTTAGCTTCTTCATTTATGGGAGTTTCTAGTTCAGAGTTAAATTCTGTAGACTTAAACGATGCTCAGGTAGCATCTGTGCTTGACTCTGCTTTAACAGCTATTTTTAATCTACCTCTTTTAAATATTCTTATAGCATTTATATTATTTTTTATATCAGGACTATTTTTATATGGGTCTTTATTTGCAGCCGTTGGAGCAGCTGTCGATAGCGAAACCGATGCGAATCAATTTATGTTGCCTCTTAGTATGCCATTAATAATTGGACTTTATGTAGGTATGTTTACTGTTCAAGAGGATCCTAGTGGAACTATTCCAACAATTTTTTCACACATTCCATTTACCTCTCCAATAGTTATGATGATGAGAATTCCATATGGAGTTCCTATCTATGAACAAATTATTTCGTTATCAATATTAATTGCTACATTCTTTGGAACTGTTTGGTTTGCTGCAAAAATATATAGAGTTGGAATTTTAATGTATGGTCAAAAGCCTAGCTATAAAGACCTTTATAAATGGTTAAAATATTAATCTATGTCTAAAATATTAATAGTTGAAGATGAAATAGCAATTCGCAGAGTTTTAACTAAAATTCTTTATGAAGAAAATAATGATTTCATTATTTCAGAAGCTCAAGATGGACTATCCGCTGTTGATCATATAAAAAACAATGATGTAGATTTAATACTATGTGATATTAAAATGCCTAAAATGGATGGTATTGAGGTTTTAGAGTACTCAAAAAGATTAAAACCAGAAACTCCAATTATAATGATTTCAGGGCATGGAGATTTGGAAACTGCCGTAGAGACTATGAGACTTGGAGCATTTGATTATATATCTAAACCCCCAGACTTAAATAGATTACTTACTGCTGTAAGAAATGCTTTGGATAATAAGAAATTAATAGTAGAAAATATCCGTCTAAGAAAACAAATCAACATTTCATATGAAATGATTGGTCAAAGTGATGGTATAAACCAGGTAAAGTCTCTTATTGATAAAGTAGCATCAACAGATGCTAGAGTTTTAATAACTGGTCCTAATGGATCCGGCAAAGAGCTTGTAGCTCATTGGATACATCAAAAAAGTAAAAGATTCTCTTCTCCTTTAATTGAAGTAAATTGTGCAGCGATTCCCAATGAATTAATTGAAAGCGAATTATTTGGACATATTAAAGGTTCTTTTACAGGTGCAAATAAAGACAAAATAGGAAAATTTGAAGCTGCTGATAATGGCACAATTTTCTTAGATGAAATTGGAGACATGAGCTTATCTGCACAGGCTAAAGTTTTAAGAGC
>Ga0209709_10001751_pt1 | contig 19698 bp, 19 predicted proteins | sample ArcticOcean_MG_C_2_FD_187435 | JGI IMG/M metagenome (GOLD analysis project Ga0209709, IMG submission 187435) | Marine microbial communities from western Arctic Ocean - ArcticOcean_MG_CB4_136 (SPAdes) (version 2) | ecosystem: Environmental > Aquatic > Marine > Oceanic | place: Arctic Ocean... | reverse complement strand
ATTCGAGTCAAGGCCCGACTGAGGAAGGCCGAGTCAAACCGAACCTTGCCTATGTTGGCAGCAATGTCATGTCTGTAGCCTTCAATTCTGGCGACCAATACACCGCCATGTCTGGAACTTCAATGGCCACACCAGGTGCGGCAGGTGTTGCTGCGTTGATGTTCCAAGCGAATCCCGACCTTTCACCTTTCGACATCAAAAACATAATGCAAGAGACTGCAACCTACCGCTTGTGTATCTACATGGCTGCAAACGAACCTTGTTTTGAAGATGCCATCCCTAAGAACCGTCAAAACAACGTTTACGGGCATGGAGAAGTTCGAGCCCTTGATGCTGTTTACGAAGCAGCAGAACGTGATTACGTATTTGATACCTCATTAGATGTCACACTTACGACTGAAAACGGCAATGACAATCGCATCCACATGTCCCCTGAAGATTCTTTGTCGTATTCCGCACTTGGTGATGTTGATACCATCCAATGGCGTAGTAATCACTTACGAGACGACTGGTCAAACATCCACAGTTTTGATGATGGAGATACCAGTGGGACCTTGTCGGCGATTGATATCATTCACCAACTTGAACACCTTCCAGGTATTGACATTGAAGGAAACCACACTGTATCTCTCCGTGGTATCAAAGCCAACGATACGGGCGGTCATACCTCTTCTCCTTTGATCACTGCAAACATCATGCTGATGGATACAGACTCTGCATTTGAAACGAGCACTGAATCAAACGGGATGTCTGGAACTTCGGTGTTCATGGGAATCGGTGCATTCATTGTTCTTTTCATTCTTGTTCTCTTTGTAATCAATATTATTTCAAATAAAGAAGAAGGAACACTTGCTGGAATCAATTTTAACACTTTACACAATGATAACTTGAACGAGGTTCTCACTCAACAATCAAGTGGTCAAGACTCGGCGGGAAAGAATACATGATTCATGCCCCTGAAGAGGTGCCTGACATTGATGTTCGTAACCGTGCAGTCCACTCTAATTCTGTTTACGTGTCCATGGCGAACTGTTCTCTGTAAGTGATCTACCCACTGTTTTGGGTAAGCGTCGGACTGAATTGAACAATCAGTGAAACCCAGATGACCAAAACGGTGGTACCAATCAAAACATTGTAAGACAGTAATTGTGTTACACACCACAGTCCAAGGTAAAACAAAGCGATGGCTCCTGCCAACCCACTCAACCATAATGGGCCATAACGTAATCTCGGGTCAATGAAAGAGTAGGCATAATATCCACCACCAAAGAAGGCAAAGAAAAATGCAAATGTAGCGTAAATGGACCCAAGAATCATGCCAAAGAACGCAAATTGTGGAAATAACTCCGGTTGAACAAGAAGAAGGTCAAGAACGAGAAACAGAGCTGTAAAATTATGCATCATTTGATTGTGAAAATTAAACATGTGGTCATGATTACGACCGATTCGCACTTCCCCTGGCAGAATGATGTACCTGACTACTGTAGCGGTGAGGAAAGATGCTCCGAATGCGGCTGAAAAGAGGACTACTTGCGTGATATTCAACCATAAGGGCGTTTCATTCCCCTTTAAGACTGAGATTGAAAGAATTCCAGCGCACAAAAAATACAAAATATTCATGACCAAAGTCCAACTGCTAAACGTAACAAATTTTTCGAAGCCCACTGGATGCATGAGTGCATCTTTCCGTTCTTTGTGAAGAATGACAGTCATGACTCCAGGTCCGCTTCTGAACATGTAAACGACTGCAGATGCGCCTGCAAAGAAACAAAGAAAACGCCAAACTATTACAACTTCCAAAGGCGCCCATGATGAATGAAAGGTCGATGCAGTGTCCTCAATGAGCGTAAATACTTCCCAGTGTATGAATGCCACAATACTCAATCCACTCACAATAATCAATGCGGAAAGAGTCAGAGCGGTTGAATCCCTCTCACCGTATTCGAGAGAAACACCCATAGAACAGCCTCCTAAAGACTCATTGAAAACCCTTTGTAAAAGGATTTCATTTTCAAACGTAGACTGTCGAAGCATTCTCTACAAATTAGAAAACAATGGGTTGCCTTATTTGGTTGGGCATGAAGGCAACATCATGCCTGTGACGCTCTCTTCGGTTGATTTCCCGAAGAAGCCAGGAGTCTATCTGTTCAAGTCTGCAAAAGGCAAAGTACTGTATGTCGGCAAAGCGACGCGCCTGAACGAACGGATTCGTTCCTACTTCGCCTCAAATCCCGATCGTCAAATGATTCCAGAATTGGTTCGTAAATCAGACTGTGTCGAATGTATGGTGACGCCTTCTCCAGAAGAAGCTTTGATTCTTGAACGTGAACTCATCCGCCAGCACAAACCTCGCTATAACTCAATGCTCAAAGACGATAAGTCCTATCCGTTTTTGGTAATGACCAATGAAGAGTTTCCACGTATCATGTATACCCGTCATCCACCGGAAGGGAGTTCCCGGTGGGGGCCGTTTCCCCATGCAGGTGCTGCCAAACAAGTGATGCAGTTGCTTCGTCGTCAATTTGGAATTCGTGATTGTAAGGAATTGCTACCGCAGGGTTGTCTTTCCATGCACATCGGATTATGCTCTGGGCCCTGTATTTCTGGAGAAGGATATTCGCAGAGTGTGAATGCTGCCAAGCGGATATTGAACGGTGATGCTGTGGAGTTGCTGGAAGAGTTTGCTGTACAAATGGACGCTGCCTCTCATGAAATGCAATTTGAAAAAGCAGCCCAAAGCCGAGATATGATTCGTGCAATTCGCGCAACAACAGGTCAACATGTCGTTTCAAGTAAAGTATATCGCGATTGTGATGCACTTGGAATCGCGGTACAAGGTGACCTTGCGGCCATGGTCGTCATTCATGCCAATAATGGCGTGGTTCAAGGCCAAGAAGTATGGCCGATGCTGCACAGAGGAGACCGAGGGGATACCGTGTCTATGTTCGTCTCCGAGCATTATACAAATCGTGCTCCTCCTCGACTCTTACTCACACCTGAACAACTTGAAGATGGAACCGAGCAATGGCTCACATCTCGAAGAGGCTCAAAGGTTGAAGTTCGGACTCCTGTTCGAGGCGATTTAGTTACATTACAAACACTTGCACAACAAAATGCTGAGATTCAAATTGTTCGATTAATCAATCGGACAAGTGGTTCGCTTGAACAAAGAGCAGCCGATGAAGGGGCAGCACTTCTCGGAATGGAACAACTCGATCATATTGTCTGCTTTGATATGGCCCAACTCTTCGGTGATGAACGAGTTGGTGCGAGTGTTACGTTACGAAACGGTAGACCAACAAAAAAAGAATACCGGAAGTACACGGTGAAAGGTGATGCAATAGATGACTTGCGGATGATGCGCGAAGTTGTTGAGCGTTGGCTAAAACGCCAAAATGAATGGCCTGACCTTGTGCTTATTGACGGCGGGGAAACGCATCTCTCTACGATTTCTAAATTACTTGATGAACATGGCCTTGAGGACCGATTTGAACTTGCTGCTTTGGCAAAAAGGGAAGAGACGATTTATCGCAATGGCAAGCCGTCAATTGTTCTGGACCGGAAAGGAAGAGTCATGGTCCATGCTCGAGATGAAGCACACCGATTCGTCAATACCTTCCACCGGAAAAGACGTGGTCGGAGTCGCCTTCATGACCCCTTACAAGAAGTCGAAGGACTCGGCGCAAAGAAGATGCAAAATCTACTTCGCCATTTTGGCGGTCGTCAAGGTATTGCTCATGCTTCGCTTCAAGGCTTGAAGACCGTTCCTGGAATCGGCCCGTCATTGGCTCAACGGATTCATGATTCGATGCAGCAATAATCAGTCAAACAAGTCGTCGTCGTCCATATCCATGTGTTGGACTGCGCTAATACCGAAAGGTGAAATTGGAGGGAGTGGTGGAAGTGCTTCTTCTGAATAATCCTTGAGCGATTCCATCTCTCCATGAATTCCCTTGCTGTGAAATCCTGATAAATCCGCAAATTCGTTTGGATTGATACTTACTTTGTCAGCACTCTGTGCCTTTGAATAATTACGCCTCGCTCGTTTCTTGGCTCGCTTTTTCCTAAATCGTCTTACTCCAAGGTATGATAAAATTACCATGATGGCTATGTATTTCCAAAGAATGAGGAAAAAGAAGTACCAAGTGATTTGAAGACGGAAGGTAATCGTATCCTCAAATTCACCATAGGGTACGTTGTAGGTAATTTCTTGTCGACCGTCAACTTCATCTTCAAGGATGTATCCAGACGACGATTCTAAATCGATAAGTTTGATGCCTTTCGGTAGGTGTATTGTCATCGGACCGTTGAATGCAATTTTAAAATCGTCATTCAGAAAACTACTGCCTGAAACGGGAAATGTATAAGGGTCTAATGAGTCATCAACCGAAGGAGATGTAATCCCTGACATTGAGAATACTCCATTGACAAGTAAACCATTAAAAGATTGGAGCACGGAAGCCATTGGCCAGAGTAAAGTTTGGCGCAGTGCATTGGTCGTAAGAGAAAGTTCAGCGGTATCAAAATCACCAGAGAGTAATTTTCCAATGTCACCATCAACCGATAATTTGAACTTCACTGTGGGTATCTTCATGGAAAGAGAAAGCCCTTCAAGATCCGATACACGAACTCCAGCTGGTGAGCCTATACCGTCTAAATTAAATTGGATTTCAAAAGCATCCAAGTCAACGGTTTTGAATTGAGAATCTGCACTTGATGTCAAATGTGTAATCGATTGACGGATAAAGGCTGTCAAGACCACTCCGACACGTTCCACAAAATTCAGGAGTCCTTGTTCCGTAAAGATAAATGTGATGCTTTCACTGCATATTGCGAGGTCAAGAGGGGCATCTGGATTCAACTCACAAAGGAATGAGAGGTCCATGGTGCGGTTAAACGGTGAAGAAAGCCTACTGGCGAGGTCAATCCCCAACCGGAGTAAATCGGATGGGATGGCTGCCATTGAAACACTATGCTCGCCATATTCTGGGATCATATCTTCGGGGATTCCAATCCGATGTATAGCCACAGAGGCGTCAACACCAAACTCGAAGGCAACAGAGCGGTCCCATTCATTGAAGCGAAAAGACATTGCATCCATTTCGAGGTCACTGGTTACACAGGTAGATTGATTGGCTAAGCAAACAACTTCATTAGCAGCATTTTTTATCACGTGGCGCCAATCGTATTTTGAATCGGTGGCTGCTGCAAAAGAGAGATTCATTTGGTCGTTGCCATAAAGAGAGTTTTTCAAAGTAATTCGGTCACTGCCATCTTTCGTTTGAATCCATGTAGGGAGTATGAGTTCCAATGTTAATTCACTTGGAGGTAGGTTACTTGGAATAATCCCTGACAGAAAACTGCTGTTAAGTGAGGTTTCTACTTCGAGTCCTGCGTTCATCACTCGCTCGAAATCCTCTTGCTCAAGGATACTAAGAATTTCGTCAATAAACTCTTGTTCATTATTTTCTTTCAAGATGTCCAATAATTCCAGTGGGAAAGGTTCGCTCGTCGTCCGAAGATAAATTGGATGATCATAGGACATTGCACTCGGCCCGTTCAAGCAATAGTTGTGGGGGTTGTTGGCATTCATAAGTTCGGTACATCCGCTCGTGCCCTGATGGGTGAAATTAAGCCCACCTGTAGGACCAGCAATACCTTCAGCGACAGAATCAGAGACCCATGTCATCTCATTCATTTCGATGGTTTCCATGCCTGCTACTGTGGAGGAAACACCTTCAACAATCGTATCGACTGGAAATTGACTTGTGATGTTGTCAAGATCGACGATTCCATTGTGATAAGCAAGCCGAATTCCATCTGCTGTAACTTGATTCATCGTTGCCTGTTCAGCAACACTCATCATCGAAATACCCCAATCGGTCATCGTTGCTTCATCAAGATAATGTAATGCCACTATAAATTCTAATGTTACTGCTGATTCCGAGCGTAAATCGAGTCGTATTTGGAAATCAAGAGCTTTGGTATTCTCCGGTATGGTGACTGTGTTCGTGTCACTTCTGTTTCGATGCATCATTTCTACTTCGATAGGGAGGTTGAGGCTTTCATCATTTACGTCGGCATTCCTGTTGTCGATTTCCCATTCACCTGCAAAGTATGCAGGAGGTCCAGCACGAGCTGCACGGGTACCATTTGCATCAACGCTCTTGATGGTTGCATAATCTGGAGGGTTGAATGAATACGACGATTTGTGGCCAGGTAAGCCCACCAAATCGAACTTTGTTGTTATTTCAGCACCTTGGATTAAGAGGCCTGGATAGGCCCTTTCCAATTCTAATTTGGGGTTTGCCACTAAGTTGAAGGAATCTTGTGAAACGGTAATAGTGACAGTACTCTTGAGGCAAATTGGAGGTTCAAATACATTGTTCTCAAGAGCACCTTCATCAAATGCATCGGTCAAAGGGTCGGTTGAACAAGCAATGGTCGTCCCTCCGCTCGTATAGGTGTCAAAGTATTCAGTGTTGGTTTCAGCAGTACCAAACCCTGATTCAACTGAATCTTTTATCGATTTATCGATTTCTGATATCAATTTAGTTCGGAATTTGGTTGGCGTGCCTGGAACATTTAGATCTAAATATTCGCGTATGAGGTCAGCTGGAGCGCCGTCATTCGCGTCAAGACCGTCATCGACGATGAGATCCCCGACATTTGGAATCGCATTGAGACCAAGTGCATCCCGGTCGAATTCACGCAGTGCCCAGACGAGTACGAGGTCAATTTTAGAAGTGTTTCGCAATGTAAAGTCGTATGTCCCTTCAATCCAATCTTGTTGGAAAGGTGTCATGTCATCATTGTGATCGTATTCATCACACGAACTAAGCTGGCATGAAGTCATATTTGCAGCAGATGCAAAAGGGGCATAAAGATGTAAAGTCATCATCAATACCAAGAAAATCGAAACTGAATTACCGAGTCTCGTTCGCTGGCCGCTACTCCCCGACATAGACCGAGGTTGCCACGCCATGTTCAAAGTCGTTGCTCTCTTGGCGGAGATGATGGCCGATTCCTTTTCTCAATCGGTGAAAGCAAATGTTGTGCTTTGTTTACGAGAAAATGGGGAACGAGTACATCGATTCCTCGACGACCACGGATTCCTCGATTCAACTTGGAAACCAAAACCAACAGGCAAGATGCTCGCACTTCCTTTTAATCAACACGTGAGCGGAAAAGAGATTGAACACATGCTTGGTTCATTCTTTGACTTTGAGATTCAAATTGATTGTATCGAACTCGAACGCCCAGCAATATCAAACAATCCACATGCACAATTACATCGGGTCATCGTATCTTGGCTCGCCTCATTCAACACGAGCGGAGTTGGAGCGGAATTCTTCACCAAAGAACTTCCTGATAAATGGCAACACCTTGGGGATTTAGTGATTCTTCCTGAGACTGCATTCGTATCGAAGCAGTGGGTCGGGCTCTTCGAGAGAATGTCGACTGAAGAACTTCAGAAACTTTGGCGGGAAATTTCTGAATCGCTTGGCGGAAAACGTCTTGCACGACAGCATCCAATCGCGAAAGACAAACATCGTACCTCGCAAACTGAATTACTTCAAGGGGAAAACGGATGGGTTGAATTTTTAGACCATGGCGTTCATTTTGGATTCGATGCAACAAAGGTCATGTTCTCGTCAGGTAATGTAACTGAAAGGCGACGCATTGGTTCGGTTGCTATGGAGGGGGAAGTTGTCGTTGATGCCTATGCCGGCGTTGGCTATTACGCACTTCATATGGCGCTACGGAGTCAGGCCAAACACATCCATGCATGTGAAATTAATCCTGATTCAATCACTGGATTATCATGGGCGCAAGAAGCCAATGAATTGAATGAAAAAATGACGATTCACCAAGGTGATAATCAAGAAACTTTACCCAAACTCTACGGCCAAGCCGACCGATGTCATTTGGGGCTTTTACCGTCATCAGAAGCGGTTTGGGAACATGCTATAGCTTGCCTAAAACCGAAGGGTGGATGGTTGCATATTCATATGAATGTTGAAAAAAATAAACTCGATGAATGGCAGTCTACAACACTTGAAACTCTCAAAACTTATGCCCTTCGACATGGGCGTCGGTGGGAAATTACAGCTCCACATCTTGAGCGTGTCAAATGGTTTTCTCCACATGTCTGGCACGTGGTTCTCGATGTTCAGTGTCGGGAAATCCAATGAGGTAATACACGAAACTTATGGGATTTCTTCCAATAAAACCGCATCCAGTGACATCTGTTTGGTTTGTTCATCGATGGACAATGGTGTGTCAATTCGTGCAAACATCCATCCACCAAGAACAACAACAAATCCAATCAAGAATGTACCTGTGAATATGACTGCATAGGCCCCTTCAAGCAGAGCAAAAAAGCCGCCTGTATCTTCCGAATCTTGTGGACCAAAGCCGCCTGTATCTTCCGAATCTTGTGGACCAAAGCGGAGGGTTCCGTCAGGGTCTGACACACCAGTAAGAGTTACCGATAAAATGAGTACTTCATAGACTGGTCGACCTGCGGATGATGCTGGATTTTGAATATCCTCGTTCCCAGTCGGGTCATCAGAAGTAGGCGATTTAGCGATGTTTCGCACATGTGACATACCGTTTCGGACAATACCAAAGGTTGCATAACCTCCATCATCCCGATTTTCTGGGTCAAGGTTGTGTGCTTCAGTCTCGGCAATGTACCATTGTGAATCTGCAGAATCTTCTTCCTGACTACGAGCCATACCAATCGCACCATCGACATGTGAGAGATTTTCGTCATGTTCCAAAGGAATGGTCGTTCCAGTTCCACCGCTACCGCATTGAGGGTTGGGTTCAAGATAGACGAAAGTAGTTTTACAAGTTGGGTCTCCAGCCTGTGTCACGAAATCATCGATGACTCTGTGGAAAAAGATTCCATCGTAAATACCCGATTCGACATTTTTAATCATGTTCGCAGTCGTGATTGGAGCCCATTGTTCAAACAATTCAAGGGTGATGGTGCCTGATTCTCTTGAGGAGCCATGTGATGGGACATATGAAACTTCGATTTCAAAAACTGCATTACCTTGGTAAGTGACTTTCATCGGTGTGTCTTCCTCCACTGGACCATCGGTCCATTGAGCGGGGTCGACACCCACTGAACGCCATGCTGGCTGCTGTTCATCAGCAATTGCAAAGCCTACAGTTCCACAACTCATCCACAATAAATTGAGGACAAGCAGCAATGCCAAACGTCCTTTCATGCTCTGCCGAGGAAGCACCCCCCCATGAATCGCTCGCTTGTTCATCAACAATACCGGCATTATCAAAAGTCAAGAGAGTTCACCGTAGGATATGAACGAATTCAAATTCCTTGGCCAAAATATACCTCGACTGACTACCCTCGTTGGTGGCGCATTAGTTGTTGAGGGGCTCGGTTTTTATCTTGGAACCGGTATGACGAGCATCACTTCGATGATTCCAGCATTCTTTGGAATTCCTTTGATCGCTATGGGAATCATGGCAACACAACAACCTGAGCGTTCTCACTTTTGGATGCATATTGCTGTTGTATTCGGATTACTCACCTTCTTGGGTGGCGGAATGGGAGTCAAAGGGCTTCTGTCCTCTGACCTTTCTGCCTCGACATTGGCGCAATTACTGATGTTGGTAATAGGTGGAGTCTACACTTTTGCTTGTATTCGTTCATTTACACATGCTCGAAAAGCACGTGAAGCTACTGAAGCAGAATCTTGAACACTCAAGCGTCATGCTCTTGACGGTCAATGCATTGGAGGGAACATGGCTGAGGACCCTGACGCAGATGTTGAGGCGGTCCTCGATGCCATTCTTTCACCTCAACCAAGTCAAATTACCATCGACTTTGAGCCAGAAGGCCAAGGAGAAGGTCGTCGACAATTGACTTTTTCAGCCGTATCCACAGTTGCCGTAGCCATCGTGTTTTTACTCTTGGCAATGACCTTTGGTGAATCGTTGATGAACGCGTCCAATGATGATGAATTCAACGGCGATTGGTGGGATACTCCGCTTCAACTTCGCCATACAATGGACCTACCGATGGACACATCCCGTGCTCAATTACCGGTCAATGGAACCTATGAGGCACTCCCTTATACCGAGCATTTCATCGAAGTAGAATTGCCTGCAAGCGAACAGGATATTGGATTTCCAGGACCTGCGCTCATGCATGTGGCTCTTTGGCTACCAAATGTCCCTGAAGATACGAAAATTCCGGTCATTATGACGATTCACCCGTACTACGACTTTGGTGGCGAAGGAATGCCTGGTGTTGGTGATGATTCTTCTCCAAACACAGTCCCTGATGGCGGTGTTGGCAAATGGGTCTACGATACATTCCTTCCACATGGCTATGCTTTCGCACAAGCCTCAACGTTTGGAACAGGTGAATCGACGCATTGTCAAGATGTCAAGGGTCTTGGTGAACAAGTAGGCATACAAGCAGTTACAGACTGGCTGGGACAACAAAATTGGTCAAATGGAAACGTCGGTTTAATGGGGAAATCCTATGCAGGCACCACCAATTGGGAAGCCGCTCAAAACCCTTCTGAACACCTCAAAACCATCGTACCAATCTCAGGTTCAATCGGCGTTCAAGAGATGTTCTACCGCAACGGTTCATCCGAAGCACGGGCTATGGGGTACGATGCAGCCTATCAGGCTGCAACCACTGATTTGACTTCGGACGATTTGCGGATGTGCAGCGATGATTTGATTGGACCACTGAATCCTTGGAGTACGTGGGGATGGGCGGAATTCGGAGGAGCCGATTGGTCAGATTATTGGGATGAACGACGTCACTTACCAGATGTACTTGAGAACTACAAAGGCAGTGTATACTTGGTCTGGGGACTGCAAGATTGGAACGTCGACCCTTACCATGCTTATCCGACCTACCAGATGTTACGGGATGCTGGCATTAACACACGAGCAATTTCAGGCCAATGGGCACACAATTATCCGGATCAACCCGACCGCCACAGTGAACTTTCAACTGGCTATGGAGCAGAGGCCTATCCCAACATGAGTCGGATGGATTGGGCTGTTGAACTCTATGGATGGTTCAATTATTACCTCAAAGACATTGGAGATGAACCTGAACCGATGGTACAAATTCAAACCAATGATGGACGGTGGCACGTCGAAGAGACATGGCCACCAGAAGATGTGAATCTGTTGCTCCAAGACCTCTCAAGTGAATGGAACGGAGCCAGTGGAACGGTCAGCGGTTTAGGCGCATCTGTCTCGATGACCAGTCCAGTGTTTGAGAATGAAACGCATATCTCTGGTTTACCTACTTTACATTTAGAAGTGACAACCCAACTCTGCAATGGGGGCCAAATATTTGCGACGATGTATGACGATACATCGGGTCTGAGGCTTGGTCATGCTACCATGGACATCCGTTATCGCGATGGAGGATACGAGGCAAAGGCGACCGCACCAGCAACCAGTTACACGATGTTGATGGAATTTAATCCATTGGATATCGTGCTTCCAGCAGGTCATGCCCTTCGAATCGAATTGACTGAAACCGGTGAAGACTACCTCCCAGGACCCTGTTCATCAAACCCCCTTGGAGGATTGAGCGTGTCTGGTGGAACCATTGGTCTGCCGTTAATCGACCGCTCTGTTGATGATGAACGATGGTTCTTAGCACCAGCATGGTGGGACCAACAACCGATACCGGCATAATCTGAAATTTTCATCATCTCGGTTTATTCTAAGAGGGAATGCTAAAGTCTCTTCACAAGAACGACTGGCTATGGCGAATGGTAATGCCGCAGATTCAGGCGCTGTTCTGATTCAAGAAATTGAAAGCGTTGGGATTTATCTTGGACCCATAATACTTGTGTTATCGCTGTACATAATGTTTCGTGGACACGATAAATTACAATTTGCCGCTGGAATTACTGGAGCTGGAATTGGGTATGTGGCCACACCCCTCATCCATACCCAATTGCAAGAACTCCTCGGGTCTGAGATCAGAGTGTTGTATGTATTGATCGGAACGATTGTTCTTTTTGCTGGAATCATGGCGGTCTTCATCCAATACAGCATCCGAATGATGGCCTTTTTCTCAATTTATCTCGCATTCAGCAGTATTTTTAAATTTCTAAGCGCCAATGGGTTTGAATTTGTGCAAAGCCAAGAAGTTTCTGGAACCATGGCTATCGTCGCTTTTTTCTTGGTCAGAATGGTTCGAGGAATTCTACCACTTTTGGTTTCAGCATTCTTAGGCTCTTTGGGACTCATGTGTTCGATGTTGTTGCTAACTGGAACGAACTTATCACTTCTCAGCCCTTCAAACACTTCGACACTCTCGATGGTAGGAGTCTTATTTACGCTGAGTTTCTCTTGGCAATACCGTGTCATCAAGAAAAGGAAAGAAAAACAGAAGATGGAAGCCAACCCCGACATGCCTGAGATGAGACAAGTTGGGACGGGAAATCAAGTTCAAACTCGTCAACGACGAGCTGGGGATTTACCCGATCTGCGGGATTTCTCTTAAACTGTGAATACGTTGGTTGAATGGAAGTTCACTCGTCGTACGCTTGCCAATCTTCTTGACCTTCTGAGCGGTACCACCAGTAGCCATCTTCATCTTCGAACCACTCAACACCATCTTCGTCAACCGAGTAACCTTCCAACTCTTCTTCATCTTCCTCATCCTCCGCATTTGGGTCAATTAAACCTGATTCTTTGGATATTTGTTGCTTGAGTTGATCTAACTCTTGGTCTTCATCTCCAAACGCGCGGTTTTCAGTTCGAGCCTCTACTTCATGGTCACCTTTTCGAATCGCATCATCGGAATCTGCAACAAAATCTTCTGTCATTCGGGATTTGAATTCTTCAAACTCGTCACGCCCATAACTTCCAAGAAACTCGTCACCTTTCGCCTGCATAAGTTCGTCGAGGTTTTTGCGTTTACCGCGTTGTAATTCCGGAGCATCTGGAACCGTTCCTGAATAAAAAGAGTCTTCATCTTCCGATAATTTGCCGAACGAACGATTATCGGGGTCCGCTTCTTCAATGGATTCGATAATCAAGTCGTGTTCTTCTTCATCGATATTCTCTTGTTCATAGTTTTCGCCAACGATATTGACAAGTTTTTTGAGTGTGCGAGCAAGTTTACGGTCATCGTCTTGATGTTCGGAAACGAGTTTATCCACTTGCTTCAAAAGGCGTTCATATGGCGTTCCTGTAAGGGCGCCGATGAATCGGCCGAACCCCCCTTTCTTCTTCGCCATGAGTGGATGATGCACCGACCTTCTTCAAAGGTTTTCTCCCCGCATGTTCCGTTGCCTTCATTCACGAAGAGCGATTCGCATAACCGATTGCGATGGCTGAACCATGGTTGGAGGAACTGATGGTGTCCTACAATCGTGAGTCTTTTCACAGTAGGGAAGCGTATACTGCTCAAATTCATTTGCCTGGACATTTGTTTGAAGAGTTGGTTTGGTGGGCATTGCAAGCCTTACCTGATGAAATTCTTGTTGGGATGGATATCGATGCCGGTGCACCTCACCTTCCAGAGGTCGAGGATTTCTTCAGAAGCACTGAGCACACAGAAGGTTTGTTTCAAGGCCAAGGTTTCATTATCGGTGAAGCACATATTGTCAATCGGGGTAATTCCTATTCCGTTCATCACTTACCTGAAGATTGGACTGATGATATGTTTTCAACTTCACGCGGTTCCCGAGCGGGTCGTTTCACACACTGGCTACACACACACCCGAACGCCCCTGCAATACCCAGCAATGCAGATGCAGATGCTGCTCAGGAGACTCCTGGTGTCGATATGATTCTTGGACTTCGATTCTCACCGGAAGGCCCACTCCCTTGGTTTGATGATGTCGAAGGCGTCAGACGCCGAGTGGGGTCCGAAGCAAAGCCAACTCCGGCAAAAGGTCGTCGAAGGTCGTTCTTTTCACGTCAAAATTTACCGGTTTTGGGCGTTGCTCCAAGTGGTCATAAAATTCACGAAATTCAATTGATTGCGTTTCGAAAAAGCGGGCTTGGAATCAATGTGATTTTAGTCGACAAAGAAGGATTACCTTTTGGTTGGAATGAACTTCAAGCAACCGATTGACCGATGAGTGTGGCATAGAGGTTCTCGAGTCGTTTAGGATTCACACCAAGGTCACCCTGACCAAGTCGTGATTGCGAATGTAATTCAAGACTGCATGTGTCATCGCTAAGAGGTGAAATCAAAACCGATATATCGTCCGGGAATCGCCAAAATGATGTTCGTTCGACAAAATGCGTATACGAATCACCCGATTCATTCTTCTCTTCGAACAAGATATCGGAACCTGATTCATCGATATACTGCTGAACTTTATCCCATACTTGATCGGAGGATTGATTGAGAATCAAGGTGTAATCACCATCCATTCGGTACATTGCATCACCGCCGAGATGTGCACAATTCCCACTGTTTTCTGAACATACTGGCATAGAGGTGAAGGCTTCATCTGGTGCACCAACTGCAATCCAGGCTTGGCACAACAGCCAAGGTGAGCACAGAAGGAAAACAAGCATTGTTGCCTTTTTTTGACGGGGAGAGAATTCCATGCAGAGCCCTCAAAAGTCATGGAGACGATTCCAATCATCTCCGATTCGCTCGTAAACGATTGGGGTTCCGGTTGGAACTTCAAGTGACAGGACTTCTTCACGAGAAAGGCCTTCGATGTCCATGATGACGCTTCGTAAAGAATTGCCATGTGCGGCAACAAAGATATTCTTACCTGCTTCCAAGGCAGGTAAAATCGCAGAAGAAAAATACGGCAAGGTTCGTTGTGCAGTCAATTCAAGGCTTTCTCCATTTGGAGGTGGAACATCGTAGGAACGGCGCCAGATTTTCACTTGTTCCGCCCCAAACTTATTACGAGTTTCTTGCTTATTCAACCCTTGTAGGTCACCATACATACGTTCATTCAGTTCTGAAGCCATGTAGACTGGTAAAATGTGTTCCGCAGGGCCGTTTGTTTTCGACCAATCGACCAATTCCATTTCTCCGGATTCCGAAGTTTGTTCGACCATTTGAGGCGTTTGAACAACTGGAGTTTTGCCGCCATTATGTTGGCTTAATGCCAGCATAGCAGTCATCTGAGCTCGAATCAAAGTTGAAGTGTGAACTTCATCAATAGAGAGATGTGAAATCTGACGTCCACCTTCAAGCGCTTCGTCAATGCCTTTGGTCGACAGTGGGACATTGACCCATCCGGTAAACAAGTTTGCTGCGTTCCATACCGATTGGCCGTGGCGCATGAGAATCAGCAGCGACATGATGTTCCCTCTGTGTCAAGGTCAGCGCCGCTTATCCATGAACATGGCGGAGAAATCATCCAAGAAGAACCGGTAAAACGAACAAGAATACAATCGGTAAAATCCCCATGAGTAAGTCTCGAATTAAAAGCATGAGAAGCGTCTTGCTATTTGTTTTGGCAATATTATCAAATTCTGTTTGCAAGCGTTCGTCTACTGCATCAGTGATTTTACCTGCCCCAGCACGGGCGAGTTCAATTGTGGCACTTGCAGCAACGCTTCCAACCAAAGATAAAGGTGATAATTTCCTTGTAAAGAGGACTCGTGCTCCCCATTTTTTAACAGAGCTTTTCGCTATCTTTCCCCCTTTTTCAGTATTAGTTGACTTGTCTTCATCTTTGCGAGCGAATTTTCGAAGCCATTTCCGAGTCTTCAATCCAGCGTTTGCAATCTTCTGCATTTTATTGATATCACGTTTTTGAATCGCCTTCATCATTCGTCTTACTCGAGCAATACGTAGAAAATCCAAAGCAATCCAGAAAAGGAAACCTATGGCCAAGAGTATTAATCCAGTGTTTGAAACATCACCCCAAAATTGCCAGCCGAGTGGATCAGATATTACACGAATACCAAATACGACGAGCGGTGGAATTAGAAACGCAATTGTTTCATTGAACGCAAGTAAACCTATTCCGCGAATTGGTAATTCACGTAATTGGGTAAGGGCCCACTTTGAATGCGGCAATAATTGAGACACTGCTTTCCTAAAGGGAAACAAAAGGAAGAGAATTCGGAACAACAAGGGTAACCAAATCACGACTAGAACATATGCTGCCCAAGGCCCTTCTGGGGGGACCTCCGGTAGTTGTAAAGGTTGAACCACAGTCTGCCATACTCCGGCATTACATCAAAGTTTAGTTCCGAAATTTATCAATCGAAGAGATCACTGTTGATTCAACTTTATCGAGTGATTCACATATCTTCCGACCATATTTCCGACCTAATCCATATCCTGTTCCGGCAGCAGCAGCTCCTGAAACGAATTCAAGGGTAAGTGTTACAAGACCAATTCCTGCAATCAATTGTGGAATCATTCAACCACCTCAATTTCACCGACAAAAGTAACTTCTTGTACTCCAGTGTTCTTCATATCTTCAAAATCTGCATGTTTTCGGTAATAATGTTTGAAAGTACTGTCCATCATTCCTATTGCAATTCCGGCTAAACCTACTACTGTTGTTGTTATCATCATTCTGTATATCATATTTATTCCTCCTCATTTTTTTCTTGCCTGGCTTTTGAACTGACGGTTCGAACTACACCTTCTGAAACAGTACCAATGACGTTGCTCGCTGTTTCCACAGTGATCTTTGTCACTTCGCCAGTTGCATTGATTGCAGCTTTTATGACTCGACTCGAGCCAACTGCAAGTTGTACTACTGTCGCTTCACCAGCGTTTACCATTTCTTTAACTGCAGACGAAAACTCGTCAATAAGTGAAGTCAGGCCTTTCGAGACCTTATCCACCGCTTTCTTGCCAGACATGTTCTTGGGATAGTGGTGACCTACTTAACCAGACGAGGCAATCTATACCGGTATAAAATACCCGCAATCAATCATCTGATGGAAGGTAAAAGAATTCTTCTGGATAGTAGCCCATCCGCACACCCAAATCGATCCACCGGCCAATGTCGGAACGTAGAGTCTTGCCATTCTCGGTAATATCATAGACAATCACGGGATGACCGCCCCGGCCTCGCATCTCAATATAATTCATCGAAACATGACCAGATTCAGTCATTCTTTCGAGGTGTAAACGCAATTCCTTTCGGTCGACACTCACTGCTCGTTCTATTCTCATTAAACGGCGGGTACTGTTTTCTCTTTCGCGCATTCTTGAAAGATACAGAAGGATTCGGTAGAGTGTAACTGAAAGGTCACGGCGACGCTTCTCCATAATAGGGGGTTCATCTACCTCTTAAAAAAACGATTGGACTTCATAGGTGTGTTTCAGAACAATAGAAGTGCTCATGAGGTATATCCACCTCGGCGATGCATGCCCTTTACTCACAACATGGCGGATTGGCTTGGATTTAGCATTGACAAAGCCTGGCTTGAAGAAAATATTCGATGGAAGGATTTCGGCACAGGTGTTCGACTCGGACGCTTGTATCGAGAAGATGCATGTTCCCTTGTACTGTATGAAGCAGACTCCGAAGTAACCGTTGATGCCTTCATGCCTCATAGCCATCCTGGTGGAGAAGCATACCTCGTGCTTGAAGGCGAAGTGTGGGACGAAGATGGAACCTATCCTGCTGGTTCCATCGTATGGATGAACCGAGAGACGACCCACACGCCAAAGACTCGTGGCAAAACCTTGATTCTCGTACTTTGGCCAGAAGGCGTCAAATCTGCTTGAACCAATTATTCGATGTCGTATTCACCCGATACGAGCATTCCTTCAAACAGGAATGGACCTGCAGGAACGACCTGCTTCATGCCTTGATTTCAACCATTGGCCGACTGGAGCCACATGAAGGGCAAAGTTGCTCTTCAAGACCGTCGTAGGCGTGCTTGCATGCTGGACATACGCTGGTGAGTTCCATCTTACCCATAGCTGCGACTGCTTCACCTTGGAGTGAAAGATAGCCACTGTCGGCATTCCCAACCGTATAACGACCTGCTCCACCAATTCGCACAAGCAAATCCGGTGGGAGTGTAACGGTTCCAGTTTCATCGATGATGAGTTCACGGTCTTGGCCGAGGTTTTCGACATCGACACCTTCACCGTGCTCAGCAACAAATCGTCCATCACGAAGTTCGAGAGAACGGTTCGCAAAGGCGGCGACTTCTTTGGAGTGGGTTACAATCAAGAAAGACACACCATCGTTTACGTGGAGATCTTTGAACAAAGCAAGGACTTCACGGCTGGTGACCGGATCAAGAGCACCGGTTGGCTCGTCTGCAAGTATGAGACGAGGGTTGGTAATCAATGCACGAGCAATCGCTACACGTTGTTGTTCTCCACCACTGAGCATCATTGGCAAAGCATGAGCACGATGGACCATTCCTAATCGGTCCAACATTGCATCTGCAAGTTTCAATGCTTTACGTGAAGAGACGCCTTGATGACGGAGGGGTTGAGCAACGTTGTCTCGAGCGTTCATTTGCGGCAAGAGGTTTCCTTCTTGGAAAATGAACGAAACGGTTTTCTGTCGCAGTTCAACGAGTTCTTGTCCAGTCAAACGTGTCATGTTCTTACCGGCTAGAGAAACGGAGCCTGCACTGGCTTTCATCAATCCACCAAGGCATTTCATCAAGGTTGACTTTCCTGAACCTGAAGGACCAACAACAGCAATTGCTTCGCCTTCTTTCATATCGATATGGAGTCCACGCAAAGCCACAACGTTTCCGTCTTCTGCTTTGGATTCGTAAACATGATAGAGGCCGTCTGATTTCAAAATACTCTCTTTCATACTTCACTCCCCCTTGAGCACACTGGCTAAATCTGATTTCAATGCTCGGCGAGTCGTGACCAAGAGTGCAACGACAACAGCTGCAAAGACCGACAAAGAGACCATCAATAATTGGCCCCATGGATAGACCAAGGTCCGTTCTATCGTCGTCGAAGAACCTCCGAAGATTTGGAAGATGAATCCAAAGATGTCAAAGAATCCGTTGAACGAAAGCGCTACTCCAACTCCAAGTACAATTCCAAGTGCCATTGAGACCATGACGATGGAAAGAATTTCGAACAACACCAAACGAATGATTTGGTTTGGAGAGGCGCCAATGGCTTGGAGGACTGCCAATTCTTTCTGGCGTTGACTCAAAACTAAGGAAAGGAACACGAAACTCGAGGCAACTGCAGCAATACTCGCTACAACGAATTGAAGCGAAAGTAGACCTGGTGTTCCAAAGATAAGACCACCGTCTCGCTCAACACTCTTGTGTGAACTTGGCCAATCCAAAACGCTGGAGACTCGGAAGTCGGCAGACAGGGTCGATGCAAGGGCTTCGAGAGAATCTTCGCTCAATCCATCGATATCAACAATCCAAGTTGTCGATGTATGGTTGACTACTGCATCGGCACCAACAAAGGATTGCCAAGAAGATTCACCGATAATCAATGACGAACTCATGGTTGCTGAACTGACTCCGGGAATGTACTCGTGAACACCCATGTAATACAGGGTGGATTGATACGGTGTGCTGATGATCTGAACAGTGGTATCTGCCAAAAACAGTGGGGCTGCCAGCGGTGGTGGAGTTTGAGAAAACCCTGTGGCACAACTGGTTTCTTGTGCCGAAGTACCATCTGGACATGTCGCATTTCCGAGATTGGCATCTGAAAGAACACCGTTACCGAACGCTCCAGTCAAATCCGCTCCGATGAGATTGGCACCTTCG